>JABAOF010024306.1_pt1 | contig 20130 bp, 32 predicted proteins | sample 7062171 | NCBI WGS metagenome assembly JABAOF01 (sample SAMN14538628, study PRJNA623070) | marine sediment metagenome | biome: marine biome [ENVO:00000428]; feature: marine pelagic biome [ENVO:01000023]; material: deep marine sediment [ENVO:00002113] | place: India: Gulf of Khambhat ...
GAACCGACCGGCTTTGTAGGCGCCGGCCCGAGTATTTCCCTGTCCTCATCGGACAGCGGTTCTAAATCAACGGTGTCCTCAAAAATTTTGCAACACTCCGCATCAAAGCTCAACGTCACCTTGACCGCAAAGTATCGACCGCAACCGGCGCCCAGCTTGGAGCAGCGGTGAACAAACGGGCCCCCTAGGTGTTCGTAAAAGATCGGGATAACGGACTGCAGCCCACAATGGGGGCACTTCAAGTCAATTTTGATCGGGTTGCTCTGTGTCATCGTTGTCAGTCTCCTTTTCCCCTTGTCGTTTTTCGTGTTGTTCCAAAACCGCGATCCCTTTTAAGAGTATCTTGTACGCATAGTGAAAGCTCGGGTGTCTACACGTCTGGGTTTTGTTTTTCAGCGGGTTGCACAGGTCGCACGCGGGCACCCGGGCGAAGCGTGCAAAATCCGAGTGGTGCCTCAGGATCGCTTCGATGTTCGCAGCGGTCCAAGTATCGTCTCCGCTTTCTGAGATCGTTTCCTCGATTTCATCCGGAGACCAAAAGCGCGGATACGTACGCATAAGGTTGAAAATCGTTTCTTGCATCCGGGGCAGGTAGATCGGTTTTTTCTTATTCCCACTCATGTCGGCCCCCCGTTTTTGCCGCTGTGATGTTTTCGATTCCCCAGCGCGCCAGCTCGTTTCTCAAGTGTCCCAAGTGCTCGTAAACCGATGGGGGCACCGCGATCGGCGCCTGCAGGTGCTGGCACCGGATTTCGATGCCGTTTACTGCTGCCAACAGCTCTAACAGCGTTTTTTCCTGTTCGTTCATGTCAATTCTCCCTGTTTTTGACATTATGCCGTTTAAAACCCCGTGCCCGGGCCCAAAGCGTTGCACTATGGCCTGGGCGTTTTGTTCACTATTTGAATCGTATCGCCGCTTTTTGTATGTTCTTTCCAACAGGCAAAACAGCGGATCGGTTTGATCGGCCCGTCGTAACGCAACGGGTACATTCCAGCGCGCCCACAAACACTACAGGGGACGTACAGCAGCCCGTCTTTAATGTACGGGCCCCCGGGCCTGTCCGGATCGATCGCGGCCCGTGGGCGCCGGCTGAACGCTGCCCATAGCAACATTACGATGACCACGGCCATGAACACACACAAGCCGAAGTAGAAAAATTCTGGATTTTGGTTCATATTGTTGCCTCCAAAAACTTTGACGAAGACATTACCGATAAGGTTCTCTTATCGGCACCGCTTTTCAAAGATTATCGGAAGTGCCTATTCAGCACTGAAAAACGGCTCATCAGGGTGTTGTTCACCGAACGTCTGTTTAATCCACTCCGAAAATGATATATCCCCCTCTGGCCACTTGTTTTGCGACATTTGACCCCATTTGAGCACCTCGAAAATTTGTTCTGCGTACGGTTCATCAATATTGATGATAAAGTATCGCCTTCCGGGCTTCATTTTTTTTTGCATTTACTTTCCTTTCTCCCCACGGGGCGGGTTGTCGGGATCGTCCACGCAGGTCAGATATGGCATACCATTGTGACAACGCGGACACGGTTCACGATTAAGCATTCCTGTGCCGTCACAGTGTTTGCATTCAGGCCCAAGGCTATCAGCCAATTTTTCCATTTTTCGCAAGATCGCCTGTTGGCAACTTGAGCAGATTACTTTACTCGGTGGATCTGGTGGTCGATCACAACCATTGGCACATTGTTTTAATGGTTTCATTTTTCTTTCTCCCGTGGGGGCGGGTTGTCTATCTTGACATTATCGGAACCGAAATTTACAGTTTATCGGAACCTCTTTTTGAATAGGCTATCGCGAGCCCGCTTTTGACATTTTTTGCAAGTCACTTGCTCTATCACACGTTGATTACCATCTTGGCCGATCCAACGATCACAGTACAAACGGTCATCAATGTGATGAACGCCACAAAGAGCTTGACCATCTGAATTCAAAAAGTGGTAGGCACCTCCAAAAGCGACCTGGCCGGAGCCAGCTATTTTTTTGTTTTTAATCATTGTCTTTCTCCCCAGCTTGGGGCGGGTTGTCGGTTGTGTGCCGTTTGCACGTATCATATCCACCCTCATGTGGTGGTTCGCCGTGGGTGGATGGCTCTGGGGTATCGAAAAATCCACCGATGCCCACAAATCGCCCACACACGTGACACTTTGGGCGCCACTTGGCCTTGGCAAAAGCAGAACTCAACAGTCGATCAACAATCGGCATTGCTATTTTTCTTTCTCCCCTCGGGGGCGGGTTGTCTGGTTATCTTTTCCTAGATTCTTTCCACAGGTATTCAATTATGTTATCAAGTGCATCAAAAACTTTGACCTGCTCTCCATTACTGACAATATTTTTTGATAACAATAAATTGTAGACCATGCCGTTTCGAATCGCCCAGTCGATTAGTACTTTTGAAATTTCACAAGCCAGTTTATATGCTTGTTTTTTATTCATCATCATTACCTTTCTCTCCAGTACGGGGCGGGTTGTCTAATCTTCCTCTTCGTCCTCATAAAGTTCAGCGACCGACTCGGGGATCTCCAACTCCGCGCCTTTCAAAATGTCGATTTCTACGGCTCCGGGCGAATTTTCTTCGAACCAAGATATGAGCCAGCTCAGAACGTCTACGCATGTTTCGAAGTCCTCTTCTGTTGGTCCCTTTTTCCCAAATGTTGGCATTGTCTATTCATCTTTCTCCCCAGTACGGGGCGGGTTGTCATTCCGATTGAGCCGTTAATAGATGCAGACCTACCTTGTTTTTTTTCCGCTTATTAATCATCCGGAGCATTGCCAGGCCTGCGATTTTTTCGCTTGGGGTCCCCCCACCGTGAAGCTCAATTTTTAGCTGAGATATTTTTTTTTGTATCACAAGGCGCCCCCCCTGGGCGATTAGCCGTTTGCAGTGTGGGGCCGTTTCAACCCCACCGTTTTCCAGCCACCATAGCCCCCCGTCAATAGAGGAAATCAGCGGTTGGCCATCACAAAGGACCATCTGTGTCCGTGTCGCCCGCTGGCATGCCATGGAATTGCGTTCCCAAAAACGTACGAGCTGGGTCACATACCGGATCGAGAAAGGTATAGGCTCATTAGTAACGATAACACCGATGGAATCCAGCCACTTTTTGATCGCAATTTCGGGTTCCTTTTTTTCAACTACTGCAGCGTTCCACTTTTCGATCGATTTCACCACTACTCGATGAGTGTTTGTCTCCCTAAATTTCTGAGCCTCATGGGCTGCCCCCCGGGAGGCGAACACAAAACAGGGCACGTGCACGGCCCCTATTTTTTGGGCTGCTATCCAGCGCTGTTGACCGTCGACGATATAGTTAAGACCGCTTTCACGCCTGCCAATATTCAGCGTTCCGAATGAGTCCCAGTCAAAACCGCTCACAATTCTATTGATGATCCGATCGCTAACTGGTTTCCTCTGATAAGAGGGATCGATTTTCAAATTTTCCACCCGGATGTATTCAAATTTACCTTTGCTTTTCACCGCATCTTTTTTCTCGTTTTTTTTCTTTTGTCTTTTCTTCATTTTTTTCTCCCTGGGTTGCGTGTTACTCCTCTTGAAAAATCACCTCTAAAGCGTGCCAAGCTTCAATGTATTTCTCCCTATGTTCGATGAAGTGATCCAGGGCATCCGTTACGGCCTGGGCGCCGCAAAAATCGACAAAAGCGGAAAGAATTGCTGAGGTGATTTTTGCTATTTCCCGGCTTGTCAAAGGGCGCGCCGGGGCGGAATTCAGACTCATTTTTTCCCCCGTTTTGCTGGGCGCCGTTTGGTCGTCGATTTTTTGCGGCGCTTGGTTTTTCCCTCCGGCTCTGATTTCGGGCCCGGGTCAGTTTTAGGCTTGTTCTGCTCGGTAATTTCTTTCGCTTTTTTCTTGATTTCCGCGGACACGGGCTTGTGTTTTTCGGGCCCCAAAGCGGGGGGCTCTGTCTTCGGCGCCTCGGGAGTATCCCAGATGAAATCTAACATTGCAGCTGTCTGCAAATCGAATAGCAGCGGCGCGGGCACGCCTACGGGATCCCCGGTTTCATTGTTGAGCTGCCCCCAAAGGTCCGGGTACGCATCCTTGAGCCGTTGATTTGGTACCGTGTGGGGGCCCGGATGACCTTCAAAATGGATGCATCGGGCATTGAGGGACCCTGTTTTTGTTTTACATCTTTCTACCATAAAAAAACCTCCTTTTAAAAATCTTCCCCGTTGTCGTCGATATAGTCAAAAACGGCATCTTTTACCGCTTCATCGCCCAGGGCAGACGCGAGCATTTCAACCGCGGTTTCATAGGCCACATCGAATTGATCGGCGATCTCCTCACACAGGGCGCTGTAAGGGTTATCCGAAAACATGCCCGATAGCTTATCGAGCAGGGCGCCGGCGCTGTCTGTAATCGATTTGTAATCCGGGCCCACCTCGAAATTACTTTGACACGTGGGGCACTGGATGCTGGCCTGTTTTAATAAATCGAATATTCCCAATGAAAACCCCTTTACTTTTAGGTCGCTATATTCAATAATTTTAGGCGTCATATTCTCCCTGGGAATAAGGCCGGCGCCCCGCGGCCCGCTTCGCCACAGTTGGCCACGCGGGGCGCCATTGACCTTTGATTTGACAGTTTATCGGTAATATCAATTCAGCGCAACCCCAAAATAGGTAGAAATTTCAAAACCCTGTGTTAATGTTATACAAAATGCTGAAATCAAGCATTTTGAAAGGTGAAAAACTATGACTAGGGAGAAAAAAACAAGTGAAAACACAGGGTTTAAAACCAACCGGGGCGTTGATTTGGAACAGCTGTTCAGGGAGTTGGACAACATTGGTTCGGTTGCTGTCTCGCGCATTGAGCCCGATTGGGCAAAGGGGCACATTCGGACAGTAAACGTGAGCAACAGTGAGCCTCTGTCCGTAGACTGGATCGCGAAAATGTTTGGGGGAACCAAACTGCGTGTCCGTGTATATGGTGCAGATACCAAACAGTTGATAGGGGCCCGCGACGTGGAAATAATGGGCCCGCCCCGCGACGGATACGGGCTCGAAATTGTGCGCGGGCCAGAGGGGAACGCCATCTCAATAAACCGCATGGCCGAAGAGCAACGCAGATATAACCAGCTGCACGGCATAGAGCCCCCGGCGCCCCCCGCTCCCCCGCCCGAGCAAGCGCCCCAGGGTCAACCGTTTGACATGACCCAAATGTTCACGGCCTTGATTCAGCAGCAAAACCAGAGTAACACCCAACTGACACAGATGTTGGTACAGCGGATCCAACACCTAGAAAGCATGTCCCTTGGATACAACCCGGCGCCGGCCACCCCGGCGCCTACCGAGCCCCCCGATCCGCTGGGAAACCTAAAAAACACTGTAGAAGTCATCGCGCAGCTGGACGCGGTTAAAAAGAAAATGGGAATAAACGATGAGCCGGCGCAGCATAATGAAAGCGCCGGATATCTCGACCTGATAAAATCGTTTATGGAAATCCACCTCGAGGCCCAGCGCGCCAAGGCCAACCAGCTCCACGGCGCCCAGGGTGCCCCCCAGCTGCCACCCGGCGCCCCCGGGCCCGCGGCATATCCCCCGGCCAATCCGGCGCCCCCCGGCCATCCCCCGGCGCCACCGTGGGCGACCTGGGCACCGCAACCCACAGCCGAACAGCTCTTACCCGTTGTTCAGCGGGTTTTGCCCCAGTACCTGGAACAGGCCAGTAGACATGAAAGATTGAAGCTGGCCGAGTTGGTTTTAGGAGAATCGATCGACGACGGGGATGATGATTATAACGATACAGACGATTCAACAGGGTTGGAAAACGATTTTGAGAATAGACAAGAGGTGGAAAACGCGCTAAATTATGAGAGTTATGGCGAAGCGGGTAGTAGTGAGGAAAACCCGGGCCCGTGTTCGCCGATCCCCACCGATCCCCCCGATCCAACACAGTAAGGGTATACCGCGTTAAAACCGATACGCCCCCCGAGGCGCTCCGCGCAACGCTGGCCCTTATTGGCAAGGGGATAAAAGAGGGGGCCAAGTATATCCCCCTACGCCAATATGCGTCGCGTGTGGCATCGCGTGCCCGCCCAAAGGATTACTACGGCCAGGTCAAAGAGATATACAAAGATTTCACAAAAAATTGGCGCTACGTAATGGACCCGCTGGGCACGGAGCTTGTTACCATCGGCCCGCCCCAGCTATTGCGAGACGTTATCGGGCTCGGTCTGCCCCCNNCGGGCGAACATGGACGCGAAGACTGCGACGGGGCCACCATCGCCCTGGGCGCGATGCTCCGCAGTGTTGGTTTTCCAGTCTTAATCAATACTATTCAACGACCTTACCCACCTAACGTGCCCTTGAATCTCCAAGGACTGTTTGGGCACGTATTCCCCACGGTAAAGATCCCTCATGTCGGATGGCGTACCGTGGACGCAGTTGGCCACCCGGCGCACCCGCTCGGGTGGACCCCACCTTATTCACGCTTGGCAGTGTGGGATTTGAATGCAAATCTCATTGCTACCCAGGGCAAATTTCCGCCGGCCTTTCGCGACATGTTAACCGCGGATGTAAGCGGTATCACAGGCCGGCGCCCACAAAGCAAAAGGAGATAACATGTCACTGCAAGGAATCGACGTTCAAAATGATTTCCCTAACTGGGGGCTCGAAAACTTCGGTCTCGCGGGTATCGATTACCAAGAGCCGATTGACTGGAGCACACACGCGGCCTTGGGTTTCGGCGCGTACCTGGATCGCCCCCTGCCGATGATCGACAACAGCATGCTGGGTCTCGTCATGGAATATGACGACTCTGATATTGTCGCTCGCAGCCCCAGGGGTGAACCCCTTGTGCGTACCAAAATGCTAGAAATGGACCCGCGGGAAGTGGCCTACACACTGCGCACCGGAGCGCCCAGGCAGGGCGCCGTTGCGCTGGCCGACGACGGGGACATTTACCAATGGAGGTACACGCCGTTCGGCGGGTTTTTCACCAAGTTGTTTTCCAAGGTCAAATCCGTGGCCCAAAAGGTAACCGGTGGCATCAAAAAAGGAATCCGCTGGGTAGGCTCCAAGGCCAAGGCGCTGATTAAAAAACTACCAGGCGGAAAGTACCTGATAAAGGTATACGACAAGGTGAAAAAAGTGGGAATGAAGCTGGTAAAACCGCTCACCAAGTACCTTGGCCCCTTGGCTAAAAAAGTAGCTCCCCTGGCTGCCCTGATACCCGGGTACGGGGTCGCGATTTCCGCTGCGCTCTACAAGATCGGCGCGATGAGTGACACGCTAAAAAAATACAAAGTGAAGCTCGACGAGATGGGCCGGCCTAAGTTTTCCAGCGGAAAACAGGCCCGGGCTGTAAAGCGCGAGCTGGAAAAACGCGCCGAAAAGCTCAAGAAGAAAAAGAAACACAAAAAAGAAAAGCGCGCATCAAAGCGTAGGCGCAAACAAATGAAAGAGCTGTTGGAAAAAAAGCTAAAACGACGCGAGGCAAAAATTAGAAAAGAGCTGGAAAAGAAGTACAGACAAAAGGGGCCCCAGCTTATCGCGCCGCCCCCGCCTACCACTAGCGGCCTTGGCCGCGGTAGCTACTGGAATTAAGAAGGGGGCAGTCATGCAGTACGGTAGACCAATACGCCCTATCATCTGGACGCGGCCTTTTGCAAGGCGGCGCTTCGGATACTTCGGACAAACTGGCACCTATGTGCCCACAGAAAATCAAATCGAAAAATTTACCCCTAAACAAGGGTTGTTCTATCGGCCGCAAAAGCCGGAAACCGTCGCATCTATATCCCAGCGCGCCTATGGGAAAGAAAACACCCCCAAAGGTGTAAAAACGATCGCCGCATCCCCCTGGAATCACCATATCAGATACACGACAAAGGGTTATGAATACCTCAAGATCGAGGGTCCGGAAATGCACGCGGGTTATGGTTTGCACCCCCTTTCGAAGCGTGGATCGGGCACGTACTTCCCGGTTTTCTGGCTTCCCCCCCTGGCAACAAAAGCGGAGCCAGAGCAGATATTCACTGGCGACGGGGAAACGGATGCAAATATCACTGAGCAGATCCGTGCCGCGGTTGACGCATGGTTACGCGAACACCCGCCCCCCGCGGGGCCCCCGGGCGATGAGGGGGCAAGGGGGGAACGCGGGCCGACCGGCGCGCCTGGAACGCCGGGTGCTATCGGTCCCCCGGGGAAAGCCGGGCCCGCGGGGCCCGCTGGGAAAATGGGGCCAGCGGGTCCACAGGGAGCGCCGGGAACCCCGGGGATCATCGGTCCCCCGGGACCTGCAGGTCCTGCGGGCCCGGGGGTGAGTCCCGAGATTATCGCGGAAAAAGTAGCCGCATATCTTGAGAAGCACCCGCCCCCGGGTGTCACCCCGGAGATGATCGCCAAGGCTGTAGAGCGCTATCTTATCGAACATCCCCCCGCGGGGGTACCTATCGAGGAGATCAAGCGGCAAGTGGCCGACTACCTCGAGGCGCACCCGCCCGCGGGGGTAACCCCGGAGATGATCGCTCGAGCCGTGGCCGACTATCTCAAAGAAAACCCCGTACAGGGAACGCCCGGGCCAGCGGGGCCCGCGGGACCACAGGGCGAGATGGGGCCCCCGGGTCCGCAGGGGCCCGCTGGATTGCCAGGGCAGGCCAGCGAGGAAATGATCGGCAAATTGATAAAGGCGTACCTGGAAACCCACCCGATCGAACCCGGCAAGGTGCCGCCGGAGGAAATTGCAAAGGCCGTTGAACAGTGGATGAAGCTCCACCCGATCGAAATACCGGACGTGCAACCCGTAACGGGTGAATCCAGCTGGCTGCCCGCTGCGGTTCTAACGTTTTTGGCCAAGGCGTCCAACTGGGCGGGGGGTGTGTAATGCCGGCCAATTGGAGACAGGCCACACCGATGGAGCGGGGCCAGTGGGCCAAGTGGGTGGACTACTTCGACGGTCCGGTAACCAAAGCGGTCGTATCCTATTACACCGCTGCAGGCATCGCAGCAGACACCCAAACATTCACAGACTCTTACCGGCTGCCAATCCCCCCTGTGTTCACCTCGGATGATGAAGCCAGGGTGCGCGGGCTTTTATCTGCATACAATACCGTGGGTCGCCTTTTGACCGGAGTGCACTCGGCAAAGTACGGCATACGCCTGACACAGGGTGACGTAGATATTTTAGCTCCACCTGATATGCCCGCCGAAGATTGGCAGGTAGACCTATACACCCTGGGCGCGATCCCCCTGATCATTTACGCCCTGGCTGCCGGGGCTGTACTTATATCCGGCCTGTGGGCTGCATCATCGATGATGGAAAGCTCTGCACAAAAGGATTTCACCCGGTACCAGCGAGCCATTTTGAAAGCGGACAAGGAGATCATGCGGCAACCCCCGGATGTGCGCCGGGACTGGATCAAACGTCGTGGTGACTTCGAGCGCCAAGTAAACAAAGTCCAGCAGGAAACCGGGTTTTTGGTGGACATCTTTGGCGCCAAGGGCGGAACCTGGATCACTATTGCAGTTGTCGCGCTACTCGCCCTGGGCGCTTCAAAATTTGTAGGAGCCAAATCTAAATGAAGCGCTGGCCACGTCACACAAGAGTGCAAAGCTTCCTGTTTCCGCGATCGCAATGGACAGCGCGAAGCGCGCGATCGTGGTTATCAAAGCACGGCCACAAGGCTCCGAAAACGGACAAGACCGATCGTTATCTGCGCTACAGGCAGGCGCAGCCGGGGAGGTTTCGAAAGGCGACGTTTCGAACGATCACCTTACCCGGTACAAGTATCAAAGCGGTCACCGCTTTGCCCAAAAAGATCCCCAAGCGTTCCAACCCAATGGAGGGTAGCACTATGGAGATATTAGCAATCAACCCGCGCAAACGGCGACGCACGACAAAGCGGCGGGCCAGCGCAAAAACCCCAAAACGAGGTACACCAATGGCAAGAAAACGTAAGAGAAAAACAACCCGCCGCACCCGTCCCAAGGCACGGACACGGACACGGACAAAAACCGTCGTTCGTTACCGCACCCGGCGCGCCCCGCGTCGCCGGCGCAATCCGTCGCGTGTGGGGAGATACGCGAAGTCAACGATTCTCGGGGTGAATATCCCCGGAGCGGTCAAAAACGTTCTCCCCCTGTTGCTCGGTGCGCTGGCCGGGAAGGTCATGGCCAAGAAATTCAGTGACACAGGGGGAGAAAAACAAGACTGGGGCTGGAACAATTACCTGCTGTGTCTTGCGGGTGGCCTGATTGCCGCAGTGGGTAACCAAGCTGTTTTCCGAGGCAGCAAGGGCACGTCACAGAAAATCTTTGAAGGGGCGCTGTTGATAACCGCGTACAAGTTTTTCACGGGTGAAATCGCCCCGAAAAACGCGACGCTGGAAAACTGGTTTGGCCAGACCGATGAGGAGGAGGCGCGCCTGATCGAATCGGCGGCCCAGGCGATCGATCCGTATTCGGGTATCTTTGGCGACATCAGCGCCGAACCGATGGATTTCCAGCACCTCGGGCAACACTACGTGCCCGCAAACATGCTGGGGCAGCACTATGCTCCAGCGGATATGCTCGGTCAATCACTCGCGCCGGCCACGGCCCGGCTAGGTGCGGCGGTAGAGCCGGCCACGGCCCGGCTAGGCGCCGACCAGTGGACGCAATTTTTCGATGAGGCGTATCGGTAGGGATTACAGGCGGGACGCTGTTTGAACGTTAATTTTCGGGCCCCCTGAAACGGGGGGCCCGGTTTAAAAACCGCGATCATAAGATGACGCGAGAGGAGTAAGAAAAATGACAGAGGAAATGGTTTCAACCAAATTCAAAAACGTTTGGGAAAGTTGGATGATTTACGATACCGCATTGATCGGCCCGGGTGTGGCCACCGATCAAAACTGGTATGCATCATTCACCGCAATGAGCCAGGCCCCGGAAATACCGTTTATCAATGTGCGTACGCTTTCGAGCGCCGGCGCGGCCTACACCAATATCAGTAGCCGTGATAAATTTCCGTGGCCCTTCCTTCTCCATTCGATGGGAATGAGGTTCATGTACCCCGATCCCACGACGGACAACAGCTCTGCGCACACCGCGATCATGGCCGCAACCAAGCTGTTCAACCAGATCGTGCAAGAGCACGCTTGGTTTGAGCTTGAAATCCGTGAGGACGTGATTTTGAGGCTCAAGCCGACTCACATGCCCGCCGGCCTGGGTGTGCAGGGGCACATCGCCGGGAACAACGCCCAAAACAACTGGATCGCCACAACCCTGACCAACGGCGCGCCCTATCTGGGCAACCGATGGAAATTCGTTGGCAAAACGATCCAGATACCGCGCGACACTCCGGTCAGGGGTAGATTGTACTTTTCTCAGTACGGCAAGGATCTGCTCGCTTCAATGGACGCGGTAAGCCCACTGGATTTCGAGGACGAGTTCAACAACGTGGCGTTCATCGAGCTGACAATGCTCGGGACCCGCGGCGTCCAGCAAAGGGGGGAGTACCATTACGATTGATCCCCCGGGCAATAGTTGCCCACCTAACTGAAACTCTAACCGAACGCCCAGCGGTGCACGGAGTTGTAACCGCTGGGTAGTTCAGTGAGGAAAATCAAAAATGGAACCCTCAAGAGAAGCGATCAATTTGTCGGGATATGTTCCGATGCAATTTATAACCGAGGTGGAGATCGGCGAACATCTGGGCGATGAAGGGCGCGGGCAGGTATCAATCAACGATCGGCCTTTTATCTTGGAATGGATCACTCACCAGATCGTGCCCGCCGAGCTGGATCAAAGCCAAAACGTTTCAGGCTGGTTTTACCAGGACGGCCTTTACCAGCTCGACTGGAGCTTGTACGAGCAGGCCAGATTTTGGAAGGGCGTTCCCCCCATGGCGGATGCTGGGTTTGGATCGATACGTGACGGCACGTGGAAAAAATTACCCGCACCGGTCTCCCTGCCGGGAAACGAAACCCTCCATTGCCGCATCATAAACCGAGTAGAGCGCCCTGCAAAGTTCATTGTCCAAGTGATCTGGCACGGTATCCAGCGGGGCGGACAGATGAGTCAAGTGGGTGTGTGATGGCCCGCAGTTTCAAAACCCCAACGATGGAACAAAACCAACAGGCTAAAACCGCGTTACGACAGGCCTGGGATGAGGGACTGCTTGATCCGCTGTACTTCTATCCCGATGCGTTGAGCTGGGCCCCGCCCAGACCGGACGCGGATGCTGCGCGCCTGTTGGCCCGGGAGCCCCCGGCGCCAAAGCGAAACGACCGGATCACAGATCAACTCGATGAGCCGGCGCTTGACACCCGGCGCCAGTGGTATCAGGACATATCTTACTTCCACACTGGCGATCAGATCCAGGCGCAACACGGCCACGAGATAGCCCGGTTTATCACCACAGGCAATGAAACCGGTTTTGTAAATCTGTGCTGGACCTGGGCCGAGATACTGGCCGGCGCGCCCCCGGCGCCCGTGGTAGAACTCGACCCGCGCGATCCGTTTGCCGTGCAAAACGCGATTACCCCACTGACTTGTTACTGGTTTTTGCGTCTGGAGCAAGGCAACTTCCAAAAGGCCGCACCTCCCCCTTTGATAGCGCCGATCAATCAGATCCCAGGATACGGCTATTCGCCGCTGAACCGCTGGCTTGACTATCGCTTTCAGTGGGGGAGAACTAACGCCAGTGTGTTTTTCCTCGTTCCCGCGCAACACGCTTTGCGGCTGTACTTTTTCAGCTCCGGACAGAGCAACATTTTCAACGGCATTGGTGGCAGGCTCCGCGGGTGGACGCAGCCCAGCGACGTAAGGCCTACAGGCTGGAATGTAGCTCACGGGTGGTCATAGATGCCGTGGAGACAACAGGTAGAGCAATGGCGCCAGTATGTGAGCTGGGAATGCGCCGGGGCGCCCCCGGATTTGATACTGGCGATCATCAATCATGAAAGCGGTGGCCAGGCGGGAATTCCGGCCCGGGTGGGTACCAAGTACAAAATGCAGATCCCCAAGCGCGCCGGGGGGGCGCGCCTTGTGGATCGCGCGTACGGGCTCATGCAGACCATTCCCGCAGTAGTGCTCGATTTCAACAAGGCCCACCCGGCAAAACCGGTATACTGGGAAGACATCAGCGGACAGGCCGGAGCTGCCGGCCGTATCCAAATAAGGATCGGCTGCTGGCTTTTCAACGGTTATGTGCGACGGTTGCACGCCTACGATCCGGTTTCGTTCCCGGGAGTCCACACAGGAGACGCCACGCCCGAACAGCTCACCGCTGCTCTGGTTGCTTACGCCCGGGGGTTCGGCGCTCTAAAGGGAAAGCTCGATATTCTCAAGGGCGAGGGGAAACCGCTGACCCAACGACAGCTCTATGAACGCTTTCCACTGTGGGGATACTCGCAAAAAAAGGGGCGCTGGGTAAACCGCCCCCTGTATTACGCTGCAACCGTGTGGGATCGCTACCAGCGAAACAAAACCGGCGCGCCGGGCACGGGCCCCCCGACGAATCCAAGCGGACAACCCCAGACCGAGATCGCCGCTGGCCCCGGGCAAAAACCCCCGTTCGGTTTGGAGGCGGGGATCAGTGTGCCTATACTGATCCTTGTGGCCGCGTTTATCGCGTCGAAGTTATTCGGAGGCAAAGGTGATGAAGGTACTTAAGAGTCTTGTTTTTTTGGGCTTTGCCTACGAGATCGTATGGCGCGAAAGCACGCGCTATCAGCGCGAGCGGATAACCATGTTCCCGCTAAACACGGAAATGAGGTTCACAAAAATGGGTGTTTACGGGCTGTTTTCCAACGGCCCGGGCACCAAGATCTTTTTCCTCCCCCTGGATCGCGTGAACGTTGAAAGCGGAGCTTTGGCCAGTGCGGAGCTTGAGCGGATGTCAAAGCGGTGGAGCCATTACGCGCCGGGGATGACGCTGCGCATCAATATCCCAGATAGGGCCGTCGATCTAGAGCCGATCGGCCGGCTGTACAGTACGGAGTACACAAGCGATAAGATCGATCGCCCGGGCGATCGCCAAGGGCGATTTTCACTATATTCACATCGGTTCAAACGACCGATCGATCTCTATGCAGATCGAAAAACAAAACCCCGCGTCTGGGCGGCTCAATCGGGCGCCCGCCGCATTGTTACGAGCGGAGGTCTCGTAGGATAAGGAGCTAGACACAATGGCAGCTATAGCAATTCCACCGGTCTCAGAGTGGTCGATAAAAGGAGATCGAAATATCTCCTGTTGGCTCTGCGATCATTTTCAAAGGTACGATAACGTCCCGAGCCCCCCGGATTGTGAGGGGGAATGCAGAAAGGAAAGCCCCCAAGGCAAGGACGGCCACACACTGGATTTGACCAGTCCCACGGACTGGCCGGTGGACGGCTTTTTCCCCTTGATACCCAATGCGAATGTGGCCTGGTGTAACGGTTTTCAGCGATCTTTGGAGGAAAATATCCCCCCGAGCCCGGGGGACACCTATCAGGACTGTTCACACCAAGATCCAACCACGTGGAGGCGCCCGGATCAAGAACGAAGCTCTTCTATGTTCACCAAAAAACCGGTAACCGAGTCGTGTTGGTATTGCGACCATTTCCAGCGGCGATACGTGGACCCGGGCTCGGTAAACCCGGCCCAGGGTTGCGGTGGGTTTTGCCAACACCGCACCCAGTCGCCCTATACCAACGAGCAAGGTTTCATTCCCCCGGCGCCTCCCCAGGCTTTCGATCAAGCCAAAATGAGGCTTTTCCCCCGGATACCGTTTGCGCCGCTCACTTGGTGTTCGCGTTTTCGCAGGGCAACCCAAGCTGTTCCGGATGTGCCGGCCACTGGCAGCATTATTTGTGCCGAGCCCGTATAACCCCGGGGGTGAACCATGGGAAACTGGGCAACCTTTAACGTAAATCAGGGTGACATAAGCTGTTGGACCTGTCATCATTTCCAGCGATATGACGACGGGTCCTATTATCCGAGCTTGTGTGAGGGGGAATGCAGGCTGCAGCCGCCGGAATACAACGCTGCGGATATTGTGCACCTATGTGCGCCCCCGGGTCCCTACGAGTACTTTCGAGAAAGCTACTTCACCTTTATTCCCTTCGGTAATTCCAGTTGGTGTAGCAGGTACAAGCGTTCTCTTGAGGTAAATATCCCAGCGCCACCCGCGAGCCATTGGGATTGTCCGCACCAAGCGACAGAGGACTTCACAACCCCATACGATATTCGCCCCGTCCCGGGGCCCTTCAACAAGAAAACCGTTGAACAGTCTTGCTGGTATTGCGTACATTTTCAGCGATTCAACGAGGCTGAGACAATGGAAAACTGGGCGTGTCACGGATATTGCCAAATCAAACCGCCCCAAGCGTACACCCGCGAAACGCCTAATTGGCTGGTACCATCGGGGTGTCTACAAAACTTTTTCATCTTTCCCTATGTGCGATTTGCGCCCCGGGTGTGGTGCTCGAGATGGGCCAGGAACCCGGACGCAGATCAGTTGCCAGCGCCCCCGGAGCAAAACGGGGTTTTGTGTGCTGACATACCGTAGAACAACCCGGCCCGATGGGCCAGATAGGAGCGAGTCATAATGACCTACCCAAGTTACAACACAAAAGAGTCTGAAAACATAGTGTGTTGGACGTGCCAACACTTCCAGAGAAGAGAAAACGGGCCAAGCATCGCCAACTGTCAGGGGGAGTGCAGAATAAATCCCCCGATACGCGGTGCGGATGCGTACAATGAAACCAATGATATATTTGGTGTGGTCAAAGCGGCCTTTGCGTTTGTCCCGTTCGGTAACACGACGTGGTGTTCCCAATATTCGCGATCGCTAGAGGAAAATATCCCGGGCATCATTGAGGGCAAGGGCAATTGCCTGGATCAAAACTGGTCTACCTTTGTGTCCCCGTGGGACAACATGAGCCTTGCGGCGCCCCGGTTGAACAAAAAGCCCACAGAAGAAACCTGCTGGTATTGCGATCATTTCCAGCGTTCAGAGGAGGTGCCCAGCTCTGGCAACCAGTGCACGGGGTATTGTTTCCTCAACCCGCCTCAACCCTACCTCGAGGAGGCTTTGGACTGGGAGGGCGCCGGCGCAACGGTTATGAAAAAGGGGATCTTACAGCCCGAGATCATCAACGGCGCCTATATGTGGTGTTCTCAGTGGAAACGTGCTCGCCAGACGGTCCCCGATCCCCCCTCGCAATCCGGGCAAAACTGCGCCCCTGGCTCCTAAACTGTAGACAATATCGGTACCACCGGCTATAGTCTCCAAATGGAGCCTATACACAATTTTCACCCCCCTGTGTGCTGCTGGAATTGCGATCATTTCCAGCGCTACGATGAGGAACAACGCCCCAAGCAGTGTGATGGGGAATGCAGACTGAACCCGGCGCCGGGGGCGTTGTTCATTACTGATTACATCGAGGATCCCACCGATCAAGGTCAATTCGGTCACAATAAAGAGCTTTGCTTTTCGTGGCCCCACATCACCTGCGGTTTGCGGATGCGTTGCGCATCGTTTGAAAAATCCACAGAGCCGGATTTACCCCAAAGCCCCCTGTCATACGATTGTCAGCATACCAAGCCCACCGATATTGCGGAGTGGCGCCCATGGGTGAGACCGGATAAATTGCTCTATGTTTGCTGGTCGTGCAACTGGTTTGAGCCGGAGCTTTGCCAGCGCAAGTACAAAGAGCAGCCCGACAACGGCACGTGCCTGTATATGCCGCCCAGGCCACAACAGATCGGTTTTTTCGAACAGCTTATCCCCAGTCAAGCGCTGGGGGCTACCCCGTCAATACTGGGTGCCCTTAGTTATTGGTGTTCAAAGTGGGCAGGTCCGCGGCCGGAAATTTCATTTGGTTCAACCCCTGTGCTGGCAAAACCCCTAAACGACGGGGACGATCAACCGATGACGCGGGCCGACATATACACCCATTGGGAAGATCGCCACAACCGGCTTGTGTGGCTTGCCAGCGCCCAGCTGGCCAAGGTTCAAAAGGTGCGCGAACAGATGAAGGCTGCGGCCCGGGAGGCGGCGCGAAAACAAGAGTCTAGAATTATCACACTGGACGACCACCTTAAAAAGCGCTAAACTACCTTTGCAGATAGGCGTTCCTGCCTTTTAACCCCCGGGGGCGCCGGGGATCGCACGCGCTAGCCTACCGCGCGCCGTTTTTATCAGCACAGACAACAAAAACCAGATCTCCGGCGCCTGCCTTTTGAAAAAGATCGTGGATCTTCGTTTCTTTCCTTGATCTGGGTTCGAAAAAAAAATACAGTAATCCCTATGCTGCGAAAGCGAAAAACGGGATTACTGAGGGGGGTTTAACAGCCCGTTTATAGCATTTTCCGCCCCCCTGTACAAGTTTTTTAGTCGATTCGAGCAAAAACAGGCGGTTAAAATGCTACCACAAACAAAAAATCATCCCGAACGACTCGCCACCCGGCGCGATCTCGAAAAAATCAGCTTCGCAACACTCCAACTCGCTGGAACGGGCAATCTGAGCCCCCTCGGCCGGCGCTGGCTCTGCTTTTTTGTTGTGCTTGCCCGCCTGGGGTACCTGGGGATCCATGCCCCCGTGTGGTCCATTGTGTCCGCCCAATATCGCGCCCAGGGGCAAACGAAAAGTGAAAGCACTTTTTACCGGGCTGCCCGCCAGCTTGAGCAGGCCGGATACATCCGGCGCCAGAAATACCGGATAGGCCCGGATCGGTTCGGGGTAAAGATATACTTTAAGATGGATAGGTTTACATATTGGCTCCGAGAAAAGGCCCATGTTCACAGTGTTACTTGTGACTACATCGCCGCACAACTGTCAAATTGCGAGCAAACCGAAGTAACGAATCAAGGATCATGTGTAAACTCCCTAAATTCTTCTAATTTAGTTGTTAACGTGCCGCGCGCGCGCGAGCAGTCCAATAAAGAGCACTTTAAAAAAACAAAAATGGGGAAAGAGCAAGGGGACCGGGAACGCCGTACCCGGGAGCATCCAATTGTATATTCAATCAGGCGCGCAACAATGCAAATGGACTCAAAGCGGCGCGCGGTGCTGATAGCGCTAGCCAAGCGCGAAGCTGAAAATCCAAAGCGCCGGCGCAGCGGGGCGCCCTGGGGAAAGTGGGATCGGCGTAACCAGCAAACCGGCCGGATCGCTTTTGAAGAGCTGTCAATCCCCCATGAGCGGGAATACGTTGCGCGGTCGGAGTTTTTACCCTATCTTGAGAGTATGGCCGGCCTGGAAAAGATCGAACCCGTTGTCAAAGCGGCCGTAGAGCGCCGATTAAAGCCGGATATGTCCCCGGGGGCGATTGACGAGGCACAAAAGCGCGAGCGGATCAACCGGGAAACCCTCAACCCCACACCGATCGACGAAAACGCACCGAGTGCCAGTGACATCCGAGCGTGGCTCAAAGATACACCCCTTGATTCATGTCAATCCGGCGCGCCCGGGCTCGCCTCACAGTCTCCCGAGGAGGTTTCGGCCATGATAAAGGGCGCCGGCCTGGCTCCGGCGCTCACAGGGGAGCCAGAGCGCCCACAGGGCGATCGCTTAAACCCCGATGAGTTGGACATTTTACGGAACGCTAAGGCCCGAGCAGCAGGGAGAGTGGCTGATTTAAAAACAGCTCCCCCGATCGGATATAGGTGAGCAGCGTTTTGACGCTTTTGTGTCTCGTGTGACGCATTAAAACATTCTGTGGGGTTCCAATTTTCGCCGCTGCAGTTGCCCACCCGGCGCGTAATGAATGAGCCGAGTACAGATCCGGGTCGAGCCCGATCGCTTTGGCGTACCGTTTTACGATGAGGGACACCGATCGATCGCCCAGGCGCCGGGCGTGATCTATTTCACCAAAGAATCGGTTTTTCCCAGCGTTGCCAACGACGCAGAACACCGGGCCGTGACCATGGGCCCCGGGAAGCAGGGCGCGCCAATTAAAAAGCGCCGTCACAGGGCAAAACTCATTATCGAGCGATGGGATCGCCACACGCTGGCCGGCGCCGGCCTGATCTCCCTTTGACTGAACAATATTGAGCACAATTCCCTCCTCACACGGATCGATATGCTCGCAGTCCAGCGCGACCAGCTCGGATCGGCGCAACGCGCCGGCCCACCCGATGAGTAAAAGCGCTTTGTCCCGCTTTCCGAGCACATCCGGGGGACAGGCGCGCACCATTTTTTTGATCTCCGGCGCCAGTATGGCCCGGGCCTGCCGCTGTGCCGTACCCCGATCGCGCCGGATGCCCTTGAGCGCTTCTATGACCTGGGGATCGTTCGTTGGACTCGCAAAACCTGACAACTTGTGCATTTGAGAAATGGAGGTCAACGCCCGGGCGATTGTGGACGGGGCGCGGGCTTGATCATTCAGGTGTGTGATGTAGAGTTCTATTACTTCAGCTGTTGCGGGCAAGGGGGTGAGCTTGTGGCCGAAACACCAAGCGGCAAAGGTCGCACAGTCTTTTTTGTACGCGTCTTTTGTCGCCTTGGCCTTGGATTTCAATTTGAGCTGTTCGGCGCGCCCTTTGAGCCGTGTCAGCTCACTTCGTTTGTAACCGTTCTGGCAATTCCCAGATTTCGATAATGCATCCGTTGTCATTTTCTTCCCTGATCTTCTTGTACCCCAGCATAGTCAGCACTTCGCGGGCATTGGCCACTGACATAGATTTGACCGTGTCGTTTTTATCCATGACACCCTCGAAGTGCTTGTGAGATACCAGCTTGATTTGGGCCTCGAATAGCCCGGTTTTGTTTTTGGTCACCTGTGCCCCCTTTTGGTTGACTATCATTCGGTAAAGAGTTATGCTTACAGCATAGCTCTTTAGCAGACCAAAAGAGATGGCCGCGACGTGGTGCGCCACGTCGCGGCGCCTTTTTTACACTCCCGAGCATCCATTGATGAGCATCGAAGCGATAATCACACCCAGCAGAATACCCAAAATGAGCGATAGAAACGCGAGCGCCGATCCGTTGCCCCGCACTTTGCGAGGCATCCAACTGTGTTTGGGCGGTTCACCGTCCATGATCGCGAGTATTTCAGCGAGTAATTCCCGGACTGCCTTTTTTTCGTCCATGATTTCTGTATTTCCATTTCTGCCACAGGCGTAAAATGAGCGCCCAGACCGCGACGCTACCCAGAGTATACAACGTTAAAATTTCTACCTCGTCCATTTTAT
>JABAOF010026023.1_pt1 | contig 20118 bp, 14 predicted proteins | sample 7062171 | NCBI WGS metagenome assembly JABAOF01 (sample SAMN14538628, study PRJNA623070) | marine sediment metagenome | biome: marine biome [ENVO:00000428]; feature: marine pelagic biome [ENVO:01000023]; material: deep marine sediment [ENVO:00002113] | place: India: Gulf of Khambhat ...
ACCTGCTGGTCGATGCACCTGCTGACCGGCACGGCAGTGGTCCTGGCCGTGTCCCTGCCGTGGTTTGTGCAGGTCGGCATGCGGACCCACGGGGCGTGGCTGCAGGGTTTTTTCCTGGAGGAAAACATCGGACGAGCTCTGCGGCCGATGGAGAACCACGGGGGTCCGCCTTTTTACTACATCCTGGCGGTGGCCATCGGTTTTCTGCCCTGGTCGATTCTATTGGTGCCGGCTTTGATCGGGGCCGTGACACGTATCCGCCGCCAGGAGGGTTCGTCTTTGGCGTACCTGTTCCTCTTATGCTGGGTGGGCGTGTACATCGGTCTCTTTTCGCTGGCTCGCACCAAGCTGCCCAGTTATGTCACGCCGACTTATCCTGCCTTTGCCTTACTATCGGCGGCCTTTCTGTACCACTGGCAGCGCGGCCGGGCGGTGGCCTCGACGCGCTGGTTACGCGGCGGTTTGAGCGGCTTGATGGTCGTCGGGCCGTTAGGGCTGGCGGCCGTTTATCTTGCCGCGGGACGCTTTCTGCCAGGCGACCAGTGGCTGGGCTTGATCTTCCTGATCATTACGGCCGGTGCTGGTATCTGCCTGGGATTGGTCAATCAGGGCCGCCGTTCCGCCGCCGCCGTGACGCTGGCGGTCACGGCTGGGGTGTTCCACACCGCTCTGTTCGGTTTCGCCAGTTTGCGTGTGGACCGCCACCAGCAGAACCATGTGTTGATCGAGGCGGTCGAGCGGCATGGGGGGGGAGTGCGGCTGGGTGCTTACGGATCGGTCGAGCCCAGTCTGGTGTTTTATGCGGGGCGGCCGATCNNCCCGCCGACCCGCTCCGGGGCCTCCCCCACATGGGCACCCGACGGTCGCCCGATGCAGCCGGTGGACATGGCATCTTTTCTGGCCAGCCATCACGACGCTCTGATCGTCACCAACGATCGCTATCATCAACAGATCGTGGCGGATCTGCCCAGCGACATCGGCGTGCTGGCGACCGTACCCTACTTTCTGAAAAAGCGGCAGCTGGTCCTGCTGGGCCGGCCGCCCCGCAACCGATCGGCAATTTCCCGACGGCCGGGCGACCAGCGCCCGTCGCCCCCATACCGTTGAAGCGCCCGCCGGCCTTGGCCCCTCTTTTCTCGCTCGTCGGACCAAAACGGCCCGCCTCGGCAACTGCCGCTCGCCCCACCCACCCTCCGACGCTGGCCGACGGCGGGTCGCCAAACGGCCTCCCGGTTTGCCGTCTGCAGTTGTTCCTTTAAAATTGAAGACTGCTGCGAAATGCTGCGGGGCCCCTTCTCCCGCTTGACGTTACCACTTGACGAGCCTCTACCCCATATCCACGGAAACCGACCATGGGAGAAAAATCGCACGCCGTAGGCATCGACCTGGGCACCACGAATTCGGCGGTTGCCTACATTGACGAATCGGGCCAGCCCAAGACGCTGGTCAACTCGGAAGGAGACCTGGTCACGCCAAGTACGGTCCTGTTTGAGGACAACCTGGTGATTGTGGGCAAGGAGGCTTTGAAGGCCCTGGCCACCGATGCCGAACACGTCGCTCAATGCGCCAAACGCGATCTGGGCTATCGCGCGTTTCACAAAACGCTGCAAGGAAACCAGTTTCCACCCGAGGCGATCCAGGCCTTTGTGTTAAACAAGCTGAAGGAGGACGCCCAGCACCAGATTGGCGACTTTCGCCACGTGGTGATTACGGTACCGGCGTACTTCGACGAGGTACGCCGTAAGGCGACGCAAGATGCGGGCTACATGGCCGGCCTGGAGGTGCTGGATATTATCAACGAACCGACCTCAGCGGCGATCGCCTTCGGCTACCAGAGCGGCATTTTGAAGGGCGACGGACAACCGCACAAGGACCAGAAGATCCTGGTCTACGACCTGGGGGGCGGTACCTTCGATGTCACCATCATGGAAATCAAGGGGACCAACTTCACCGCCCTGGCCACCGACGGCGATTTCCTCCTGGGGGGACACGATTGGGACCAACGACTGCTGGACTACATGGCGGAAGAATTCATTCGCACCCATCAACTCGACCCTCGCGAAGATCCTGCCACGGCCGGCCGCATGTGGCGCGAATGCGAAGACGCGAAGCGAACGCTCTCCGCGCGGGGCAAAGTCATCATGACCTGCGACTTTCAAGGACGCGCCATTCGCTGCGAGATCACCCGCACCCAATTCGAAGAAATGACCTGCGACCTGCTGGACCGGACCGCGTTCACGACGCGGCAGACCCTGCAAGCCTCGGGGCTAAGCTGGGCCGACATCGACCGTGTGCTGCTGGTGGGGGGGTCTACGCGGATGCCGATGGTGATCAACATGTTGACCGAGCTGACCGGCAAGCAACCGGATCGCAGTGTGTCGGCCGACGAAGCGGTCGCGCACGGCGCGGCCTTGCGAGCCAAACAATTGCTGGACGAAGCGGGTGGAGCCCCGGCGGCTTTTCAGATTCGCAATGTGAATTCGCACAGCCTGGGGATTGTTGCCACGGATCGAAAAACTTCGCGCCGCCGCACGGCCGTCGTTATTCCGCGGAATACCGTGTTGCCCGTCTCGGCCAAACGAGCCTTCAAGACTCAACACGACGGACAAAAAACGATCCTCGTCCAGATCGTCGAAGGGGAAAGCGCGTCGCCGGAAAATTGTGCTCAGATCGGCCAATGCGTGGTCCGCAACCTTCCCCTCGATCTGCCCGCACAGACACCCATTAACGTCCGCTTCCACTATCTCGAAAACGGGCGGCTCACCGTGACCGTCAAGGTCGAGGGAACGGATGGGCAGCTGAAACACGAGATCACGCGGGAAAACAGCCTCACCCCCGAACAGCTGGAAAGCTGGCGGCAGTACATATCGGCCGTCGGCAGCGACAACGCCGCAGAAGCCGGAGAACAAAAACAGCACTGGTCGTAACCGGAAGCGAGCGACCCGTGAACCGGAGACCGGCAAAGGGGTGCTCGCCGGTCATCGCGCCAGCACCCAGATCGTTTTTTGGGTAGCTGCGGCTGGCGGCCCCCAGCGATTCCGAGGCCGGCACGATCCACTCGCCAACAGCCCCTTCGCTGGCGGACCGGCTGTAACGGCCAACGCGGCACCGGAAAATGCGTCGTCAAGCCGCTCGCCTTTGGCAGGCAACCGATCCCGAAGCGGCCAACTCCATCCATACACGCGCCACCAGCCTGCAGGACCTTCGCCGGCTGTCCGCCGCGATCAGAAAAACTTGGTCGTCCGTCCCCCCGCCGCCCGACTCCCGCCCCCCACGCGACGGCGGCGCCCGGTTGCTGTGCGACCTTGGGCCACCATTCCCAGGGCGGCGCACCCGCTGAGCAACCAACCCGGCAGCGGTTCAGCTGCAGAGTGATAACGTCTGTATTTTCAAGACGTTACACCAACCGCCGCCGGACTCCTCCGGCGTCCTGCTGGGGCGCCAGCTGCCGCCGTTCCGCCTGGCACCCGGCGGGCTGACAGGCTGCTTGTGAAATGATTGGACGCTGGTCACCACGATCGCTTGCATCGGCTGGATGCGTCTTCCACAAACGAGCCGGACACCCTGGGTGACTCTTTTGGTGACTCACCTTCAAAAACAAAATTTGTTTTTCTGTGGTCTGGCAACAGTAAATGCTCCGAGAAATTATTTGGATTTGCCAAGGATTCGTATTGACGAAAGTGGACAGAAGTTGATTCAATACGCGCAGTGGACGGGCTGCTAAGGTGGCCGAGGTGGTATGGCGCTTTGTCAGTCGCCTGATCCTTCAGTTCGTTCCGGACGGTGCTTTCCCAGTTGGGTGCCCGGGGAGAGCGTTTCAGGCCATGTGGGGTACCCAACACCACGGGAGCCAGAAACATGGCTAAAAAGAAGAAGGCCGCTGCGAAGAAGACGGCCAAGCGGTCGACCAAGAAGAAGGCCGCCACCAAAAAGTCGACCAAGAAAAAGGCTGCCAAGAGCAAGGCCAAGAAGTCGACCAAAAAGAAGGCTGCCAAGAAGTCGACCAAGAAGAAGGCCACCAAGAGCAAGGCCAAAAAGTCGACCAAGAAGAAGGCCGCCAAAAAGTCGGCTCGCAAAAAGAGTTCCGGCAAAAAGAAGGCTTAAGTACTCCGGGTCCCGACGGCGGCACCAGCCGTGGGAGGGACTTGTGCATTCGAGGCCGACTTGGCGTGGGCTTTGCCTGACGCCAGTCGGCCCTTTGCGTGCGCGGCTCAAACCGCTCAACAGCCGGGGCAGGGGAAGTGCCAATCCCCGTTCGGCGTTGACCAAAGTTCTTGTGCCTGCTAGGTTTATTGCTTCCTCCAACCGCCCCGCCGCCGCTCGCCCGCAACAACAACCGATGCTTCATGGCCAAGGAATCCGATCCTTCTTTCACCGACGTAAAATTCGGCGATTTAGGCTTGTCTGACACGACGCTGGCCGCTCTGAGTGCCGCGGAATACCTCGAGCCGACGGCGGTCCAGGCCGGTTTGATCCCTCGCGCTCTGGAGAGTGCGGATGTCATCGGCCAGGCCCGCACCGGTACCGGCAAGACCGCGGCTTTTGCCATCCCGATCCTGGAACTGCTTAACCCGGATCGCCGGCATGCCCCCCAGGCGCTGGTCCTGGTGCCGACCCGCGAGCTGGCGGTGCAGGTACGCGACGAGACGGTCAAGCTGTCCAAGGGCCGGCGGACGCGGACCGTGGCGGTTTACGGTGGCAAACCGATCCGCGGTCAGATTGAAAAGCTGCAGCGGGGTGCCGATATTGTCGTAGGCACACCAGGCCGTCTGCTGGATCACATCGGCCGCCGTTCTCTGAAGCTCAAAGACCTCAAAATTGTCGTGCTTGACGAAGCAGATCGCATGCTGGACATCGGCTTCCGGCCAGATATTGAAAAAATTCTGCGACACTGCCCCCGGCAACGGCAGACCTTGCTGTTAAGCGCCACGGTGCCGCCACCGGTCCAGAGGCTGGCGAGGCGTTACATGCACGAACCCGAATCATTAAATTTCTCGCCCAGGGAGATCTCCGGGCACACGATTGAGCAGTTTTATTTCACGGTGGACCACGATCGCAAGTTTGAACTACTGGATAGACTACTTCAGCGGGAAAATCCCAAACAGGCGATTGTATTTTGCCGGACGAAGCGCGGCACGGACCGGGTTGCCCTGCGACTGAAGAAGCGGCACTCCGACGTCGGCTGTATTCACGGCGATCTTCCCCAACAGGCGCGGGATCGCGTGATGGCCCAATTTCGGGCCGGTACGGTGCGGATCCTGGTGGCCACCGACGTCGTGGGCCGCGGGATCGACGTGACGGGCATTTCGCATATCATCAACTACGATATACCCCAGTTTTGCGACGATTACGTGCATCGCGTGGGACGCACGGGTCGGATGAGCAAATTGGGGGTTGCCGAAGGGGTCGCTTTTACCTTTGTGACCCCGGAAGAAGGCAGTGAATTGACGCGGATTGAAATGCGTATCGACAAGCTGCTGGGTCGTGACGAAATCGAAGGCTTCGCCACTCAGGCGCAAACGGCTGCCGCGGCAGCGGAAGCCTCTGCCACCGGTGGCGCCGAGCCGGAAAAGCCGCCCGGGGAGAAGAAACCGCCGCCGCCTGGAAAGCGGCCGCCTCGCCGCATTCGCCGAGCGTTGTAAGTTCTCGCTGTAACTTGGGACGCTTACCGGGTACGCAAGCACCCCGGCTGATTTGTTTTCGAACGGCAAGCTTCTATGCCGGCAGGCCTCAGTCACAGCCGCATCATCCGGGTTGCCAAACCGAAATCCCGCCGTGCCGGGAAAGTGCCAGGCCAGATTTCCGAAGGGGCATTTCAGGAATGATGAGCCGCGCGCGACGGCCAGCGTGGCTGACCGGTGCTCAACAGTACGCTGGTCCAGCGATCCCCCTCTACCTGCAGACATTTGGTCTGCGTCGTGGCGGCCTCGATGGGGACGTGAATGAACTTGTTGTGTCGCAGTCCGATCATGGCATTGGTTTTGCCTGCCATGCCGGCATGCACGGCGTGGCGGGCCAGCTGGTCACACAACAGCCGATCCGCACAATTCGCCGGGACACTACGAATCATGTAGCTGGGGTCGATGTACTTGAGGCGGATCGCCATTTCGCGTTCCGCGAAATAATCGAGGATTTTATCCCGCAGAAAGACCCCGATATCGTGATGCTTGACGTTCCCCGAGGCATCACACCCCTGTTGCTGGCCCGGAATCAAATGCTGACCTGCCCCCTCGGCGACAACCACGACGGCATGCTGCCGCTCGACAATCAACCGTTGCAGCGTCGCCAGAAATCCGTCGTTTCCCTGCAGGGGAAACTGCACCTCCGGTACCAGCACCAGGTCGGCCTCCTGGCTGGCCAAAGCGGCTCCGGCCGCGATAAAGCCGGCATGCCGCCCCATCAGCTTGACCAGCGCAACCCCGTGAATCGCCGCTCGCGCCTCCACATGGGCGCCGCGGAGGACCTGTTGCGCCTCCTCCAAAGCGGTCAGGTAGCCGAATGTCCGGTCAACATAAGCGATATCGTTGTCGATCGTCTTGGGGATACCGATTACGGAAATGGGCATATCACGACCAGCGATCTCGGCGAAAATGGAATGGGCGCCCCGTTGCGTCCCATCGCCACCGACGCACAACAAGATGTCGATACCTTGCTGCTGAAGAAAGTCGACGATGATCGTCGCATCCTGCGGACCGCGGGAGGTACCCAATACCGTGCCGCCCAGCTTGTGAATCTCTTCGACCAGCTGCGAGCTGATCTCGACCGGCCGCAGGTCCGAGACCGGATTCAGTCCCAGAAAACCGTGCCGGATTCCCAGCACGGACTTTACGCCGTAATTTTGGGTCGCCTCGAGGTAAATCGAGCGGATGACGTTATTGATTCCGGGACAGAGGCCGCCGCAGGTAACGATGGCGATCGACGTCTGGGATGGCTGGAAAAACAACCGCTGTCGCGGACCGGCCTTTTCAAAACTCAGCGGCTCAGCCGGTGGGCTGTGACCAGCGCGGGCCTCGATGTCGAAGTCGACCCGCAAGTCGTCCCGCACGAAGTCCCCCAAACCATCCCGCTCGATGGTGGACAGCTTCAGCGGTGATTCAAAGCGGCAATTGCCTAAGGTTGTGATTTGCAGATCGGTCGGCGCCAGCATGGGATCACCTGGTTCCTGCCGGGTTGCAAAACGGTGATCTTGCCGTTTCGGCGAACCCGGCAACGGTGGTTCATGGATTTTGATTTAGAAAATGGGAACACTATGGTGCGAAGTTTTCAGAAAATTTGAGGGCAAGTCGATCCAGGTCACAGGATCCACGCAGCTAATGGCTCTTTGCTCACACGGCCACTTCATCATGGACAACTTTGCACGACGGCAGGGAGCTCAGAAAAATCCGACCGTACGATTTGGTCTGCAGGCGGGGGTCGAGGATGACGACGATCCCCTGGTCACGCCGCGAACGGATCAAGCGACCGAAACCCTGTTTCAGTTTCAGGACCGCTTCGGGCAGCTGGTAATCGCGGAAAGGGTTACCCCCGGCCGCCCGGATGGCTTCCAGCCGCGCTTCGTGCAGCGGTTCGCTGGGCACGCGAAACGGCAGCCGGGTGATAATCACGTTCACCAGGGCGTCGCCCGGCACATCGACACCCTGCCAGAAGCTGTCCGTACCGAATAGCACCGAGCGGGGGTTTTTTTTGAAACGTTCCAGCATCTGGGACCGCGGCAGTCCTTCGGCCTGGTTCCACAGTGCCAGGTTGTGCTGAACAAACCAGTCGGTAAGCTCAGCGGCGACGCGACGCATCAGCTGGTAGCTGGTAAACAACACAAACGCTCGACCGTCCGTCCGCCCCACGTAATGTTTGACCAGGGTGGGCAGCAGTCGTTCGAACTCGTCTTTTTTCTCGCCGGGATCTGGAATGCCAAGTGGCAAGACAAGTTCCGCTTGACTGCGATAGTTGAAGGGGCTGCCCAGTCGCAATTCGTTGGTCTCCGTCAAGCCGGCTCGTGATTTAAAGAATTCAAACGATGCCTCGCCGCCAACGGCCAGCGTGGCGCTGGTCATAATCACAGAGGGGACACGCTGGAACAATTCGGCTTTCAGTACCGGCCCCACATCCAGCGGTGCCGCTTCCAGGCTGATCCGGCGGCTCCCGCGGCGAGTCGTGTGGGACTGGATCCAGTAGACGGATTCGCTGAGCCGTTGCTGGCACCATTGAGCGATCGTGCCGGAGAGTGCCTGTAACCGCTCGGCCGCCGCCATAAAATCTTGTTTCTGCACATCTTTCAACCTCGCACCGGCCTGGCGCACCGCCCTGGCCAGCAGATCCAGCTGGGGGCTCAGCCCGTTGGGCACCGGATCGGCTTCGTCCACGCGGCCATTCGGCCGCGCCTTGCTGCGGAAATAAGCCTGGATGTCGTTAAAAAAATCGTCGGCCGCAAATCGGCAGCGGTTCACCTGTTTCTGTTCGTCCTCCAGCTGGAAGTGGACCAGCAGTCCCTTGTTCGTGCGCTCGTTGTAGAGCCGGTTCAGGACGAATTCCACCTGTCCCGAGGTAATGCTCAACCCCAGGTGGTCGCCAGCGACCGCTTCCATGGTGTGCGCTTCATCAAAGACGACCACGTCGTAATCGGGCAAGAGATTGGCGCCGCTGCGCCGCAGGGAGAGGTCGGTGAAGAACAGTGCGTGATTGACGATGAGAATCTGAGCATGCTGGGCGCGACGTCGGGCTTTGTAGTAGAAGCAAGCACCGTGTTGCGGGCATTTGCGACCCATGCAATTGCTGTTATCGCTGGCGACTTCTTCCCACACGTCCTGCACCGGCCGGTAGAGCAGGTCGGACCGGGACCCATCGTGGGTCTTGCGGGACCATTCGTCCAACGTCCGCAACTGCCTCATCTCTTCTTCGCTGGAGAACAGCGACCCCCCACGCTCGACCGCCGCCATCAGGCGGCGCCGGCTAAGGTAGTTGCCACGACCTTTCACCAGCACGGCGGTGAATTCGCGGGGGATTACGCTGTTGAGCAGCGGCAAGTCCTTGCTCAGCAGCTGCTCCTGCAAACTAATCGTGTGCGTGGAAATAACGACCCGCAGTGGCCGTTCGCGCCCTTTGGCCTCCGCATCGTCCGGCGGCGAGGATTCGTCAGCGGTCACCGCCAGGATACTGGGCACCAGGTAAGCAAAACTTTTCCCGACTCCGGTGCCCGCCTCGACAACCAGGTGCTGGTGGTTGGCCACCGCGCTGGCGACCGAGCGGGCCATTTGAATCTGTTCGGGGCGTTCTTCGTAGCCGGGCAAGCGAGCGGCGATCCGGCCGTGGGAACCCAGAATGTCATCAACCGTCAGGGACATGCAAGTTTCAGACGCGGGACTTGACGCCGCGCGGCGCGATCACACCCGACTCCGGGCTGCTGGCCGTCGCATACAGCTTTTTGGGAATGCGGCCGGCCAGATACGCCAGTCGGCCGGCAGCAACGGCTTTTTTCATCGCCAAGGCCATTCGCAACGGATCGGCGGCGTGGGCGATACCCGTGTTTAACAACACGCCGTCCACACCCAGCTCCATCGCGATCGCCACGTCGCTGGCCGTACCCACGCCTGCATCGACGATCACTGGGTAGTCCGGATCATCGGCTTTCAGGTACTCCAGGCAGATGCGGATACTGTTGGGATTAAGGATTCCCTGACCTGACCCGATCGGGCTGCCGGCCGGCATGACGCTCAATGCGCCCGCCTGTTTCAATCGCAGCGCGATCACCGGATCGTCGGTCGTGTAACACAGGACCTGGAAGCCCTCANNTGAAAGCCCTCATCGACCAGCCGCTGAGTGGCTTCGATCGTGGCGACCGGGTCGGGCAACAAGGTCTTCGTGTCCGCCAGCACCTCCAGTTTGACCCAGTCGGCCCCGGGGTTGTCCAGGCCTTGCAAGATCTCGCGGCCCAGGCGAGCGGTGCGGACCGCGTCGTCTGCAGTAAAGCAGCCGGCGGTGTTGGGCAACAGGGTATAGCGGGAGGTGTCCAGGAAATCGAGCAGATTATGGCCGGACTCGTCGATCAGACGCTCGCGGCGGACGGCGACCGTAATGCATTCGGTGCCGGACAGCTCCAACGCCTGCTGCATGATTTCATAGCTGGAGTACTTCCCGGTTCCCACAATCAGGCGGTTGTTCAGGGAATGAATGCCCAGGCAGAAAGGTTCGTCTCGGGGAGTGGTCGTGGTCGTTTGCATGGCTGAATTTTCGCGTTTTTTGCTGTCGGGTTTCAGGATCAGGGTCGGATATGGAAAGTCGATTTTTTTGGAGTCCGGAACAAGCGGTGTGTAGGTTCGACCGAGGGTTGCCGGCTTGAGGCTCTTCCTGCCACAACGGCGCTGCCCTAGTACACGGCTCACCTGATTGTCGCTGGCCTCACCGTTCAGCCACCGCCAACCAGGGTTACGATTTCCAGTTGGTCATGGTCGACCAATTTGTGCTGCGGATGTTGCGTGCGGGGGACCAGCTCAAGATTGACCTCGACCGCCACGTGGCGTGTTTCGATCCGCAGCAATTTCAAGAGCTCAGCGACCGTCATCCCAGCTGGGACCTGTCGCGCTTGGCCATTAACAAAGATTTCCATCAATTTACCCGATGTGCAGGGTCCACCACCGCTTTACCTCGCAACGGGCCCTCACGAAAACTCGTTTCGTCCAGCGGCAACAGTTCGCTGTGGAAAGTTTTTCGAGCGGCTGCCAACCGTCCCTGAGCCGTGGGCAGCGCGTAGGCCACGCACTTCCCCGTGGACAGTTCGACGACGTATAGCGCCGATTGAGCCAGCGTGCGGCTGGCCTGGCGCTGGAAGGAGGCCTGGCCCGCGACCATCAAAAAACGCGGGTTCTTGGGTCGGGGCTGTCCGAAATCGTCACGGATGTTCCGCTGATAGAACGCCTGAAACCGACTGGTCTGCACGTTCAAGGCCGCAGCCCTCAAATCCCCGGTCAGCGCGTCCAGAAACGCGACATATTCCACGTCGTTCTCCATCCGACCGGTTGCCACAATCGAGCCCTCCTGGCCTTGAGCCGCGGCGGCCAGCACGGGGACCTCCAGAACGCGCGAGGAATGGGCCAGCCCGACGATGCAAGCCACCATGACAGCACCGGCGGCGGCCCCGGCCGAGCTGGATACGATGGCCGTGGTCCACAGCGATTTGCATTTTTCTGTTCCATCCTTCATTCCCGCTATCCTCCCTGTCCGTGGGGCAAGGGCAACCGGCCCCAATCGCCTGCCAACCCAGCCTCCGAACCGCTTGGCCAAAATATCTCGACGGTAATCCAAATATCCCGCCGGTAACGTAGTCGCCCGAAGGGCTGGCCGGAAGACCGTTACGCATGCCAAAGCGTCTCTGCCGGCGGTCCTTCGTCCTCCAGTCCCCCTTCCCCCCTCCAAAATCGTACCGGTTTCGCGGAAGGGGTTCTAGTTCAGCCAGCCGCAGCGATCCATTCGGCCGGTAAGACAGGCGGCAGCGGAAGCGGCGGCAAGTTGATTGGCGGCCTTTTTGCGATCGGTTTCGCTGTCCCGATGGCCGCGGCTGGCAAATCTGCCCCGCCTGTACTTGAAAAGAATCATCGACCCGAGCGGCATCGATGGACCGGTTTTGCCCGCCAGCGCCCCTCGCCATGCGGTCCCACCTCCTGCGGCCCTTGGCGACCGGCACCATTTTTTCTGGTGACACCTGGAATCTTTGGCAGCTTATGTTAAAACGTCAGCCGGCCCACTGAAGGAGAGCATCCCTTTCCGTCGGTGGCCGATGGCCCGCCATCAGGGAATCGATCCAGATCTGTTTTGCACGGGGGAACAAGTTATGGCCACCAATGACGCACTCGGTCGGAAACTTCGAATGGGGCTGGTCGGCGGCGGCAGGGGGGCTTTTATCGGCCGGGTACACTGCATCGCCGCCGTTCTGGACAACCGAGCAGAGCTGGTGGCGGGCGCCCTCTCGTCGGATCCCCAGTGTTCCCGGGACTCGGCAGCCGATTACGCCATCGCGGCAGATCGCGCCTACGGCTCGTTTCAGGAGATGATCGACCGCGAAACGCAATTACCCCAGGATCAGCGGATCGACTTTGTTTCGATTGCCGTGCCAAACCACGTGCATTTTCCGGTGGCCAAAGCGGCGGTCGGTGCCGGCCTGAACGTGGTTTGCGACAAACCGCTGACGTTGAATCTGGCGGAGGCCGAGGAACTGGGCCAGCTGGTTGACCAGTCCGACGTCGTATTTGCCTTGACGCACAACTACACCGGTTATCCGCTGGTACGGCAGGCCCGCGAGATGATTTTGGGTGGCGAGCTGGGCGAGATCAACGCCATTCGCGCTCAATATATTCAAGGCTGGCTGCGGACGCGACTGGAAACGGAAGGCCAAAAGCAAGCCGCCTGGCGGACCGATCCGGCCCGCAGCGGCGCTGCGGGCTGTTTTGGCGACATTGCCACGCATGCCTTCAACCTGGGACGCTACATGACCGGGCTGATCCCTTTCGAGATCAGCTGTAACCTGAAGACGTTTGAAGAAGGCCGGCAGTTGGACGACTATGGACACGCGTTGATTCGCTATGAAAACGGCGGCCTGGGGACCGTGACCGCCTCGCAAATCAGCCATGGCCGGGAAAACGACCTGCAGATCGAGATCGACGGCACGAAAGGCTCGCTGTTCTGGCGGCAGGAAGAGCCCAATAAGATGGTCTTCCGCCAGAACGGCCGGCCCCATCAGCTGTATACGCGCGACCCCAACGCGCCGTTTGCCAGGCCGACCGCCGCCGCCGCCAGCCGCCTCCCGGCGGGGCACCCGGAGGCCTATCTGGAGGCGTTCGCCAACATCTACTGCGCGGCCTACGACGATATGGCTGGACGAGCGACCGGAAAATCGATCGAACGCCAAAACACGATCTACCCCAATGTAAACGACGGCGTGGAGGGGATGTACTTCATCCAGCAATGCGTGGCCAGCAGCGGCGAAGGCGGCCAGTGGCTGCCGCTCCGCCACCCGCGGGCTCGACGCTAGAAGTGACCCTCGGCAGGGACAGCGGACGGGACGAGCAGTCGGGCGAAGCGCAGTACCGGCCCAGGCCCTCGCCCTGGCCGATCCCAGCCTCAAACAGACGAACCCGTGTTCCAGCCATGCCCGGTCTGCCCTTCGCCGAACACAGAGGAGACGAACAGGAGATGCCGCCGCAGGGGGCCCCCTGCGGGGCCTGCGGTGCGCCAGCCGACCTGGACGACCATTTCTGTCCGGCCTGTGGTAGCCCGCTGGGAACCGATCCGTCCCAGCAGCCCGTCGCAGCGGCAGCTCCGCGCTTCTTCCGCTGCCAGAATTGCGGCGGCCAGATGGCAACCGATCCCGACCAACGCAGCTACACCTGCGCCTTCTGCGACTCGACCTACGTCGTCGAATTCTCGCCCGACCAGACCGATCGGCAACGGCCAGAATTTGTCATCGGGTTTGCCTTCACTCGCCAGCAGGCAGAAGAACGTTTTCGCCACTGGATCGCCAACACCCGCTGGTTCCAGCCCGCCGACCTGACCTCGGCCCAAATCGTGGCACGCCTGCAAGGCGTTTACATGCCGTTCTGGTCATTTACCATGCTGGCTCAAAGCAACTGGTCCGCGCTGATTGGCGAGCACTGGTATCGCACAGAGCGGTACACGGTGACGATCAACGGCAAACGGGTACGGCGCACGCGGCGCGTCCAAGAGACCGAATGGTGGGACCTGGCCGGCCGGCATCACCAGTACCACAGCGGTTACTTGATTTCCGGAAGTGGCGGACTGCCGCAGGAGGAGGCCGAGCGGATCAAGCCGTTTCGGCTGGAGGCCTTAAAACGTTACGAGCCGTACTTTCTGGCCGGCTGGCTGGCGGAAGAATATGCCGTGCCACGCCACGTGGCCCTGCAGCGGGCCCAGGAGGCTTTCGGTCAGCAAGAAAAGCAGGACGTGGCTCGCTTCCTGCCCGGCGATCGTCACCAGAAGCTGCAAGTCCAGACCGAATTCTCACACGTCCATTCCGATCTGATCCTCCTTCCGGTTTACGTGCTGACGTATCGGTATGGCGACCAGCTTTATCGGTTTTTGATGAATGGACAAACAGGCAAGTTGGCCGGCGACAAGCCGGTCTCGCCGCAAAAAATCGCGGCGGCCGTGGCCGCCGGGATCGGCCTGGTCCTGCTGCTGGTCCTGGTCTTCCTCTTGTGGCGCTGGACGCTCTGATCCCACGCCACGAAACGCTCCGCGAGCCGAGACCAGCGTCCAGTTCCCCCAGGCGGCGTGGACCACCACGTACGGGTCGTCTGTCAGGCCGAAAACATCGCCTTTCCCGCCGTCGTTCCCATCGACCCGACATTCGGCCAGGCGTCGATTCACCGACCAGCAGAACCGGCCCCACCTGACGATTGCCGAAACTCGCAGCGGGTGGGGAGATTTGAGATCTCAGCCTGGCAAAACGACTCTCCCGCCCCAGCGACCATACGGGCTGCCGAAATCACTTGCGGAAAGTCCAGCAACTTGCCAGGGCGTGCCCGCCATGATACACTTGTTTCAAACGGCTGTTTTATTCACTCAGGGATCGGGACGATGGGCAGGGACACGGTTCGCGACGAGCTGCTGAACGCGGCGGGGGAAATCTTCGCCGAAAAAGGGTTTACGGCGGCCACGGTCCGCGAGATTTGTCACCGGGCGGGTGCCAATCTGGCGGCCGTGAACTACTATTTCGGCGACAAGGAGCGGCTGTACATCGAAGCGGTCAAACACGCTCGACGACTACGAGCCCAGCAGCAGCCGCTGCCGGAGATGTCCAGCGACATGCCGGCGGCTGAGCGGCTACGGATCTTTGTCACCACGCTGGTGCGGCGGATCGTCGGCACCGACGGGGCTCCCTGGCAATTGAGGCTGTTGATCCGTGAGATCATGGAACCAACCCAGGCCTGTGAAGAACTGGTCCAGGAGGCCTTTCGCCCGGACTTCCAGTTTTTGCTGACGATTTTGAACGAGCTGACTGGCGACACGTTACCACTGCATCGGCTGCAGCAGTTGGGATTCAGTCTGATTGGCCAGATCGTTTACTACCGAGTGCATGAAAAGATTGTGGGAATGCTGGTCGACCCGGACCAGCTGGCCAAGCATTACCAGCCCGATCAACTGGCGGATCACATTTCCAGCGTGATCCTCTCGGCGGTCGGGGCGGAGGTTAGCTGCTTCACGAAAATGAATTCATCTGCCACGGTGGGAGAATCTGCCTGACCGGGACATGCCGCCTGATTGGGATAAGGTCGAGAGAGCAGGGGGGGGCGCGGTTGAGGGCAAAACTTCGCACATGCCATCTGGCAACGAGACAACAAAGGACCAACCTATCAGCGAGTTTTGGATGACGACTGCAACAGACAACATGCCATCCCGACTGGCGCGGCTCGGCTTGCCGCTGATCATCCTGATGTGCGGTATCGCCGGTTTCCAGTTGCTCAAGAGCCTGCGAGGCGAGGCGGAATCGTCTGCGCCCCCTCAGCGGGCGCCGCTGGTCCAGACCGTCCAGGTCCGGGCGCATGCGGAGGGTCTGATCTTTGAGACCGATGGCCAGGTGGTTCCCTACCGCGAGGTGGCCCTGGCCGCGGAAGTCGCCGGCCGCGTGAAAAAGAAATGTCCCGACTGCGAAACGGGCCGTTTCGTGCTGAGGGGAAATCCCTTGCTGCAGATCGACCCTCGAGATTACGAGCTGGAAGTCGAGCGGATTGGCGAACTGGTTCGACAGGCAGAGCTGAGCCTGGACGAACTGGGCGTGGAAGAGGCAAATACGGACCAGTTGATCGAGTTGGCTGAAGAGGAGCTAAAGTTGCGGCGGAAAGAGTTGAAGCGGGCAGAGACCCTGGTGCAAAAAAAAGCCGGCTCCGAAAAAGAGCTCGACGCCGCTCGACGCGCCGAACTGATCACGCGCAACGCGCTGCGCCGCCTCTTGAAGGAACGCAGCCTGCTGGAAGTCCGCTCGCTTCGACTGCAGAGCGAACAGAAACGGTTGGCCGCTGAGCTGGAGAAGGCCCGCCTGAACGTGCAGCGGTGCCAGATCGTGGCACCCATGGACGGCATCGTCATGCAGGATGCCGTGGAGGAAGACGGCTACGTCACGCCGGGCACCCTGCTGGCCAGGATGGAAGATGTCTCCAAGGTCGAGGTCCGGTTTAACCTGCAGATAGATCAGCTGCAATGGTTGTGGCGACATACCCATGTGTCGCGATCGGGGGGGGAAGTCGAGTCGGGGCGAAGCTACCAGCTGCCGGATCTGCCGGTAACCGTTTCCTATCAGGTCGAACAGCAGAGCTATGAGTGGCAGGGGCGACTTTCGCGGTACGACGGTGCGGGCATCAATGCGGCCACCCGCACGGTCCCCTGCATCGCCCAAGTCGACGACCCGCGGCAAGCGCAGCGGGTCCGCTCGCAAGGTGCGACGCCCCCCACCGCTCCACCAGCCCTGATGCGCGGCATGTTTGTCCGGGTCCGTCTGCACGTGCCGCTGAAAGAGTCCCTGCTGACGGTACCTGAAGGGGCGATTCGGCCAGGCGACCGGTTGTGGGTCGTCCGCGACGGCAAGCTGCGGATCCAAGCGGCCAGCGTCGTCCAGATCCGCGACGGCCAGGCTCTCCTGATGCCCGCTGGCACGGACGTCTCGGTGGGCAGCGAGGTGGTCACCTCACCGCTGCCCTTCGTCGTCGACGGCATGGACATCCGTTTAACGGAAGCCCCGCCCCACGTGGCGGAAAGCGGTGGCGGCGGGCGGAAAGGAGCGGCCAGATGAGATCGCTGGTCCGCTGGGCGATCGATAATTCGCCCGCCATGAACATGCTGATGATCGGCGTGCTGCTGACCGGCACGCTCAGCTTTTGCTTCATGCGCCGCGAGATTTTCCCCGAGTTCGACCTGGAGATCGTGCTGATCAACGTCCCCTACCCAGGCGCCAGCCCGGAAGAGGTGGAAGAGGGCATCTGCCAGAAGATCGAAGAGGCGGTTCGTTCGATCGACGGCATCAAAAAAATGACCTCCGTGGCCAAGGAAGGCTCCGGTTCGGTCGTCCTCGAACTGCGGGCCGACGTGGACGACGTGGACAAAGTGGTCACCGAGGTCCGTAGCGAGGTGGACCGCATCCCCAGCTTTCCGGAACTGGCCGAAGACCCGGAAGTCCAGCAAATCACCATGCGCTATCCGGTGATCAAGGTGGGCGTGCTGGCCCCCCAGGGCCGGGAGGCCTTTGACGAACTGGAGTTGCGGGCGGTGACAGAGCGGATCCGGGAGGACCTCTTGCACCTGAAGACGGTGACGCAGGTCAACGTGCAGGGCTCGCGCGATTATCAAATCGATATCGAGATGGACGAAAATACCCTGCGGAAATACGGGCTCACCCTGCAAGAAGTGGCACAGATCGTCCGCCGCGAGAACCTCGAACTGCCCGGCGGTACCCTGCGGGCACGGGGCGAAGAGATCTTGCTGCGTGGCAAGAACAAGCAGCTGACAGGCCCCGAAATCGCTCAGTTGCCACTGGTCACCGATCCCGGCGGCGTCGTGCTGACCATCGGCGACTTGGGGACCGTCCGCGACGAGTTCATCGACACGACCGCCGTCTGCGAAATCGACAATCGCCCTGGCCTGGTCCTCTCCGTGGACCGCACCACCAGCGAAGACATTCTGGCGATGACCGCCGAGGTACGTCGTTACGTCGACGGGGCGAAACTGCCGGGGGGCTATTCGCTGGTGACCTGGGGCGACCGCTCAGTGGACGTCAAGGATCGCCTGGACATGCTGATCCAGAACGGCATCATGGGTTTGTTCCTGGTCTTCCTGGTGTTGGCCGTCTTCCTCGAACTGCGACTGGCGTTCTGGGTGGCCCTGGGGATTCCCGTCGCCATGCTGGGTGCCGGCGTGGCCCTGTTTGCCACCGGCCAGACCCTGAATATGCTCAGCATGTTCGCCCTCATCATGGCGCTGGGCATCATCGTCGACGACGCCATCGTCGTCGGTGAGGATGCGCTCGCCCACTATCAGGCGGGCGAGCCGCCGCTCGAGGCGGCCGAGGGCGGCGCACGGCGCATGCTGGCACCGGTGATCGCCTCGTCGCTGACCACCATCGCGGCCTTTCTGCCGCTGATGCTGGTGGGCGGCGTCATCGGCAACGTGCTGTTCGATATTCCGTTGATCGTCGTGTGCGTGATCGCGGCGTCGCTGGTCGAGAGCTTCCTGGTGCTGCCGGGGCACCTGCGCCAAGCCTTCGAGCACATCCACGGGCGCCCCGTGAGCGCCCTGCGACAGCGCATCGATGCGCGCTTCGAGCAGTTTCGTGAAGGCCGGTTCCGAACCGTCGTCGGCTACAGTGTCGACAACCCGTGGACGACCCTGAGCATCGCGGTCGCTCTGCTGCTGCTGAGCGTGGGACTTTTCGCAGGCGGACGTCTCGCGTTCCATTTCCTGCCGAGCCCCGACGGCAAGCTGATCTACGCCCGCACGAGCTTCGTCGCGGGCACCCCGCCGGCGCGCACCGAGGCGTTCCTCGCTCACGTGAAACGGGCCCTGCGCGAGACCGAGGCGGCGCTCGGCGGGAATCTCGTCGAGGTCGCAACGACCCATCGCGGCATCGTCGGGGGCGCCGACGACATGCCCGGGCAGGTGGGCGATCAGTTCGGCACCACCGTCGTCGAGCTGGTGGAGCCCGATTCACGCGACGTGCGCAACACCCAGTTCATGCGCGAGTGGCGCGACCGAGTCCGGCTGCCGGCGGGCATCGAATCCTTCAGCATCGTCGAGCGCCGCCCCGGTCCGCCGGGCCGAGACATCGACATCCGCCTGACCGACCCCGGTAACGACGTCGCCAAGCTCAAAGCCGCGGCCCTCGACCTCGCCAGCACGCTCGGCACGATCAGCGGCGTAAGCGGCATCGACGATGACACGCCTTTCGGCCAGGAGCAGCTCATCTATCGCCTGTCGGCCGAGGGCCGCGCCCTCGGGCTGACCGTGGAGGATGTCGGCCGGCAGCTGCGCGCGGCGTACGACGGCCGCGTGGCGCAGATATTCCAGGACGGCGACGACGAGGTCGAGGTGCGGGTCGTGCTTCCCGACAGCGAGAGGCACAACCTCGCGAGCCTCGGCGATCTCGATCTCAACATCGTCACCCCGTCCGGCGGCAGCGTGCCACTGTTCACCGTGCTCGACGTCACCACGCGACGCGGATTCGACATCTTGAGACACACCGATCGCAAGCTCTCCGTGCGCGTATCCGCGGCCGTGGATCCGGTGGTCAACAACATCAACGACGTGATTGCCGATCTGGAAGCGGGACCGCTGCAAATGCTCAAGACCCGCTATGGCATCGAGTACGCCTACGAGGGCCGGCGCTCGGATCAAACGGAAACCCTGGGAGATATGGCCCGCGGTGGACTGCTGGCGCTCGCCATGATCTACCTCGTGCTCGCCTGGGTGTTCGCCTCCTACGGCTGGCCGCTGGTGGTCATGTCGGTGATCCCGTTCGGCATCATCGGCGCGCTGCTCGGCCATTGGCTCATGGGTCTGGACCTCACCATACTGTCGCTGTTCGGGCTGTTTGGCCTGTCCGGCATCGTCGTCAACGACTCCATCATCCTGGTGATGTTCTACAAGCAGCAGAAGGAGCGCGGCGTTGCCTGGCGTCAGGCCATCGTCGAAGCAACCTGCCAGCGACTGCGCGCGGTTCTGCTCACCTCGCTGACGACCATCGCGGGCCTCACGCCGCTCATGTTCGAGACCTCCCGCCAGGCGCAGTTTCTCATCCCCATGGCGGTGACCATCTCCTTCGGCCTGGCCGTGGCGACCCTTCTCGTGCTGCTGGTGGTACCGAGCCTGCTGTGCCTGCACGAGTCGTTCGCGCTGCGCGCCGAGCGACCGGCACAACCCGATACCGCCGGCATCGGCGCCTGATGGCCGGCACGGTGCGATGCCCATCGGCCTCATCATCATCGGTACCGAGCTGCTCATCGGAAAACGCCGTGACAGCCACTTCGCCCACGCCATCGAGGCGCTCGGGCGGCGGGCCCTGGTGCTCGCCTGGTGCCGTTACGTGGCTGACGATGCCCGCGCCATCACCCGGGAGCTGCGCTTCGC
>JABAOF010015486.1_pt1 | contig 20115 bp, 18 predicted proteins | sample 7062171 | NCBI WGS metagenome assembly JABAOF01 (sample SAMN14538628, study PRJNA623070) | marine sediment metagenome | biome: marine biome [ENVO:00000428]; feature: marine pelagic biome [ENVO:01000023]; material: deep marine sediment [ENVO:00002113] | place: India: Gulf of Khambhat ...
GTCGAGAGGCTTGACCATATCATTGTTCTTTTGTCATCGTTTTTTGCCGCTGATCATTCCCTATGTGATTGTTACGGACCCATAGCTCAAAGAGTCTTTTCATTTCATGAGGTAAATCCGCTTTTCGGTGACCATAGCGGAGGGGAAACACCCGTTACCATCCCGACGAACACGGAAGTTAAGCCCTCCAGCGCCGATGGTACTGCTCTAGAGATGGAGTGGGAGAGTAGGTCGTTGCCGGAAAACTCTAAAAAAAAGCTCCCTCGCCGAGAGGGGGCTTTCTTTATTTCGAAGGTCCTCAGCGTTTCATCGCTCGTCCTAGATCCCAATCGGGAGTTCCCACCGGTGGCGTCCGCGGTCCGTGGCCTGTCGTCGGTTGTAACAACTGACGACTGACAACGGACAACTGACATCAGGTTAATTTGACCTATCTCGGAATTTCCATTATCCTTAATGTCATCAAAGACAGCAGCAGGAGCCGGCAATGGAAATTCTCTCTCTCCCCTCCGCCCTCGCATTTACCATGAACGTGACACTCTGTCTCATCGTTCTTTCCAGCAATCCGAACAACATTGCCAATCGCCTCTTTGCGTGCTTTGTCCTCGCATTTGCCACATGGAATGTGGGGGAATTCATCATGATCAACAGCCAGACCACCGAGGTTGCGGTTTTGGGAGTGAAAATTGTCTTTGCCGGGATCTCTTTCATTCCGGTTTTCTTCCTCCATTTTTCTGATGTATTTCCCATAAAGCAGAACGCCGCCATTGGGAGGAGGACATTTCTTATCATCTATCTTGTTCCTGTGGCCATTTTGGCGAGTTTCTACTGGTTTTTTCAAATCGACATTCACCGGCTGAAGGAGTTGAGAAACGTTTTCTATTACGGCTTTGAATTTCGAAGGCCCGTCGTTTTTGTGGCGTTCTTTTCCGCGATCATGGTCCTCTCGGGGGTCTATATTGCCTGGGGGATCAGGAACCTGCTCCAGTCTCTTCGCAAGACGAGGCTGACTCAGCAAAAACTCCAGATTCAGTACCTGATTTTCGGTATCGTGGCAATGGCCCTCGCAGGAACCCTCATTAGCGTCATCGATTACCTTTTCAGACTCGATTGGCCGGTTTTCTTCTTGGCAAGCCTCTATTCGATTCTGATAAGCCTGTTTTTCGCCGTTGCTTTGATCAAATACCGCCTTCTGGATATTCATATCCTCATACGAGGTGGAATCGTCTATTCTTTCTTATCCGGTCTGGTTTTGGCGGTCTATGTTCTTCTGATCAAGAACATTGGTGAAATGATCTCCCAGACCTACCCGATTCGATCGCTTCTCGTGGAAAGTGGCTTAATCGTTGCTCTCGTCTATTTGCTGAGACCCTTTCAGAGAAAGGCGGAGGATTTCATCGACCGACTCTTCTACATGGAACGCTTTCAATACCGGAGGGAACTCCTTGGATTTAGCCGAAATATCCTCGACCTCGTGGACATGGAGGCGCTCCTAGAAACCATCGGCCGGTCCGTTGCGAAGACATTTCATGTTGACAAAATCTCTATTCTTCTCCGGGATCGAGAGACCAACGAATACAGAACAGCCTATCAGACGGGTCCTGGAAAAACGTGGATCCTGCCGGGGAATGAGGAGTTGATCCGAAGGATGATAGCCACAGAAAAATCCCATGAGCTTGAAGAATACCTTGCATATGACCAAGAGGTTGGTTCGACCCTCATGGCCATCCTGGATGATGGCTTTCAAATTGTCGTTCCTCTGGTTATGAAACAGAGCCCCCCTGGATTGATGCTCCTGGGCAAGAAGCTCTCTCAGAAGGATTTCACTCACGAGGAGCTCGAATTCTTGGACGGCTTTTCCATCCAGATCTCTCTCGCCATCTCTCGGGGATTGATCCATCGGGACATGATCTTGAAGGACAGACAGATCATGCAGTCTGAAAAGCTAGCCAGCCTAGGTCAACTCGCGGCTGGAATTGGCCATGAAATCAGAAATCCCCTCGGAATCATCTCGGGTTCTGCCGAGACCCTCTTGAAACAGGATGATCCGAAAACCCAACGGGAAATGGTCGAATACATCGTGGAGGAGTCTGAACGGATCAACTCGATGATCACGAACTTTCTCAACTTTGCCAAACCTAAGGATCCAAAGCTTCGGAACTGTGACCTCGCGGACCTTTTGTCGAGAACGCTCCAGCTCATAACCCCCCAAGCGAGAAACCACAACGTCGACATTGTCAGTGCCATTCCAAATGAGCCTCTTCTCGTCAGGATCGATCCTGAGCAGATCCAGCAGGCAATCATGAATATCGCCTTGAATGCCCTCGAAGCCATGCCCCGAGGCGGGAGTTGTAAAGTGGCCCTCTCGAAAAATGGAAAAGATCGGGTGATGATCCGGTTGAGCGATACCGGCCCTGGAATCTCGGAGGAGAACATTCCCAAGATTTTCGACCCATTCTTCTCGACCAAGGATAAGGGAACCGGGCTGGGCCTGTCTATTGCTCATACCATTGTTGAGAAGCATGGTGGCACCATCTCCGTGAGTGCCAGGCCTGAAAAAGGCACGACTTTTGTCATTAACCTTCCCTATGATTTCGGGGATGGGCATGAGAAAGAAACGGATTCTCATTGCTGAAGACGAGGCCAAGATGCGCCGAGTCCTGGAGCTGAATCTTCGGGACCGGTACGATCTTGATTTCGCCGTCGATGGACAGGAGGCAATGGCCTTGATCGGGGCAAAGCCGATCGATCTTGTACTAACGGACATGAAAATGCCGGTGAAGGACGGCATCGCGCTACTTCACGAGGTGAAGAAGATGAAGCCGGGTATTCCTGTGATCCTCGTAACGGCATATGGAACCGTTCAGTCGGCTGTCAAGGCCATGAGGGAAGGTGCCTATGACTACATCCTCAAGCCGTTGAAGATGGCACAAATGGAGATGGTCATCGAAAAAGCCCTGGCTCACGCCGATTTAGTAAGGGAAAATCGTTATTTGAGGGCGGAACTCAAACGATCCTACGGTCTGGATAGCATCATTTCAGTGGATCCAAAGGTCCTTGAAATCCTCGATCTCGTCCGGCAGATTGCCAATAGCAAAGCCACGGTACTGTTGGAAGGGGAAAGTGGTACGGGCAAGGAACTCATCGCGCGGGCTCTGCACGCCTCCAGTCAGCGGGCTTCAGGTCCATTCATGGTGATCAACTGCTCTGCCATCCCGAGAGAACTTCTCGAGAGCGAGCTTTTCGGTCATGAGAAAGGGGCATTCACCGGAGCCTCAAGAATGAAAATTGGGAGCTTCGAGATGGCCCACGACGGCACCTTATTTCTCGACGAGATTGGAGAGATGCCGAAGGAGTTACAGGCCAAGATTCTGAGAGCCCTTGAGGGACAAGGTTTCATGAGAGTGGGCGGGGTGGAGAGTATTGAGGTCGACACCAGAGTGGTCACGGCGACCAATAAGAGCCTCAAAGAGGCCGCAAGAGCAGGGACGTTTCGTGAAGACCTATACTATAGACTTAACGTGGTGACCCTCCGGTTACCCTCCCTGCGGGAGAGAAAAGAAGACATTCTTCCATTGGTCCGGCACTTCTTGCAGAAACATCGTGAGGAGTCGAGTGGGAGGGACCTGGAGTTGTCTAAGGAGGCCCTCGCCCTTTTGAAGCGGTATGATTGGCCAGGAAATGTGCGGGAGTTGGAAAATTGCGTCGTTCGGGCAATGGTTCTAGCCAAATCCGATGTTATCCAGATCCAGGATCTCCCCCCTGAGATCCGCGGCGGGGAGCCTTATATTCCCGAAGGAGGGGTCCGAACGTGGAAAGAGCTGAAGGCCGCCAAAAAAGCGGCGAGAGAGAGAACGGCAGAGGAGCTCGAGCGCAGCTTTGTCGAGGGGTCTCTGCGGAGAAACATGGGAAATATTAGCCGAAGCGCTCAGGAGATCGGGATGGACCGCAGACAACTCCAGAACATGATCCGGAAGTACCGAATAAATCCCCAAGATTATCAATGAAGATCATGAACTCATGGAGAACTGGAGTCGTGGAATCTCGAACATCTCTTGTCTTAGAGATTTTTTCAGCACTCCAATACGCCAACGCTCCACGACTGTATCACTCCAGTACTCCAATACTCCAGTTCTTTGATTCCAATCCACTTTCGGTGTAGATCAAAGCGACGTTCTCTCGGCGCGAATTCTCTGCTGTTAAACTGCGAAGAATAGCAAGATTAATGCGATGAAATGGTTCGCATCTTAGGGATTGGCTGGTGTCTCCTCTGCAAGGTTGCGAATGATATGTTCGCACTTTCCCCTTTCCTAACAAGCTGAGTACCGGTCGGTGGAAAAAGAAGAAAGTTAGTAACTTATTGAAAAGAGGCCGCTTTTGAGGGCCTCTTTTCTGTTGGAAAATGGTACAGAATTTGCGTCATCGTATAGAAAAACATCGGAATTGTGGAAAGTGGGAGTGAGATCATATGTGGCAAGGATGGGTCACCGGGGCTTTGGGAATCTGGCTGATCATTGCGTCTTTTGTCACCCATGGCAATGTATTCAATGAATTGGGCGTGGGAGTTGTTGTGGCTGTCATGGGTTTCTGGGCAGCAGTTAAGTAAGTTGGCGCCCACCAGGTGATTCGGGAGGGAGAGATGAACTTCTCAAAGCAGATTAAGGACTTTACGTCCCAACAGGCGTCAAGGATGATCGTTGAACTCCTTGATCGGGTCACGGACAAGCGTCTCGTTCAGTTGACGTACCTCGGAGAAAAGCTCACCAACGACGAAGAGGTGTTGGGCTCAATCAGGGCCGTTCGCAATATGCTTGAGAGCCCGGACCACTCGACCAAGGTGCTATTCAGAAAGGTCCTGGGATTTCTGCCGAAAGAGAACCGAGTCAAGATTTTCCATACCCTTTTCAATAATGCCTGGTTCACCGGGGGCAAAAAACGGGATTTTTGCGAGCAGAACTACGGTTTCCGACCGCCCTTCATCATGATCCTGAGCCCTACGTGGCGATGCAACCTGAAGTGCGCCGGATGCTATACGCTCGGATATCATCGCCATCCGGGACTCGAGTACGACTTGGTCAAAAGAATTCTGAGGGAAGCCCAAGAGTTGGGCATCTACTTCGTCACGATACTGGGTGGGGAGCCCTTCATGTATCCTCACCTCTTCCAAATGCTGGAGGATCACCCCAATATCTTCTTTCAAGTCTACACGAACGGAACCCTTATGGATCGAGAGAAAGCGGAGCGAGTCGCCGAACTCGGAAATGCGGCGATTGTCGTGAGCTGTGAAGGGTATGAGGAGGAGACCGACCGGTGGCGTGGAGACGGTGTATTTAGGAAGATTATGGACGCCATGGACTATATCAGGGAGGCCCGGGTCATCCTAGGTTCATCGGCGACCGTGACAAAGTACAATGTGGAGACGGTCGGCTCGGATGAGTTCATTGACCGGCTCGTCGAAAAGGGTGTGGTCGCTCAGATGTATTTTCTCTACCTTCCTGTCAACGGCCAAGGGGACATCAATCTCATGGTAACCCCAGAGCAGCGGGATTTTCTGCGACGACAGGTGATACGGTTCAGAAGAGAGAAGCCCCTCTTCGTGCTTGACTTCTGGAACGACGGTCCCCACGTGGAAGGATGCATTGCTGGGGGCAGGCGGTACTTTCACATCAATGCGAATGGCGATGTGGAGCCATGCGTATACACCCATATTGCACAGCACAACATTCGTGATGTCAGCCTGCTTGAAGCCCTGGATAGCAAACTGTTCCGATGTATCCGGAATCGGCAGCCTCACAACGCAAACCACCTCCGTCCCTGCATGATCATTGACAATCCCCATATCTATCGGGAGGTGATCGAAGATTCAGGAGCCTATTTTACTCATCCCGGGGCTGAAGAGGTCGTTACCGAGATGGCGAGAGAGATGGATGACTACGCCGATCGATTCGGAGCCTTCGCCGATAAGGTATGGGAGGAGGAATACCTGAACCAAACCCAATAAAGAAAATCAAGGTTAAGGGATAGAGGTTCCTTTCTGCACCTGTCCTCGTTTTGCATTTTCCCTTTCGGCTTTTCCCCCTTACCCTCGTTCTCAGAGCTCTCTTTTCCAGTATTTCCAGAAGCTTCACACAAATTTTTCGACAACGACATGCGCAAAGGAAGGAGAAAGCCGCGCCTTCAGAGTGCGGAATCCCGCCAACGGCGGGAATCGGTTCATCGCGTGAGCCTGGGACCGAAGGGACAGAAGGCTCCCATTTGACGATATTGAGAATATCTTGAGAAATCTGTAACCGGTGAGATATATCCCTGGGAGGAGGAACTCCAGAAGATATGCCTTTTGACAAGAGGTCGCGATAGAAGGAAGCCCGAGATTTTCTGGATTGTGAAAAGGGCAGGGGTGTGTTATCAAATCGTATCTCCATGAGGAAGGAACGTGGGGGCAATGCAAATGCTTCTCACTCCAGGTGCAGAGCTGGAAGCGCGGATCGACAGATTTCAAAAGGCGATGGAGAAAAAGGGGCTTGATGGCGCAATCATTTCCCAAAACGTGGACCTATTCTACTTCTCCGGGACAACCCAGCGATCGGTTCTCTATGTTCCCCGGGAGGGTTCCCCGGTTTTGATGGTGCAGAAGAGCCTCGAGAGAGCGAGGAAAGAATCGGCCCTTGATCTTATTGAGCCGATGGTCGTGACTCAGGACATTCCGAGGATTCTCAAGAGACACGGGTTTGATTCTCTAAACGCAGTGGGCCTGGAATTTGATGTTCTACCGGTTGACCATTACTTGCGACTTCAAAGAGTCTTCCCGAATGTTTCTTTCTCGGACGTCTCCTTTCTCATTCGTCAGTTGCGGATGGTAAAGACCTCTTTTGAGATCGAGCAGATCAAGGAAGGGATCAGCGTTATAGAGCGAAGTCTTCAAAAAGCTCGAGAGATTATCCGAGTAGGTTTGAAAGAGATCGAGGTGGACGGTCTATTGCTCAGTCTCGCACGGGGCCACGGGGATCAGGGAAGACTTCGGATGAGAGGATGGAACCAGGAGATGTTCCACTGCCATGTGTTCTGTGGAAAAACAGCCACCCTAGCGTCATTTACGGAAACGCCAATTGGCGGTCTGGGGACGACGCCGGCCATCGCCCAGGGAGCAGGGCACAACCGAATCAAACGGAACGAGCCCATTCTCCTGGATCTTGGGGTTGGCATCAATGGGTATGTGGCAGATCTGACGCGCACTTTCGTGATCGGAGAATTGTCGGCAAGATTTTATCGAGGCTACCAGGTGCTTCAAGAGGTACAGGCCCTCGTTGAGGCCGAAGCTCGGCCTGGGTTTGCTTGCTCACAACTCTACCAAGAAGCCGTGAGACTTGCAGAGGGCAGAGGTTTCGGTGCGTATTTCATGGGCTTTGGGGAAGGGAAGGTTAGCTTCCTTGGCCACGGCCTGGGACTGGAGATTGATGAGCTTCCGGTTTTGGCCAAACGATACCACTCCTCTCTCAAACAAGGGATGGTCTTTGCTCTGGAACCGAAGATGGTCTTTCCAGAAGAGGGAGCGATCGGCCTCGAAGACGACTACCTTGTCACTTCCCGCGGGCTGACGAAGCTGAGTCATTTTGACAATGGGATTATTCATTTGTAAGAGAAAGGCAGGAGTCAGGGGTCAGAAGTCAAAAAGTCAGGAATCAGAAGTCAGGAGTCAGAACTCAGAATAAGAAGAGATCCCGTCGGAAACTATCGAGATCGGTCATCTAGATCTCTTGAGCCTGATGAACGAGATTTGCTATCGCCAAACGCTGACTGGAGATCTGACTATGCACGTATAAGCCAATTGAGGATTGGGTTGGAAGAGGTGAGCGGGCTCTTTGATGGTTTTTCTGCGTCTATTCTGACTCCTGACTTCTAGCTTCTAAATGCTCCAGTTCCTATAGGGTCTTATGAACGGCAACACTGCGCGCAAAAGGAGGTCCCTAAGGGATGAACAAAGTCATGACGATGAAACAGGCAATCGAACGGTTCGTGAATGATGGCGACTCCGTGGCCATGGGAATGGCTCTTGAACCCCTGATTCCCTTTTCCGCGGGACACGAGATCATTCGTCAAGGGAAGCGTGACCTCACATTGATCGGCCCAATTTCGGATATTCTCTTTGATCAGATGGTGGGAGCGGGATGCGTGTCAAAGATGGTCATGGCCTGGGCTGGAAATGTCATCATGGGAGTCGGTTACAATCTGCGTCGGGCAGTGGAGGGAGGAATTCCCAGGGAGGTCGAAATGGAGGACCTCACCAATTTCAGTGTCTGTTTGGCCCTAAACGCTGGGGCTTTAGGGATCCCTTTCTTCCCGACGAAGACCCTTCTGGGTACCGACATGTTCCGATACAATCCGAGGATCAAGGAGATGGTTTGCCCTTACACGGGAGAGAGGCTTGCCCTCGTGCCAGCGCTGATGCCCGACGTCACCATTGTCCATGCTCAGCGTGCAGATAGGCACGGCAATACACAAATCTGGGGAAGTGTGGGGGTGAGCAAAGAGGCGTGCTTCGCCGGCCACAGGGTGATTGTCTCAGTTGAAGAGATCGTGGATCGGGAAGTCATCGTGAGCGATCCAAATCGGACGCTGATCCCTGGGGTTGTGGTCAGTGGGGTTGTCCACGAGCCCTGGGGTGCCCATCCCTCGGCCGTTCAGGGTTACTATGACAGGGATCATGAGCACTACATGAGATATCACGAAGAGACTCGAACAGAAGAGGGGGGTCGTAAGTGGCTCGAACATTGGGTCATCAGGGTGAAAGACCGTTCACAGTACATAGACAGGGTAGGAGAAAGGGGCCTCCGACGCCTGCGAGTGAGCCGGTCTCGCAAAGCCATGCCCGTGGAATATGGATATTAAAAGCCTTGAAGAGAGACTCACGGCGTATTCGAAGGAATTGCCCTGCCCGGGTTGGAAGGTCTCAGGAGACGCTGTCAGTCGTCGCAGCGAACCACGGACAACGGACCAAAAACAACGATTTTGTGCAAAGCCTCATGACGATGCTTTTCAAAGGCCTCTTTGACGACGATAGGAAATGCTGAGATGTGGGAGAATCTTTCATGACCGACTATACGAGATCTGAATTGATGGTTGTGGCAGGAGCAAGAGAGATCAAAGACGGAGAGATCGTCTTCGTTGGGATGCGACTTCCGCTCCTGGCTTTCCAGCTGGCGAAGGCGACTCACGCCCCGAATGCGCAGGGTATTTTTGAAAACGGAGTTCTTCGTGATCGCCCTGCCGCAAAACCGCTTTTTACAATGGGAGATGCCCCGTGTATCGAGGGTGCCGTGTGGGCCACGACGATGCTGGATATTATGACGCTTCTTCAAAAGGGAAGAGTCGACCTTGGGTTCATCGGGGGAGCAGAGATCGATTGTTTCGGCAATCTCAATACGAGCTACATCGGCGGGAGGGAGAGGGTGCAGGTTCGTTTGCCAGGAAGCGGTGGGGGGAGTGATATCGCCTCTCTTGCGCAACGGCTCGTCATTATCATGAATCATGAGCGACGCAGGTTTGTCGAGAAGGTTTCCTACGTGACATCCCCCGGATATGGCGAGGGCGGGGGATGGCGAGAGCAGACGGGACTCAAGGGTGGTGGCCCGATAGCGGTCATCACGACGCTAGGGATCTTACGGTTTGATCCAGAAACAAAGGAGATGTTTCTTCATTCTCTCCACCCCGGCGTCAGTCTTCAAGAAGTCAAGGAGGCTACAGGATGGCCTCTGAAAGTGGCGGCGGATCTTCAAGAGACAGCGACTCCCGCCCTTGAGGAATTGAGAATCATTCGGAAATACGATCCGAACGGCTTTTGGACGAATCGCTGAAGGCCTTGTTAACGGGGTGATGGACTCACGAATATCTGGTCTCAAAACTCATTTGTGAAAACACAGCAAAACTGATCGTATATACGAAGATGTCAAAATTCAAAATTCGAAGCGCGGGCGAAGCGTCCCGAAAGGGACCATTTCGAAATCCAAAACAATATCAAAATTCAAATTCTCCAATTCTCTAAACATGTTTGGCATTCTGGTCATTTGATATTCGGATTTGTTTGCCGCCTCGGGCGGGATATTCGGTTTTCGGGTTTAAAATGTCGGTTTTGAGGAGACCATGGGATCGGGTGAATGATGCAAGTCATTCGTGAGACACTACACTCGGTCCGTGGGGCTGAGGAGATGCCACGGTGGATCAGGACCGCGGACGAAAAGAGTTGACAGGGGACGCAACCTTTGCTAACAAGAATGAGGGAGCGAAGAGTGGGAGCTGAAAATAGGAAGCATCCTCGATTCAAAACGAAAATCCCGATCCGATTCAATTTGAATCCGAACTATCATGTTGTGCCCACAATCAGGAAGATGGGCGTGGGAGGAACCCTTCGCAACGTTTCGTCTGAAGGCCTTTTGATCGATTCCCGGCTGGACCTCATCGATGTATGCCAGATTTTTCCCGAAGATATGGACGATGGTTCCCCCTTCGAACTGGAGGTGTTGCTTACAGATTCCAGGGATAGAAGGTACGTAATACGCGGATCGGTGCGATGGTATCGGGTGAGCGAACCGGCCAGGAATGTCCGTCACTTTCAGGCAGGTCTGTCCGTGAGCGATGGAGAGAGTCTTGCCGTCGCCAGGAGCATCGTCCGATCGATCAACCGGTCGGCGATGAGCTGATCAGGAAATAACAATTGACAGGCGGCAAAAAGTCCGGTTGGCGGTTCACAGGGATCAGAGACCGAAAGGCAGTCGTCAGGAGCCGGCAGTCAGAAGTCAGAATAGAGAAGCGAGAATGAGAAATTAGGAACCACCGAGATCAGAACGAGATAAGAGAGAGGAGCGGAAGGACCGGCAAAGAGTGACCGAAAACTGACCCCTGATCTCCGGCAACTGGTTTGATCCCTGACAACTGGTTGTCTGGGAGTTTGCGATGAACCGAAAGACGGCATGGGTCCTGACGGTCATGTCGGCAACGATACTCTTGGGAGGAGGTATGGTTATGGGGTTTGAAGTGGAGAGCTCTGCCTTCGACCCTTCTGGGGTGATTCCAAAGAAGAATACCTGTGATGGGCCCGATCTCTCACCCGCTCTGGAGTGGACGGGTGTTCCAGAAGGGACGAGGGCGTTCGCTCTGATCTGTGACGACCCTGACGCGCCTATGGGCACCTGGGTCCACTGGGTTCTGTTTAATCTTCCGGGGGATGTGACCAGCCTCCCAGAGGGGATTCCCACCACAGAGACAATTGAACAAGGTGCTGCTCAGGGGACCAACGATTTTGGAAGGATTGGATATGGAGGGCCGTGTCCACCGCCGGGTAAGCCTCACCGGTACTTTTTCAGGCTTTACGCCCTCAAGGATAAGATCGCGCTTTCTCCTGGTGCCAGAAAGGACGACCTGCTGAAGGCCATGGAGAATCACATCCTCGGGCAGGCTGAGCTCATGGGAAAGTACGGAAGGTAGGTCAATCCGTTAAGTTCTCGGTTTTTGTGAGAGCTCGATGAGCACCCCGCCCGTTCCCTTTGGATGGAGGAAGGCCACTCTTGTGTGATGAGCGCCCGGGCGGGGATCCTTGTCGATAAGATGAGCTCCCCTGTTGATGAGCGTTTTGACCTCGCGGTCAATATCCTCCACTTCAAAACAGACGTGGTGGATCCCAGGCCCCTTGGTCTCGAGGAACTTGACGAGGGGAGAATCATCGGCCGTGGGCTCGACGAGTTCGATATTTGTTTCGCCAATGGGAAAGAATCCCACCTTGGTTTTCTGTTCCTTGACGACCTCAACGTTCTCCAGCTGAAGGCCCAGCATGTCCCGATAGAATTTTGCCGCTTCCTCGAGATTGTGAACGGCAATGGCAATGTGATCAAGTCTCTTGATCATAATCCCCTCCGGTTCAGCTGTCAGTGGTCTGTGGTCAGTCGTCAGTTGCTGCAACGGACCACAGACAATGGACGACAGACATCTCCTATTGCCTTGGTTTGATGTTCTCCCGGATATATTTGATGATATCTTCTGTATAGGTTCCCGGTTGGAATATCTCCTTGATCCCAGCCTTTTTCAGCGGGGTGATGTCGTCAAAGGGAATGATACCGCCCCCAACGACGGTGATGTCCTCGGCTTTCTTCTCCTTCAACAACTCGGTGACCCGAGGAAAGAGTGTCATATGAGCTCCGGAGAGACAACTCAATCCGATGACATCGACGTCTTCTTGGATTGCGGCATTGACAATCTGTTCAGGAGTCTGGCGGATTCCCGTATATACAACCTCCATCCCTGCATCTCTGAGAGCCCTCGCAATTACTTTGGCGCCTCGGTCATGCCCATCAAGACCTGGCTTCCCAATCAGTACTCGAATCTTCCTTCTAGTCATGGCTTAAGCCCTCTCCTCATACTCTCCGAAGACGAGTCGTAGCGTATCAGATATCTCACCCACGGTTGCGTAAGATTTGACAGCGGCCATAATGGGAGGAACTACGTTTTCTGTGGTCTCGGCCGCGTGCTTAATCGCCGCAAGCGCCCCGTCAACACGGCTCTGATCCCTCTCTTTCTTGACCCGGTGGAGTTTCTCCTTCTGTCTTCTCTCGATCTCCGGATCGATGCGAAGGATATCCTTTAGTGGCGGCTCCTCCATCTTGAAGTCATTGACTCCCACGACTGTTATGGTTTTGGTTTCAACGTCTCTTTGATATTGGTAGGCGCTCTCGGCAATCTCCCGCTGCATGTAGCCGGATTCAATCGCCTTGACGGCACCCCCCATGGCATCGACTTTTTCGATATATGAGGCGGCCCTTGCTTCAATCTCATCGGTGAGTGCCTCAATGGTGTAAGACCCGGCCAAGGGGTCTATGACGTCAGCGACGCCAGTTTCGTGGGCAATGACCTGTTGGGTTCTCAGGGCAAGGCGAACGGCCGACTCCGAGGGTAGAGCTAGCGCCTCATCCTTGGAGTTGGTGTGGAGTGATTGCGTTCCGCCGAGCACGGCGGCAAGAGCCTGGAAGGCGACGCGAGCCACGTTGTTGTCTGGCTGCTGGAGCGTGAGTGTTGATCCCGCCGTCTGGGTATGAAAACGAAGCATGCATGAGACGGGTTTCCCGGCACCGAACCGCTGCTTCATTATTTTTGCCCAAAGCCGCCTGGCGGCACGAAATTTGGCGATTTCCTCGAGAAAGTTGTTGTGACAATTGAAAAAGAACGACAGGCGCTTCGCAAAATCGTCCACATTGAGTCCGGCATCGATAGCGGCCTGGACATAGGCAATCGCATTTGCGAGTGTAAAGGCAACCTCTTGCACCGCCGAGCAACCGGCCTCTCTCATGTGGTAACCGCTGATGCTGATCGTGTTCCATTGAGGAACATGGTCTTTGCAGAAGGAAGAAATATCTGTGATGATACGCATGGATGGACGGGGAGGGAATATGTGAGTTCCTCGGGCGACATATTCCTTCAGAATGTCGTTCTGGATTGTTCCCCTGAGCCCCTCTATCTCGATCCCCTGCTTCTCTGCAACTGTCAGGTACATGGCGAGCAGGATAACGGCAGTCGCATTTATGGTCATGGATGTGCTTACTTTATCCAAGGGGATACCGTCGAACAGGGTCTCCACATCCGCCAAAGAGTCGATGGCCACACCGACCTTTCCTACCTCCCCGGAGGCCATGGAATGGTCAGAGTCATATCCGATTTGGGTCGGGAGGTCAAAAGCGACGCTCAACCCTGTCTGGCCATGTTCCAAAAGGTATTTATACCGTTTGTTCGTTTCCTCGGCAGTGGCAAATCCAGAGTATTGCCTCATGGTCCAGAATCGGCCACGATACATGGTCGGCTGAACCCCTCGGGTAAAGGGATATTCGCCAGGAAAGCCCAGACGCTCGACGTAGTCCACTTCGTCTTGGTCTAGCGGCGTGTAAAGCCTCTGGAACTCGATGTGGGACGTCGACTCGAAATTCTCCCTTCTCTCTGGAAACCGGCTAACAGATTTCGCGACCGTCCTCTCCTCCCACCTTTTTCTCTCATCTCTGAGTCTATCTTTGTCTTCCATGACTGCTCCTTACCCCACTTTTCAGTTGCTCCCTCAAGATGTCTTCGACCATGGCGTAGGGATTCCCCTTCCGATCTGCTAACTCATGAAGAACCCGATCGAGATTCTTCTCCTCCTCTATCCGTTCGAGGGTACTTTCCAGGAGCCGAGTCTGAAGGAGTTTCAGGAAGTGTTTCTTGGCACGGAGCTTATTCTTTCTCTCGAGTTCGTTTGAATCTATCAGACACTCCCGGTGCTCCGATACACCGTTCACCAGCTCCGAAATCCCCTTTTCCAGAACGGCTTCTGTTTTGAATATGGGAGGAATCCATCCGTCCTCATGGGCGGGAGCCATTTCCATCATGGCGCGAAGCTCCTGTTCGAGCTTCTCAGCCCCCTCGCGCTCGCACTTGTTGATAACAAAGATGTCAGCGATCTCAAGAATCCCCGCCTTAATCACCTGCACCTCATCGCCAAAACCTGGAACGGTGACGACGAGGGAAGTGTGGGCAGTGTTCACGACGTCGACCTCGTCCTGACCAACGCCAACGGTTTCGACGAGGATGATATCCTTGCCCATGGCATCCATCACGTTGATCACGTCATGGGTCGATTTTGAGATACCGCCGAGATAGCCGCGAGTTGCTAAGCTCCTAATAAATACACCGTCATCCGTGCTGTGCCGCTGCATCCGAATTCGGTCGCCGAGGATCGCCCCGCCGGTGAAGGGACTCGTTGGATCAACCGCGACGATCCCAACGGTTTTGCCCTGATTTCTATATATCTCAATCATCTTATCAACCAGGGTGCTTTTGCCGGACCCCGGAGGACCCGTAACCCCGACAATGTAGGCATTGCCAGTTTTGGGATAGAGTTCCTTCAGCTCATCCCAGGCATTTGAAAGATCGTCGTCGATATCCCGCATGAGTCGAGCTGCGGCCCTCACATCCCCTTTGAGTATTTTTTCAGCGAGTCCCATTGGAAATTAGCTGCTCTCCACCCGATAGATGGTGCTTTCGTTCACTGGAGGGAAGTCTACCGAAAAGTCGCTCTTCGCGACTCAGAAAGCTCTTCTGGGTGTTTTCAGTTGTCAGTGCTCAGTTGTCGCCATCAATTCGATTCACTCGTTTGGGAATCATCAGAGCGAGCCTAGCCTAAAGGATCCCCAGGGACACCGATGTGGCGGGCAATGACGATCCGCTGGACCTCGCTTGTCCCCTCACCGATGTCCAAAAGTTTCTGATTGCGGTAGTGTCTCTCCACGGGATATTCTTTCATCAACCCGTACCCTCCGTGGAGTTGAACAGCGTGGTTTACGACCCGATGGTAGGCTTCTGAGCAGACCAGCTTTGCCATGGCCGCCTCCTTTACATATGGCCTCTTGTTATCGGCCAACCACGTCGCTTTGTAAAGGACCAATCGAGCCATCTCGATTTCTGTATACATATCAGCCAATTTGAAGGCATTGACCTGGAAGGAGCCAATCGGCCGGCCAAACTGTTCTCTCTCGTGCGCGTATTTCATGGCCAATTCGTAGGCTCCCTGCGCGCCACCGAGGCCCATTGCGGCGATGCTGAGTCTCCCCCCATCTAGGGTCTGCAGCATCTGGTGAAACCCCTCTCCCTGTTTCCCAAGAAGGTTCTCCTTGGGGACGCGGCAGTCGTTGAAGGCGAGCTCCCCTGTGTTCGAGGAACGCCAGACCATCTTTTTGTGCATGGTTTTGGCCGTAAAACCAGGCGTTCCATTGGGCACCAAAATGCAGCTTAGCTCGTTTCTTCCATCAGACCGTCTCCCCGTCATCGCCTGAACGACACAGACTGAGCTGATTTCAGAGGAGGAGTTGGTGATAAAGATCTTACTCCCGTTGATGACCCATTCGTCCTTATCGAGAACTGCGTTGGTTTTTGAAGCACCAGCGTCTGAACCCGCATTGGGCTCGGTTAGGCCAAAGGAGGCGAGTTTTGTGCCAGCACATAGATCCGGGAGCCAGTGACGTTTTTGCTCCTCGCTGCCAAAACTATAGATGGGGTAAATTCCGAGGGAATTCCCTGCGGCGAGCGTTGCGGCCTGGGAACCATCGATTCTCGCGATCTCCTCGGTGGAGACAATATAGCCCATGTAGCCAATATCGGAGCCTCCGTAGTCCTCGGAGACAAAAGGGCCAAAGAGACCGAGCTCTCCCATCCGCTGTGTCAGCTCAATAGAAAACTCCTCTTTCTCGTCGAGCTCCTCCGCAACGGGAGCGATCTCCTTCTCGGCAAAGGTCCGGACCATCTTTCTTATGCTTTCCAACTCATCGTCAAGATCAAAGTTCAGAGGCATAGTTCCCTCCATGACCCAATAGGTCAATTAAGCGTTTTCCCTGAGGAATGAAGACTTACGAGTGAAAGCCGTCGATCATCATTCCGAGAACTCGTCGTCACTGAAAAACCCTCGTTTCCGCTCTCTGAACGACGTTTCTGATCCCTTCTAAGGCTTCCCGCTAGGAGGCGGGATTCGACCTTCTTAACTCTTCGCCTTCGGCGGATCAGACAGCAGAAGCTCGCCCTGGGACACTCCACTCGACAAGACAGGTATCGCAGAAATCTCGTAATGTTCGCTCAAAGGACATTTCTCAGCGTGAACCAACTGTGTACTCGTCGCTCCAAATTCTATTTGGCGGGTCGAAAATACTTAATGTCGAGAATGCTCCCTTCTCGATCTTTTTTGGTTTTGAAAACAGCCTCCACGGGCATCCCAATGTAGACGTCTTTGAAATTGGTCTCTCCCAACCAATGGACCAGACCACCTTTCGTTCCGTCGATTCGAATCATGGCGACGATCGAGGGTTTCCCTCTCTTCGTCCCGTCGTAGGTCTCGTGGCATTCCGTGAAGGTATGAATGGTCCCTTTGCCCCCGACATCAATATAATGATCTTCCAATCGGTCAAAGCATTTCTCACAGTATGTTCTCGGTGGGACGTAGGTGATATTACAGGAATCACATTTCGCACCGAAGATCTTTCCGTTCATCATCTCTCGGAAGAACTTCTCTCCCGCCCGCCCGACAGTATAGACGTAACTCATTGGGATCTTTCCTTCCCAGTATGAGATGTCGGTTGTTTTCTGATATCGCTCAATCAATGCCATGGGTTAACCTCCTTTGTGACTGCAGGTTGGAGGACTCAGGTTAGAGGTTCAAGGTAGACTCCGTTGCCTCCTCCCTCGGACCTGGAGCCTCAAGCGGCGTTTTCACCTCATCGGTTTGAAATACTTAATATCCGTAATAGCGCCTATGCGCTCCTTAGGCGGTTTCCATACAGCTTTCACCTTCATTCCTCTCGAGATCTTCCAGGGATCTACTTCGTCGAGAAGATGGAGGATTCCCATCCCTTTGGACGCCCCATCGATCTCAATGATGGCTGGGGTGAAGGGACGGACACCGCCTTTGATATCGAGACGGCCCGCTTTCCAGTCGACATAGCTCACGACCCATGTATTGACGATGCCTGTATCTTCCACGTAGACCCATTCGCCTGTCGGCCTCCAGCAGAGCTCACAGAACATTCTAGGCGGAATCAGGATCCGATGGCACTTATGGCATTTCTTCGCAATGATTTTCCCATTCTTTAACTCCGCCAGGTACCGACCAATTGCCGGACCGTTGTCCCATGCATATTTCAGTTTTGGTTCCCATGTGACGGAGAGGACCTTCCCTTTTTTGATATCTCCGAGGTCGATTTTAGATGCCGTGCATTCCAAATCCTTCGCTGTGATCTCCATGTTTTGACTCCCTTCTTCTCAACTCTTCATGACAACAACGGTTCCGACCTGCATCAAATCCCCCCATGCCTGGGCCAGACCGCATGTTGGTTTGCCAGGAACTTGCCTTTTGCCTGCCTCTTCCCTGAGCTGGAGAAAGATCTCGATGATCTTCATCACCCCTGTTGCGGCGATCGGGTTCCCAACCCCCAGGGCGCCGCCCGATGGGCAACAGGGGAGGTTCCCTGTCCTCTCTGTCACACCATCGAGAAGCATTTTGACCGATTCGCCTCTTTTACAGAGTTGCAGACCTTCGATATGATGGAGTTCCTTGTAGGTGAAAGGGTCGTACGGTTCAGCAACATGAATCTCTTTGGAGGGGTCTCTGACCCCAGCCATTTTGTATGCTTGACGGGCAGCAACCTCCACATAGTCAGGATAGTAGAGGTCACGGGTGCACCAGTAAGCCGTGTCCAACGCCCACCCGACCCCGTCGATCCAAATTGGTTTCTCTGTGACGCGGCGTGCCACGTGTTCAGCTGCCAGGACAATGGCAGCCGCGCCATCACTCGTGGGACTGATGTCGAGCCGGTTCACTGGCCAGGCCATGAGCTCTGAATCGAGAACATCCTGGACAGTAATCTCACCGGGCAACTGAGCCGAGGGGTGATCGATTGCGTTTTTCTTGTTTTTTACGGCCACCTGGGCGATATCCTCTTTTCGATAACCGTAGGTGGTCATGAATCGGTTCATCTCGATAGCGAATATCCAAATCAACGTTGGGTAGAGGGGCTGCTCGGTCGTGTGGTCGAATATCGTCAGGAATGCCCCGGCCGGGTGGGGATAGGCGCACGACATCTTCTCTTCTGTGACGACCAGGCAGGTGTCGAACATTCCCGATGCCACGTGAAACCAACCATGAATCGGAGAGAGGACGCCCGTACCGCCACCGACGTAGTGTCGCATATAGGGCTTCCGGTAGGCCCCTGAACCGTCTGACAGATATTCGCCCTTCATATGAACGCCGTCAAATGCATCCGGTGCCGTTCCGTGGACAACACATTCAATATCGGGGAGTTTCATCTCGCAGGAGTCCAAAGCCATTTTCGCTGCTTCATAGGCCAATTCCTTGGGGGTTTCCTGCGCATAGCGACAGAATTTGGTAAGACCCGCTCCAACGATCGCCACTCTTCTCATCTTTTCACCTCCTCTTTAATTGCTCAAAATCGCCACAGCGCCAGTGGTTGTGGGTACACCTCTCCAGCCCTGGGCTAGCCCGGTCGTTACGTTTTTGAGCTGGTTTTTGCCTGCTTCACCTCTCAACTGCCGGACAATTTCGAGAACCTTATGTCCTCCGTTGAGTTCAAAGAGATCTCCGACTCCCAAACAACCCCCAGAGGGATTTACTGGGAACTCTCCGCTAATCTCTGTTCCTCCCGTCTCGGTCAACGGGCCGGCCTCTCCTTTTTTGCAGATTCTCATCGCCTCAAGGTGCTGAAGTTCCTTGTAGGAGAATTCGTCATTGATTTCAGCGAAGTCGATCTCGCTTCTCGGATGCCGGATTCCCGCCATTTCATAGGCCATGTCGGCAGCCATTTGGGCGTAAATCGCCTCTCCCCAGTTCCGGGTTTCCAGACCCGGTGTGTCAGAGCACCATCCGATTCCCCTTATCCAAATGGGTCTGTCAGAAAGAGCCTTCGCTGTCCTCTCCTCTGCCAAGACAACCACCACGGCGCCGTCGGAATGGGGACTCATGTCCATCTTGGTCAAGGGGAAGGAGATCACTTCGGAATTGAGAACATAGTCTGAATCGATGAGGACCCCGTGGCCCGCCAGCGTGTTGTTCAAGGCATTTCGCTTGTTCTTTACGACGACCTTTGCACACTGCTCGCGAGTCGTCCCAGTGTCGTACATGAACCTGGCCATTTCCATCCCCGCAACGGCGTGGGGGCTTTCTTTTAACGGTCGGTTGTAGATGGGATCCATGGCAAAAGTCACCATCTCTGAGAGGGTCAACATGTTCGAGGCTTTGCTCAGCCCCTGGACCACCGATATGTCACCAATCCCAGAAAGGATCATCATGTAAGCCGATGCGAGGGATTGGATGAAATCGCCTGGAACGGTATAAATAGGTTTGAGGACCGCGCCCAATTGATCTGGGGAGTATTCGTCGGCAATGCTGTATCCTTCGAAGAAGTCTTCGGCCGTGCTCACAAAGGAGCCGACGTCCTTGGGTTCGATGCCTGCATCGAGATAGGCCTTGGTGGCAGCTTCATAAGTCAGCTCTCTATAGGAGACATCCGGAGTGGTTGCGCGAAACCCTGTTGTCCCTATCCCAACAATTGC
>JABAOF010014116.1_pt1 | contig 20084 bp, 21 predicted proteins | sample 7062171 | NCBI WGS metagenome assembly JABAOF01 (sample SAMN14538628, study PRJNA623070) | marine sediment metagenome | biome: marine biome [ENVO:00000428]; feature: marine pelagic biome [ENVO:01000023]; material: deep marine sediment [ENVO:00002113] | place: India: Gulf of Khambhat ...
GCTTGGTCCTTTGCCGATGCCGTATACTTGTAGGTCGTAGGTGTCCATGGTTGCGATTATGCTGTCTCCGATGACGGCGCGTCCGCCCCAGTCGGTTTGACGGAACAAACCGTCGGCTCTGAACACTTCTTCTCCGGTTTCAATGTCGACGGCGACGAATGGTCCGCCTCGCGTTAGTGGGTCTACTGGTGAGTGTTCTGTGGTGCCCATGTAGAATTTTCCGTCAGCAAGGAACAGTGGTCTGATGTGCCATTGATTGGCCCATAACACTTGGTTGTATGGGTCATCTGCTCTGTAAGTCCACAGCAAATCGCCTGTTGTAGCGTTGTAACAGTGTAGTATTCCGCTCATGCCCAGTGAGAAGTACCTGCCTTCACCTATCATGGTGCGATGGCCGAGGTAGTCTAGATAGAATTGCGATTCAGTTGGGCCCCAAATGTGTTTGCCTGTCTCAGTGCTGAAGCCAACGTGGTGTGCTCGCTCTTTAGCCCAGAAAACCATTAGTCCATCTTCTATGCTAGTAGCTGAGTGACTGATGGATAGGTCCTCGTCTGTCCAACTAGGTGGTGAATTCCAGGTTTCTTCGAAAAGCACGTTTCCCACGTTTCCTGGTTCCAAGCTGATACCCCATACAGTGATTGAGGATACATCAATTGTTCCACCAAACATAGACGAAGCTCCTGCATCCCAGGTGTAGCCGACTAATCTGTCATCAATTCTGTAATCAGTGATACTTCCAGATAAATCTCCGTTTATTGGTACTTCCCATTGATACCCGTTTAGTCCAAGTGGAGTAGCAGGTGTAACCGGGCATGGTCCCGTAGCGTCAGTGACTTTTCCTTGTGGTCTCCAAGAACCCCACACAGGGCTGTTTGGAGTTGTGCCCCAATAAGCGTCGATGACGGCAGAGGAGTTCCACATTCTCATGGTGTCAGCGCCTAAATTGACTTGGTAGATGATGATTTCGCCGTGCGGGCCTCTGTTCCTAGTGCCTGTAGGAACGTCCGTCCACGTGAATAGGTATCGTGCTGTCAAGGGGTCGAAGAAGTGCCATTGGCTTGGTGCAAATCCAAAGAATCCTCCGGCGCTCGTGGTGCCGACTAGGTATGCGTGGGTGCCGTGTGCGTTGAACGAGTCCCAGTAGAATATCTGGCCGAAAGTTGGGTTAAGGCGAGCGTCGGTGGGGTCGTCATAAGCGTAGAGTACTTTTTCCCATAGTTTTTCTCCGGTGTGCATGTCTACGGCCACTAACCAGTTAGGAACATTGTTGCCTCCGATTGTGTCGAACTTGCGGTAGATCAGGATTCCCTGTATGACCAGTGCGGTGCTGAATTTTCCTTCGTATGCGTCTCCCGTGTAGGTGCCTGCAGGACCAAGCGGGTCTCCTGCTAAGCCTCCAAGCTGTAGCGGATGCTTCCAAAGTATATGCGCAGTCTCAGGGGCATCGTCATTCCCATAAACCATATCCCCGCCATATCCACCAGCTTCTAACTGGCTTCCGGCAACGGGAGCCCAACTTCTCAGTTGAGCGTCTATTGGGCGTGTCCAGTACTCCATCGGAAGTGGATGTTCAGAATAAATGGGGATTGGTTCTTCAGTTACGACAAGCTCCAATACTGGGCTGTCGCTGGCAAGCATAATTGTGCCTATTGGTCTGTTTACTGCTTGTTTAGTAGATGTTGTCACTGTTTCAGGGAAGTGGGTCTGCAGCTCGTATGTACCCTGTTCTTGAGGCACAAAAATATGTCCTGTTCCTCCTGTTGGATCAGTCCTGAAAGGACCAAGTGTTTCGGTACTACCATCCGGATGTTTAACTGTAACCGTCAACCCATCCCAAAATTGCTGGGTCACGCTCAGCTGCTCCATTATGCCGATGTGCAGTAGTGTTTCTTGCCCTACTCCGACGGGGTTGGGTGTAGCACCGATGTAAGCATGACTTACACTGGTTTCTTGTCCAAAAACAGCATTTAACGGAAACAGCGCAATTGCCATAGCTACAATAAGAAATACAGAAATCGCGATTGCAGTATTCTTGTCTTTTGCCATTCTCTTTTTCTCCTAAAGTTTATGTTTGGCTCTTAGGTTGCTGAAATATTTAACATTTGCCTCCTTCATTAATGAACAATTAATTAAGGATACAACAAACTCAAATAGCCAGGTTTCCATACAAAGGAAGAAACTTGGTGCTTGAAGGCTTTGAAGTTTAATAAAAAATATTCGGCTTTGCTAGTTGCTTTTTCCATGACTTTGGCATTAGATAAGGTAATGACCGTCACAATGACTTCAATAAACACTGGTTGGACTGCTGATTTTACTCAAAGATTTCTAAACGGATGGCTAATCGGCCTTGCTGTAGCCTTTCCTGCTAGTTTAATTATGGTGCCTGTAGCTAGAAAGATAGCGGCGTTCTTGGTGTCATAATAAGCAATGAACACAATCAAATTCATATTAACAAGATTATGATGGTTTTTTAGCGCAATAGCCCAAGAGAAGTGAAAGCCTTTATATTTGGCTTCCTTGTTTTACTGCAAGGAAAAATCAAAAGGAACAAGGCACATTGATAACTCCTTACGACATTCCAGCATCTTCCTTCATCAAAAAACTAGCCAAGTACATAAGGGATAACATTGATGAAGTGCAGCCTCCAGAATGGGCAATTGTGGCTAAAACTGGCTCTCACGTTGAAAAGCAACCTCAGAATCCCGCTTGGTGGTATACGCGAAGCGCTTCGATACTTCGCAAGGTTTACGTTCATGGTCCGATAGGATTAGAAAAACTCCGCGCTGACTACGGCGGAAGAAAAGACTTCGGTACCAAACCAGAACACGCCGTAAAAGCCGCTGGAAACAACATCAGAAAAATTCTGCAACAACTAGAAGCAGCAGGTTTCGTTCAAAAAACAAGCTCCAAGGGTAGAACCATGACTCCGAAAGGTAGGAAACTTCTAAAAGAAGTAGCTGAGAACCTGCATAAAGAACTAGTTAAAGAGATCCCTGCACTCAAGAAATATCAAGGCGAATGAGATGTCAGATGAAGACCTTGAAGAGATTCGCAGAAGAAAACGTTTAGCTATGCAGCAAAGAACAACTGATGAGCAAAAACAGGCTCAATTAGAGCAGCAGTTGGAAGCTCAGAAGCAAGCTCTGCTGAGGCAGATACTTACACCTGAGGCTCGGCAAAGACTTACGAACTTAAACATGATTAAACCAGAATTCACGCAACAGTTAGAACTTCAACTGATACAGTTGGCGCAAACAGGCAAATTACCTATACCTATCTCTGATGCGCAGCTGAAACAAATATTAATCCAGCTTCAGTCTCGTAAGCGAGAAACAAAAATAAGAAGGATATAAGAAGATGGCTCGAGTTAAACCTCCAGCTAAAAAGCGTAGGTTGGCTAAAGCCAACAAGAAAAAACAGGCTGTTCCAACTTGGGTTATAGTGAGAACTGACGGAAAAGTGAGAACCACCCCCAAGAGAAGAAGAAACTGGAGAACAGGGACAACAAAAGCTTAGGAGCACTAGTTAACAATGGAGAAAGAAGACAAAGAAGAGCAAGTTTCTGAAGAAGCGCCGATCGAAGATGAAACCACAGAAGCAGAGGAAGAATTGGCGGAAAAAGAAAGCGAAGAGCAGACTACTGATGAAATTGAACAGCTCTTAGCAGAAGAAGAACCTGGAGAGGAGGCGGTTGAAGGTGAAGAGGAAGCTGAGCAGGTGGAGGAAAAAGAAGCTAGGTTTTGGCGAAGGAAGAAGAAAGAAGAGGAACAAGAGTTTGTCCAGGAAAGAATTTACACTATTCCACTGGGAAAAGCATGGGTTAGACCGCACAAGAAGAGAGCTCCTCGGGCTATGCAGATAATTAAAGATTTTATAACAAAGCACATGAAGATGGACATGCGTCCAGAGGTTGAAGAAGAACTGGGAGAAATGCCTCGACTTATGATTACGAATGATGTTAATGAGAAAGTCTGGAGCAGGAGTATTGAGAAACCTCCGCGAAAAATTCGGGTGCGCGCTGCTAAAGACAATGAAGGAAATGTTACTGTCTTCTTAGCTGAAGGCGAGTAATCCTTGGCCGTTTACTTTTCAAGCATCGTTGGAAGCGCCAGCATAGGCGTTTACTCGCTTGCCAACGACCAGTTTGTCATAATCCCAACAATGGTTCCGATGAAAAAAGCAGAAAGAACAGCTAAATGGTTGAAGGCCAAGCTTGTTCACACCTCCATAGGTGGCTCTGTACTCGCGGGTGCTCTAGCTTGTGCGAACTCAAATGGAATTCTTCTCCCCAGCTCTATTAGAGATGAAGAACTGAATACAATCAAAGCAGCTTTCAAGGGTAACATTACAATTATGGAGACGAAGAAGACCGCATACGGTAATTTAGTTTTAGCCAACGACAAAGGTGCGATTGCTGACCCGCGTTTCAAAAAGTCTGAAATGAACCAGATTGCTAGCACTTTGGGTGTTGAGACAGTTTCAGCCGAAATTGCTGGTTTACCCTATGTAGGGTCTTTGGCTGTAGCTACAAACAAAGGTGTATTGGCTCATCCGCTATTGAAAGATGAAGAAAAGAAAATCTTGGAAGACGTTTTCAAAGTTCCAGTTGACGTTGGCACGATTAACTGCGGAATACCCTACGTAAGCACGGGCTTAATAAGCAACAAGCATGCCGCTGTGGCCGGTTCTATGACAACTGGACCCGAGATGTTTATAATTGGGAATGCACTGGATGTTGTGCAGGAAGATGAATGAAATGAAAGTTTTCAGAGTAACAGGCGAGATTAACAAACCAAACTTGAAAACTGCGTTTGCAAAAGAAGTAGTAGTAGAAAAACCAGAGCATGCAGTTGAGAAAGTTTACGCGGAAATCGGTAGCAAACACCGCGTAAAAAGATTTCATATTAAAATACTTAATGTTGAAGAGATTCCAATTGAAGAGATAGAGAATCCAATTTTAAAGAAAATCGTCACCGGGGAATAAAAGATGGCAAAAACCACCGCGCAAATGACCAAAGAGGAAGAAGAACTTAACAAGCTCAGCATTGAAATGCGCCTTCTAGAGCAGACCGCTGAAACATTGCAACAACGGATCGGCATGATTAACGCAGCTATCAGAGACTTAGCTTACGCTAATATGACTCTAGAAAGCATGGAGAAAGAGGATGAAAACGCTGAACTTCTTGTTCCTATAGGTGCCAGCTCCTATATTATGGCAAAACTTGCAAGCAAAGAAAAGGTAATTGTTGGAATGGGTGCAGGCGTATCCGTTGAGAAAACATTTTCTGAGGCAAAGCAAATCGTTAAAGATCGACTGGATGAACTCGAGAAAACCATGAATTCCGTACAGCAACAATTTGTACAGGTTGCCCAGAGAATAAACACGGGCAGGAACCAACTTCAAAGTTTGCTTACTAGAGTACGCCAAGGGAAAGCTTAGCGCAATGTTTGAGAAGCTCAAGTCAGGCTTTAAGGGACTAGTAACCAAGGTTACAACAACCGAGCTGAAAGCTGAAAACATCAATCCTGTCCTTTCTGATTTCAAGATAACCCTCGCGGAAAACGATGTTGCATTTCCAGTTGCAGATCGAATCTGCGATGAACTGGAAAAACGCTTGGCCGGTCTTCAGGTTAAGCGTATGGAAGACCGCAAGAAAATTGTTGAGGAAAATTTGAGGTATGTGCTTCTAGAGGTTATGCTTACAAACGACAAAATCAATCTAATAAAACAAATTGAAGAGAAACGCGAGAAGGCTGAACCGTTTGTTATTCTTTTCGTTGGAATAAACGGAACAGGAAAAACCACGACCATAGCAAAGATTGCACAATACCTCCGGGATAAAGGCTATTCAGCGGTGCTTGCCGCCAGTGACACTTACCGTGCCGGTTCAATCGAGCAGTTGGAAGAGCACGCGCGGCGCTTGGGCACGCGCATAATTAAGCACAAGTACGGTGGAGACCCTGCAGCTGTGGCGTACGACGCGATAAGCCACGCCAAAGCCCACGGCATAAACGTCGTTTTAATCGACACGGCAGGTAGAATGCAGACGAACCAGAACTTGATGATGGAACTCGCCAAGGTTAAACGAGTTGTCCAGCCTGACTTAACAGTCTTAACTTTGGATTCTCTGATTGGCAACGACGCGGTCATGCAAGCTGAAGAGTTTCACAAGTCCATAGGCTTAGACGCAACGATATTAACAAAAGTCGACGCCGACGTGAAAGGCGGGTCCGCTTTAAGCGTGACATACGTAACGCAGAAGCCAATACTGTTCATCGGTGTGGGGCAGACTTACAAAGACTTAGAACTTTTTAACCCAGAAAAATTCGTTAACATGATCCTAAGATAAATCTTTTCGCTTCAAAGCAATTTTTTCTCTTATCCAAGTTTTTCGTGCTTATTGAAAAGGCAATTAGATATATTTCTTGGTTATTAGATATTCAATATAAGGTGAGCAATTTTTGGTTCGCGTAAAATTGCCGAAAATGAGCAAATCCGAAATTCATCAACTACTAAGTGAGCAATTTTTATGTCGAATTGCTTTCGGAGGAAAGGATTTTCCATATATCGCTCCTTTTCAGTACGTTTTGGTAGATAGTGCCCTTTATTTTCACTTTACAGACTACGGCAAAAAAATGAGTTTGCTAAAGGAGGGCAACCCAGTTTGCGTTGAAATTGAACATTATGTGCCAGACCTCGACGAGTATAATTTTGTCGTGTTGTTTGGCAAGTTGCATATCGTCACGGATCCCCAAGAAAAAGCTAAAGCCGTCACACGAATTATTGAAGACGCTCAAACGAAGGGTTTATCCACAAATTTTCTTCCTGCCCACGGGCTTCCAAAAGAATCCAACTGGTCTTCCTTGAATACGGAAAAACCCCTTCTCATTGTTAAACTTATTGACATTACAAAAAAAATTGGGCTTAAGTCACCCTAACCTGTGCTTTTTTAGGATTGAATACACTTTAACTTCCCTCTCCACTGTCCGAAGCCGCCGTTTCTTCCCCAATCTTTTATTCATTAATATAGAATATTACCTCGGAGTTTGCGATTCTTGTCTCGCCCAGAAAAATGGTCACTCACTATGCCCTTTCCTCCTCGATTTCCCGCCCTGATTTCTAAGAGGAAACAAGGAACTCGCAAAACTCTTCTTCAAAAATGGTGAATTGCCTTGAACTTAGAAGATGTTTTTTGCGCGAAAAACCGAATGAAAATTTTGAAGTTGCTATTTCAATACGGGCAGCTAAATACTTCGGATATTGCCCGCAGACTTGGAACAAACTACGCAGCCACTTTTCGCACCCTTTCAGTGCTGCAAAAAGAAGGTATAATAGAACACAGATCCAGTGGAAAGACACGATTTTTTCGATTTGGTAACACCGCAAAAGCTAAAGCAATATTGAGATTGATAGAAGAGTGGTACTAGCGGCTAAGCGCTTAAGAGTCTCAGCAATATAGCTTTTGCTGAGTACAACCTATTTTCAGCTTGTTCGTAAATCACAGAATTCTGGCTCTCAATTATATCCGCATTTATTTCGTAGCCCCTGTGAAGCGGCATATCATGCATGATGTAGGCTTTGCTGTCTTTCAGCAAGTCCCAGTTAATTTGGTATGGCATCATCTGTCTTAATCGCTCATCTTTTTCCGCCGCAAACTTAGGGTCAATGAATAATTCCATGTCAATCCAAGTATCAGTGTAAACAAAATCCGCCTCCGCAACCGCTGCCTTCACGTCTAACGTGGTTTTCCACAACCCTGTTTTTTTCCCAGCTCGCATCAACTCATCGTCAAGTGCTTGCTCGTTTACAATTGGCGTAACTGTTGTAAGCTCAACACCAGTTTTAGTGCAGCCTTCAATCAGCGAGTTACAAACGTTGTTGTGAACGCCAACGTAAACAAGCTTCACACCTTCAAGCTTGCTCTTCCGCTCTTTAATCGTAATCAAATCCGCAATAGCTTGACTAGGATGATACTTTTCGTCGCAACCATTAATCACTGGAACAAGCGAAGCAGCAGCCATTCTCCGGAAATCCATATTTCTTAGCAACCTCGCCATGATACAGTCAACGTTACGTGAAAGGTACTGCGTTTCATCATAAATATCCGCTAACGTGAAGTTTGTCGTTCTCCAATCAATGTACAAAGCGTGACCGCCAAGCTGGGTCATAGCCACTTCAAATGCAACCCTAGTGCGCGTGCTGGTCTTCTGAAAAACAAGCGCCAACGACTTTGCGTCCAAAGCTTTACTATACTTCTCAGGATCATGCTTCATTTCAATTCCCATGTCAACAAAAGCACTAAGCTGGCTACCAGATAACTCCTTGAAATTCTCCAGATGCATTTTTTATTATTCACTCCACATGAAAGGGTGAACCTTGCTTAACGATTATAAGCTTTATGGAAACGTTTTTCTCGGAAAACTCCTCTTTTAGCCAGAAGGTTAAAACCGTGATTCTGCTCGTCGCTTCGAACAAAGACCCTGCGGGATTAAACATAGTACGACAAGTAATCGACCACTACCGCTTTAAAGTAACAGATACCACTTTCCAGAAAAACCCAGTTTTCCACACTGAAGTGAACAAGAAAGAAGTCACTCTCATCATACTAAACGAAGAAACCATAAAAGCCCAAACCTTGACAGAAAATTTCACTAAACCCGAGCTAATCGTCTTCATCTCAAGGCATAGTAGCACAAGTGGTAGACCAACCCTATCCGTTCACACACCTGGCAATATTGGTTTAGCAGAACTCGGAGGAATGCCCAAACAAGTATCCATTTCCCCAGCCATAGCAATGCGAGACGCACTAAAAGCACTTGCTTTCTTCAAAGAAGGCATGCAACTTGAATATGAAGTTTCTTACGAATGCACTCATCATGGGCCCTCTCTTAACGCGCCAACCATGTTCGTAGAACTAGGTAGCTCCGATAAACAATGGCAAGACTCCAAAGCTGCAGAAGCTGTAGCGCACGCTGCTATGTCGTCAATCAGCAAATTCGAAGTTGCCGACGCTACAGCAGTTCTTGGTGTAGGTGGAACACATTATAATCAACGGTTTACCCATATGGCTCTTGATGACGAAGCGCTTTTCGGTCATATGATAGCGAAGTACGCTGTTCCTCTGGTTGACGCTAATATGATTCACCAGTGTGTCGACAAGACACTGGAAAAGGTTGAGTGTGCAATTCTTGATTGGAAGGGAATAAAAAGTGCGGATAAGCCAAAGCTGTTGAAGGCGCTGGAAGAAGCAGAGCTTCCATATAAGAAGTTGTAATGTTAATGTTACCGTTTAAACCTTAAAAATCATAGTAAGGTTTATTATTCTTTAGTGAAATGATGAGTGTCGGTAAATATGGGCTTAAGATCATGGTTATCCCAAGCAGCAAGAACCTTGAAGTTAGCTGTGAAGCCAGGAAGAAGTGAGCTTTGGCTATCGGTAAAAATTAGTGTGCTAGGCGTAGGCGTCATTGGACTTGTTGGTTTTATAATTAAGTTTTTGTCTCTTGCCGTGGGTGGAGCAACAGCCGTAACTGCCTAGAAGGAAGAAGTTTATGGAGAAGAAAGAGGAGGATCAGTTTTCCGCGAAAATTTTTGTTGTTAAAACGACAACTGGGCAAGAGCGAAATGTGGCTCGGATCGTTGCTGCAAAGGTTGAAATGGGTCATATTCCAGTTAAAGCTATTCTTGTTCCTGAAATGCTGAAAGGTTACGTTTTCATAGAAGCTGAAGGTCCACATTTTGTTGAGGAAGCCATATCTGGAGTGAGGCACGTGCGGTCTCGAATTCCTGGTTTGGTAAGTTTCTCCGAAATTGAACGTTACATTATCAGGAAACCAGTTATTGAAGACCTTAACGAGGATGACATTGTGGAGATTACTGGTGGACCGTTTAAAGGAATGCGCGCCAAGATTACCCGTATTGATCAAGGTAAAGACGAAGTTACGCTTGAACTGCTGGAAGCGACATTTACTTTGCCGATTACCGTTCATTCAGACTATGTCAAACTGGTGGAAAAAGCAAAAACTTGAAGTGAAAAATAATGGTTGAGAAGAAAATTGTAGATTTGCTCGTAAGTGGAGGTCAAGCAACAGCTGGTCCGCCGTTGGGTCCTGCACTTGGACCTTTAGGAGTTAACACAATGGCTGTTGTTACCAAGATTAACGAACTCACAAAAGATTATGCAGGAATGAAGGTTCCTGTGAAGGTAGCTGTTGACGTTGAAGACAAAACTTTCGAGGTTACCGTTGGCACTCCCACTGCCTCTGCTCTAATTGTTAGTGAATTGAAGATTGAAAAAGGTTCAGGCACGCCTAACACTGAGAAAGTAGGCGATCTAAACATGGATCAGGTTTTACGCATAGCTAAAGTTAAACTCCCACAGCTTTTAGCGTCAACTCTTAAGGGAGCTACCAAGGAATTACTAGGTACCTGTGTTAGTATGGGCATTACAGTAGAAGGCAAAGACCCCCGAGAAGTGCAAAATGAAATTGACGAAGGCAACTACGAAGAGCTATTCGGAAACGGTGAAGAGTAAGCGAATATTTTTATAATTGGGTTCCAATCCCTCATTGGCACGAGGCTTCAAGATGCCCTTAGATAAGAAGACACTGCTAGATGCTGTAAAAGAGGCAATAGCGAAATCTGGAGAAAAAAAGTTTACCCAGTCAGTAGAGTTAATCTTGAATATTAAAGAGATTGACATGAAATCTCCAGAAGGAAAAATACAGCAAGTTATTGAGCTTCCTCACGTTACGGGGAAACCTAACAAGATTTTGGTTATAGCTACTGGCGAATTAGCGATGAACGCTAGAAAAGCTAAAGTGGACAAAGTCTTGGAGAAACCTGAGTTAGAAGGGTTGGCAGGTAAGAAGAAGGAACTACGAAGACTAGGAAACGCCTATGACGTGTTTCTTTCTGAAGCTCCGTTGATGCCCCTTGTTGGCAGAAATTTTGGTCCAGTTTTGGGTCCACGCGGGAAACTGCCTGTGCCTGTCCCCCCCAACGCTAACATAACAGGCATAGTAAAAAAACACCGCAAAACAGTTTTAGTGAGAATGCGGAACCAACCAATTATTCAATGCCCTGTTGGAACAGCAGATATGAAAGAAGAACAAATAGTTGATAACATACAAGCTGTTCTAAGAGTTCTAGAAGGAAAACTCAAAAGAGGCTTTAAAAACATCAAAGTTGCCTTCATTAAAACCTCAATGGGTACGCCTGTAAAAATTAAACTTTAACAAAAGAGTGACCAAAATGCCTTCCCAACAAGTATTGGAAGAAAAAATCAGCGAAGTTGAAGAAATAAAAGAGTTACTAAAATCATACAAGTACATAGGCATTGCAAGCCTACAGAAAGTTCGCGCTTCGCAACTTCAAGAACTCAAGAAAAGCCTAGCAGGCAAAGTGTACATGAGGGTTCTAAAGAATACGCTAACCAAACTAGCAATCGACAACATGGAAACAGACAACCTGAAAAAACTTGACGAGTTCCTAGAAGGCGCAAATTTATTCCTATTCACAGACATTAACCCGTTCAAACTAGCACTCCTTCTTGAACAAGGCAAAGTTAAAGTAATCGCCAAATCAGGCGACATCGCAGCTATGGACGTTATTATACCCGAAGGCAGCACTGGACAGCCACCTGGTCCAATCATAAGCCAGCTTAACGCTGTTGGCTTGCCCACCAGAATCGAGTCAGGAAGCGTCTGGGTAAGCAAAGACACCTTGGTAGTTAGAAAAGGCGAACACATTTCAGAGCGACTCGCCGCTCTCCTGTCAAAGCTTGGAATCAAAGCCGTTGAAGCCGGGCTTTCTATGAAAGTAGTTTTGGACGAAGGTATGATAATAAGTGGAGACCTGCTAAAAGTCGACGTTGAAGCCACGCGCAAAAGCATCGAACAAGGCAACAACGAAGCCTTCGCATTAACATTGAGCATAGTTTACCCAACATCTGAAAACATGGACATGTTGCTACAGATTGCCCACAAAGAAGCTTTTATGCTTTCGCTTGGCGCCATAGTACCCACAAAAGAAACGATAGGCGATATAATCAGAAAAGCACGTACAGAAGTTCTAAGCCTCAACAACGCAATAGAGAATGCAAAGCCAAAAGACTAAGACGGCGACTCACTACATTTTCTGCAAGTCATTTCCATTAAAATCCAAGCATTAGAATTCACGTTTGCTTTCTGCGTTTACTGACAAATTGAGAACATACTTTCAGAGAATAATCGCTTGAAAATCTACGTTAGATTAATCCATAAAAATAATAAAACGTAGAAGCAGAAAGCGAGCTTTTACTTCTGTTTTTGTCTTCCCGGTCTTAGCGACCGTACTGTTATCCCTGCTTGCCACATTTCAGAATCGCCCATTTCTTTCAGTTCTTCATCTAGTTTCTGTCTGTAATCCGACGCTGTGCTTTTTTCGAGTACTATCCTTGTTTCCTCTCCTGTAGCCACAAGCTCGTAAAGTGAATCGAACAGAGGTTTTGTGCCGTCGCGGAAGCGTTTTCTCCACCTTAAAGCGCCGATGCGGGCGGTCTCGCTGCAGTTGCAATACATCCAATCCATCCCATTCTCATCTACTAAACGGATTAGGCTTTGAGTGAGTTCTTCTACGGTTTCGTTGAAGGCTTCGCTTGGGCTGTGTCCATGCTCTCTTAGGGTATTGTACTGGGATTCCATTATACCCGCCAAAGCACCCATTAATACCCCGCGTTCACCAGTCAAGTCGCTGAAAACTTCTTTTTCGAATGTGGTGGGGAACAAATAACCTGAGCCAATCGCTATTCCTATGGCTTTAACGCGGTCTTTTGCTTTACCCGTGAAGTTTTGATGCACAGCAAAGCTGCTGTTTATGCCACTTCCATCCAAGAAGTTTCTTCTAACCGAAGTGCCTGAACCTTTCGGCGCAACCATTATAACGTCAACATTATCAGGTGGAACAACACCTGTTTGTTCTCTATAAACAATTGAGAACCCATGAGAGAAGTAAAGCGCATCGCCCTCTTTCAGAGTTCTCTTCACTACAGGCCACATTTCTCTTTGTCCTGCGTCAGTGAAAAGAAACATTTTGATTGTTCCGCGTTTTGCCGCTTCCTTCATTGAGAATAAGGTTTCGCCGGGAATCCAACCGTCTCCAACTGCCAAATCGTAGTATTTTTTATGGATGCCGATTTTTTCTTGTCCGATAATGACTTTAATTCCGTTGTCTCGCATATTCAGAGATTGTGCGCGACCTTGAATTCCGTAGCCAAGCGAGACTATAACTTCGTCTTTCAAGATTTCTTGTGCTTTTTTTACCGTAAACTCTTTTCTCGTAACGACGTTTTCTTTCACGCCACCGAAATTTAATTCTACCATAGCAAACTCCTCAAACAGTCTTATTTGAAGCACATGAGATAATTAAGAATTACCTTACAACCGCAAGTTGCAAATAATAAGTGATTATGGCTAGCAAAAATCTAAATTAAAGAATATGAAATTATTGGTTTTGAACGGCTTTGTTACAGCTTCCAATTTAGATGAATATTTTGCCACAACTTTTACTCACTTTGCTATGAAGATAGAAGAAACGATTTCTGCAGTAACTATGCAAAAGAATTTATTCCCTTTAGCAGTTTGAAACGCCAATTGATATTCTGTTCCTGACACGAAAGTGTTTGCTACTCGTAGAACGGCTGATTCTCCACTATCTATCTGGCTTGACCCAAAAATGTAGACTACTGTGGCAGGTTGAGAGTTTACTGTGACGCTATCTAACTTCACACTCTGTGTTCCATTGTTGTATAAAGTAACGTCAGCGTAAATGCAGTTTGGTCCCCATTGAAGACTTGTCGGTTGCAATTCCTCGGTGTACATAGTCGAGGTGGGTAATCCATTTATCCATGCCAAAGTAGCTGAAAAAACCGCGAATGCCATGCATATCAAAAACAGACTGATCATTGCTGAAGTAGGACCTTTCTTCGTGTTTCTTGGAAACATAACTTGATTTTAGAAGAGAAATTGGTGATATTGTTTATGAATTGAAAATCAGCATTATCCGTAAGCATAAATTATGGCTCAGTGTAGAAAGCTTAGTGGTTCTTTTTCGTTATTCCGCCGAAAAGACTTTTGTTATTTTAATGGTAAATTTGAACTACAATTGAATGACGGCCCGAAAGAATTTGTAGCTTTATATTACAAAAAACTAAATAATCTCAAAAGTAGATCCGCAAATAAATGCCATTCTGCAAGCTAGCCCAGAAGACTTAAGTTTAATCAGCGTATTGATGATTTTGCGCTCGAAGTTCGCCGTCTAGCAGTTTGGGGTCGTAGTCGAGCTTGGTCTAAGATTCACGCCCGGGGCGCGTGAGAACCTGGGTTCAAATCCCAGCGACCCCACCACGATTCCTCCAGGCCCCACTTTATAAAAGGTCATCTGGGCGAATTTACGCAGTACTGTTTGCTGAAGTAAACAAAGCTGCAAATGATTTTAAGGTCTCGTGAGCAATTATTATGATCAGATTGGACTTGGCATGGCATTCTAAAAGGGAAGAAGAGATTATTCGCGCTTTGCGGTCAAGCAAAAGAGGTCTAAGTGCAGACGAGGTGAAGTTAAAGCGAAGCGAGTTTGGCTATAATGAGCTGAAAGAGCGAAAAAAGGCGTCTCCGCTGCAGATTTTCTTGGCTCAGTTCAAAAACACCTTTGCACTCATGCTTTTTGTAGCATTGATAATATCAGTCTTGCTGGGATGGTATGAAGCCCAGGTTTTGCATGATTCTCGCATAACGATTGAAACCTTCGTTGACGGCATCGCCATCGGCGCTATACTCATACTCAATGCGATTGTTGGTTTTGCACAAGAATATCGCTCAGAAAAAGCAATGGACGCCCTAAAGAAGCTCACAACTCCTAGAGCAAGAATAGTGCGTGAGGGAAAGGAGCAGCAGATTCCAGCTAGAGAGCTCGTTCCGGGCGATATTCTCCTCCTAGAAGCAGGAGACCGAATTGCGGCCGATGGACGGCTACTCGAAGTCTTTGATCTAAGCATTGATGAATCAGTCTTAACTGGCGAATCCAATGTCGTCAGCAAAAGCATCGACATTCTGCCGATTGACAGCTCAATCGCGGACAGAAAGAACATGGTCTTCACCGGAACTTATGTCGCTAATGGAAGAGGAAAAGCGATTGTCACCTCAACTGGGATAAACACTCAGTTTGGGAGAATTTCAGAAATGGTACAAACTGTCGAAAAGGAAGAAATACCACTCAAAAGTAAGCTAGATAAATTTGCCAAAAAAATCGGCATAATAGTCACAATATCTTCATTGGTTATACTGGTTTTTTCGCTGGTCAGAAACTGGACATTGGATATCGATCTTCTTCTGACTTCTGTTGCACTAGCTGTTTCAGCAGTCCCAGAAGGATTGCCTGCCGTCGTAACGGTGACTCTTGCGCTAGGTGCCAGGGAATTGGCCAAACGAAACGCCGTTGTAAGGAGACTTGCCTCGGTGGAAACGCTTGGGTCGACCACAATCATTTGCTCGGACAAGACTGGCACGTTGACAAAAGGGGAAATGACTGTTCGGAAAATCTTTGTCGCTGAACGAACCATTGAAGTCACCGGCACGGGATACGAACCAGTTGGGGAATTCAGCTCTGATGGTGTATCTATTTCCCCGTTTGAAAACGAAGATCTTCTTCTGGCGCTGCGAATAGGCGCTCTCTGCAACAATTCTAGCATTAGTGAATCTAGTGTTCTGGGAGACCCAACTGAAGCAGCCCTACTTGTTGCTGCAGCCAAGGGCAATTTGAAAATAGATGATTTGAAAGAGCAATATCCTCGCTTGGATGAAATTCCTTTCAGTTCCGAAAGAAGGTTGATGACGACTTTTCATGAAACGCAGGGCGGGAGTCAAGTAGCATACGTGAAAGGGTCTTTCGAAAAGGTTCTGGAACTCTGTAAATATGTTCATTTGAGCGGGAAAAAGGAAGAACTTGACACGAAGCTTCGTAGCAAACTCTTCATCAAGAATGAGGAGATGGCAAATCAGGCACTTAGAGTTTTAGCTATGGCATATCGCGAGCTGCCAGATCAAATGCGCAGCTACGATGAGGAACCTGTGGAGAGAGACCTTGTCTTTGTGGGTCTTGTAGGCATGATTGATCCGCCGCGTCAAGAAGCCAAAGAGGCGGTTAAGCTGTGCGAGAAAGCTCGAATAATGGTGGTGATGATTACAGGGGACCATAAGCTAACCGCAGTTACTGTCGCTCGGGACCTCGGTATTTTGAAAACAGGGCTTGCTCTTACGGGTGAAGAGCTTGAAGCCAAGAGTGACGAAGAATTTGAGAGAATTGTTGAAACCATCCAAGTCTACGCTAGAGTTTCTCCGGAACATAAACTTCGAATTGTTAAAACTTTGAAAAAGAAAGGTCATATTGTAGCCATGACTGGGGACGGCGTTAACGATGCGCCAGCGGTGAAACAAGCAGATATTGGCTTGGCCATGGGTATTACAGGGACTGACGTTACTAAAGAAGCCTCGGATATGGTTCTTGCCGACGACAATTTTGCAACAATAGTAGACGCGGTCAAGGGCGGCAGAATAATTTATGATAACATTAGAAAGTTCATACGGTTCCTCATCGCACTAAACTTCACCGAACTAATTCTAATCGGCTCCTTTGCACTAATTGGTTTGCCAATACCACTTCTTCCGGTTATGATTCTATGGCTAAATCTGGTGACGGATGGTCCTCCGGCTATGGCATTAGGCGTGGATCCCCCAAACGATGATGTTATGCAAAGAATCCCGCGTAACCCTAAAGAAGGGGTACTGCATGGAAACTTGGCTTTCATTCTTGCCTCAATGCTCATCCAATTAGTCGTGGAAATAGTTGTATTCTGGTGGGGATACAACGTTCAGGGATCGCTCGAAAAGGCGAGAACGCTGGTGTTTGCCGTGGCTTGTTTTTTTGAGCTTGTAGTCATTTGGAATTGTCGGTCAGAAAGTCGTCACGCTTTCAGAGTGGGGTTTCTAAATAACAAAGCGTTACTTGTTGGCGTTGTCGTTTCTGTTTTGTCAACTTTAGCTGTGATTTATGTTCCCGATCTGCAGTTCCTGTTTCAAACTGTACCGTTGAATTCGAGTGATCTAGCGGTAGTTGCTGTTTTATCTCTAGCTGGCTTTCTGCTGATTCCAGAGTTGTTGTTCAAGAGAAGAAGAATGCGCTGAGCGAGTCGCCTAAAACTAGTTGGTTTTCAGACCAGTTACCTCTTTCGCTTTTGAATTCACAAAAAAAGTGGGCGGCTTGAGATGTCGCCACTGAGGGCTGGGAGCAAATCCCAGCGACCCCACCACGTAACTCACACACACCTTCCTTTTCTGAACAGAACAAGACAAAACAACAAGAACAGAAAAAAGGAACATTTATGGAACAAGAAAACGAAAAACAACAAAAACATGTAAAAAGACCATGAAGAAAGATGTTAATAATGGAAAAGAAAAACGAACAATAATGAAAAAAGAACAGAAATTATGAAAAAATGTCAGAAATAAAAAAAAACAACGTGTAAGAACATGTGAACATGGAAGTGAAAATGAAAACGAAAACAAAAAAAATCGTGAAAACAAACAGAAGAATATGCAAACAATAAACAAAAGAAAATAGTCTAATGCAAAAAGAAGAGACCCTCAACAACAAAAAAATTTGGAGATAATAAGAAAAGAATTAGAAAAAATATTCAATTTTAATATCGGTATGAGGATTGTCTGGCACTAGTCATCTTATCAAGTTCTGCTCTGGTTGGAGGAAAATCGTTGGATCCATGTCGAACATAAGCAATTCCATTTGATTTTAGCACATAAGGTTTGTTATATCCAGATTCAAATAAAATGTTGGTCTTTTGATTTTTTTCTCGCTTAAGTTTCAAGGGCAATACCTAAAAATTGACACTATACCTTTTTGGATGAAGTATTTATGGTCCTTTTTCCTACTTCGACATAATTGCCTGTGTGTCACTTGATTTTAGCAACGTATTTATCTGCGTCAAATTTTCTTTTCAATCCTTCTGAGTTCATATACCTTATTTTTCCGAAGATTTGTCTTTCTTTCCATGGGCGATCATGTTTTCCAAAGCACCATGCTACGCCAGTGTATCCATTCAAGTCCCTACCGTCGAGTTCATATTTATTATTGAGATAAACCGCTGTTTTGTAGGCACCCTCAGGAGTTTTGCTCCATTCAATTATCTTTTTACCCCAGTACATTCTCATATAGCTATGCATCTTTCCTTTTGAAGTCATTTCTCTTTGAGCTGCATTCCAGTAAGGGTCATGAGTTTCTGCATTTTCCAGATCTTTCAAGATATAAGTGTACTTCCGTCGATCTTTTTCGTGGTCTTTTAAGGTCTTTTTAGCCCACTCTGGAAGTCCATCGAACGAATCGTAATTCTTGTTATAGAAAACAAAGTTAACGCTCAATTCCCTTCTGACAATCAACTGCTCAAGGTAGGCGTCTTTTCCTGGGGTATCAGTTTCCATAACTCTTAAGGCAATATATATTGGTGAGATTTGTCCAAAATGTAAGTAGGGGCTCATATTTGAACCAGTTTCTTTTGTGGGATCGTTTCTCAGCTCTTCGTAGTATTCCAGTTTTGCTCTCAAGAAATTCTCGAGATGTTTCTTAGCTTCGGTTGTCCCGCCATGAAAATCCTTCACTTTTTTCACACTTTTGTCAATTTCTAGAGTCAAAAGTGCTTTTTCAGGATCGTTGATGTCAAACGTATCCAGATTAAGTTGAAGAGAATGAACTTTAGGATGGTTCTCTTTTAATGGGCGTAAAAAGTAATTCAGCTTCTTATGTATTTTTGGCCTGAAAGTTGCTGCGGAATATTCCTCCTTGGGTGATGCTGTCTCCACTGGAATGACTACATCGCTCTCAACCTGAACCAAGGGGCATTCAATAGAGTTTGCTACATATCTTCGCCATTTCTTCTGTGTTCTCAGGTATCCTCTATCAACTACAACGAGTGAAGCATCTCTTGATAATTCAATTGCGCCAACAGGTGGCGATGAATACCGCACAATCATTCTTATTCCCTTCTCGTCCAAAGAGGACTCTACCTCTTTAAGCCCCTCTAGCATAAAGTGGTAATGCCTTGCGTTTGCTTCAGGTAAATCATCGGTTAAGCCGAAATACACTACAACAGGCATGTTAGTTTTGTTTGCTTTTAGAATGGCATACTCAAGCGCGTGATTATATTCAGTTCTTTGCGATGCTTGCATCCAATAAAGAATGTACTGGCGCTTTCTGATCTCTTCTCTGTTTAAAACTTTTGCTCTAACCTTTTCAATCAAGGCAACCGCCCATATAAGTAATTAATGGTCATTGTTTTTAAATGGCAATTACCTAATTTGTATTCATAGAAGGTGAAATTGGTATACCACATGTAGTACTAAACGGAGATATTAGGCTGAAAGAGATCTTCGAAAAAATGAAACCCTTGACTGCAAGAGATGAACATTCAATTTTGAGAACTTTGAAAAAGTATATTGATTTTGAAGAAACGTCGATTCTAACAGAAGCCTTGGTTATTGAGGAAGGCAGAAAAATAGCCTTTCTTGCTCTGCTAAGTAGTAGAGAAGATGGCTTCGTCGTTAGAATCTACCCAGGTTCAAGCGTCGAGAAAACTGATGGTGTCAAGAGAGTGCTCGCAGAGATAGCCAAACAATTGCTGAACATTTTTCCAGATCTGAAGATGGGCAAAACTAACCTGCAGGACTTTTTATAAAAGAAATCGTAAAAGACAAAATGCTTCAAAGTTTGCTTTGAGTGAGAATAGGCTAGCCTATAGGGTAATCTACGAGATGTCTCTATCTCAAGGGATACCATCCGCTAGCGTTAATTTTATACTTTTTATAGTTTTGTAGTTGCATGTTGTTCCTCTCGATTTCCTTTTAATAAGAGCAATAGTGCGATTGATAATGTAAAGCCAGCGCCAGCTGGATTCTGTGGCGTTTTGAGACTACTCTGATTGTTGAGGCTGCTTGATTTCATTTTAATTCCGCCTTGTCTTCCGATAAACTCTTCCCCAGCTGAT
>JABAOF010027094.1_pt2 | contig 20084 bp, 21 predicted proteins | sample 7062171 | NCBI WGS metagenome assembly JABAOF01 (sample SAMN14538628, study PRJNA623070) | marine sediment metagenome | biome: marine biome [ENVO:00000428]; feature: marine pelagic biome [ENVO:01000023]; material: deep marine sediment [ENVO:00002113] | place: India: Gulf of Khambhat ...
TCGTTCATTCCATGAATAATCAATGATGGAATTTTTAAATCTTTCAATTTGTCATAACGAGACCCCGATAGATTAGCAGCTTCATTATGTTGGCTTGATGCATTTGGATTGTAGCCTTTTCGTTTCCTTAAATTATAAAGAACTTGTTCAGCTGTTCCTTTAACATCAAGGTCATATTGTGCATCTCCGCGAAGAATCGCTCTTGCAGATAAAATTAATTTTATGGTGTTCTTATCACTCTTAAATATTCCATATTTAATTCCAATTTTTGTTAAATCAAATGTGACACGTTTTGATACTTTTGGTAATTCTTTGTCATTAATATTCCCAGAAGACATTATTGACGTTAAGGTTAGTGTTCTTTCTGCATTTTTAATTGCAAACTCTTGAGCAACCATACCGCCCATGGATAAACCTACCAAATGAGCTTCTTGAATTTTTAATGTATCAAGAATTGCCTCTGCGTCTTTTGCTAAATCTGCTAACGAATACGGTTTCTGCTGCCAATCTTCAACCCAGTCTGACATCCCTGTCCCTCTATAGTCATACCGTATGACCTGATAGCCAGACTCTACTAATTCATCAATGAATAATTGTGGCCACCCCGATGCATCGGTAGCCATCCCCATGAATAATAAGATTGCCCCTTTATTAGTGTCTTTTGGTGTAATAGATTCATACCATATCTTATAATTATCAGAGACTACGTATCCAGATTTTCCTTTTACAAATTCAGGAACCTTGGAGTTTAGGACTTTTTCAATAATCGCATCAGTATTATCTGGTAATTTTGGCCCTGTAAAGAATATAAGAATTATAATTCCAATTAATAAAATGAGCAGAGTAATCCCAAACATTTTCAACAACTTAATAAGTAACTTTTTCATATTCTGTCCTTTTCTCTCATTTTAAGTCTTATTAATCTAAAACTGTAGTAACTTTAAATATGTTTTCTTGTCTTGCGTCCCCACAAACAAAAAGGCCCAGATGTTTGTCTGAGCCTTTAGGTATTTTAGCCACTTAGCGCTGAATAGTTTACCTCCTATAGTTTTGCTTCAATATATTCTATTCTAAGAGGAATTACTGTATCGTATACAATATTAACTCGACCTTGTTCTTCTAACAGCTTAACTGCTTCATAAGCTCTTGGCGGTGATATATCTACCGCCATTAGTATTTCATCAATGGTCGCTCTGCCATGCTGCAGAATAAAAACGTATATTCCTTCTATATTGCTTTCTACCTCATTGAAATCGTCCATCTTCCCTTAAAACAAATCCAATGGATTAAAAGCCTGGATGGCTTGTCTGGGCTAGGTACTATCAGATGTACTTCTCAGTTTAAATCTCAGCCTTCCATTCTAGCCTTCAGGTTAGCCATAGTGACATCAGCTTCGTTTTCATTGAGCTTGACGATAACTGCATCAGCCAGTTTGCCTATTACTGGGATGGGGATTTTGTAGTCAACCTTACAGGTTAGCTTTGTCCCCTCACCCTCTTTTTCAAAAATCCAGGTAAAGGTACTCTCAATGCCACCTTTGGTCCTCTCAACAATACGCTTATTGGGGATAAACTCAAGGGTCTCGCCTGAGCCTTTAAACTTAAATCCTGCCATCTTGTAGACCCAGTCAGCACTATAGCCACCGTTTGGAAACCTTTTGACGTTGCTAATCTCTATGACGCTTGGCCAATATTCTGGCTGATGGTTGGGGTCGGACATGTAGTTAAATACTTTCTCAACTGGAGCATTAATATGAATAGTCTTTACAATCTTAGCGGTAGTTTTAGTTTCCTCCATAGCTTTCCTCCTTCTACAGTTTTATGGTTATTCCCTATATATAACAATACTCCCTCCGGCAAGGTCTCCTTGATATTTATTTATGGAGTCTGATTCAGTATTATCTCCTTGCCAGATGGTGATCTTGAAGTGATCGGGTTTTCCTGCAGTTTTGTCTCCATCAGTCGCATCAACTCGGTAAGTATTCTATTATGTATCCGTACGTCTCAGCAATTCACCTTTTTCTAATGGTATTGCCCTAGTTTTTCCTTTCCAACCGCTGCTCCGGGTGGCTTACAGACGTTGCAGGGCACATAGCCTTTTGCCTGTGCATCCTCCGCAGAGGAAAACCATATTTCATTTTTTGGATTTATCTTCTTAGCCCAGTAACAAGAGGGGTAGTGATACTTGTTTGAGTTTACGCTCCCCACAAACTGTGCCTTAGATTGTGGCAATGGCTGATGAGGAGATATCGACTCCTCTGGCGCCTGCTCGCATTCCACCCAAAGACCTCTATTATTCGCCCTTGCCTCCCGCTCAAGTTTTACAAAAAGCTCACTATGTTTTACATCAGGAGGGTAAGTATAAACATTTGCGTAACCCTGTTTTACTAACTCTGCATTTACAAAGAGATTTTCAACATACACATATCTTAATAGCCTGCCGTATTTATCTCTTTCGCTTACATCCTTTACAAGCCTCACATCTTTAAAGAAGCAGAGCTCTTTGGTTTTGGCTTTTGCTTCATCAAAGTAAGGCATTCCTTTCTCGGGAGTATCAATGCCGATTAGGCGAACCTTCTCAGTTTTTCCATTAAAAGAGACTTCAATAGTATCACCATCGATAATCCTGGTTACGCTTGCTTTCTGTTCTTCAGGTTGAATTTTTGATTCCGGTTTTTTGGTAGCCTCTTTCTCTGTTTCGCGTTTTTTGGGAGCTTCTGTTTTTTTAGCACAACCTATTGCTAAGGAGAAGAGTAAGATAATAGAAAGAATAGCTACCAACCATTTTCTCATATTCATAATCATCTCTTAACTTTCATATACCCTATTCTATCTTTTGGTGTTACTGTAGTAAATTGCAGTAGAAATAGCACGAATTATAATATCGTGTTACTTTTCTCCTTGCTAACTGTATCAAAACTGTATCAGACTCTAAAGCCACTTTTATGCTTTATCTCCTTAAAAACAAAAAAGCCCAGATATTAGGCTTGGCCTAAGGTAACCCGAATTGAATCCTCGTATTATAAAATTTCTTAATCCGCCAGAGAAAATCAGTTACATATATTCAACACTAGTTGGGTTTTTATTAGTTCAGACAACTTTGACTATATTCCCACCTGCTTAGGGGAGTCCATAGCAAGATGGTTTCTGTGCATTCTTGCGAGTCAGCTCTTTATCTTTTTTTCACTCTAAAGGGCTGGTTTTTGACTGCCTCTGTATTTGATGCAGTATCTATTGAGTAATAATAGAGAGTATTTCTTCCAATCAGTGCGCTAAAAGGTGCTGAGTAGGTAGTCCAAGGTCCACTGGATGAGATCCAGGAATAATAGGTGATTGCCGGTTCGTTAGCAGTAAGAGTAATCAAAGGAATGGTTCTAAACCAGTCACCTGGACCAGGACTCGCTGGGTCTGTCTCTAAAACAGTAACTGGTGCAGTGGTATCTTGCACGACAGTTACATTTATTCCTGGGGAAGGACTCTCTATGTTTCCAGCATTGTCTGTTGCTCTAGATTTAATATTATAAGCACCATTAGAAGGCAAATTCCAGTTTAAACTCCAGGAAGAGGAACCTGTTGCTAACTGCCAAGACCCACCATTTATAGAAATCTCTACTTTTGCCATACCTGAAGAAGAGTCAGAGGCACTTCCAGTTATGGTGTAGCTTCCCCCAGATAGTAGTGCTCCCTCTATTGGTGAACTTATTGAAGAAGTAGGTGCGGAAATATCAATCCTGAAGAGCTGATTCTTTATTGTCTCCACATTTGATGCACTATCTAATGAGTAGTAATAAAGAGTGTTTTGTCCGCTTGGAGCATTAAAGGATGCTGCATAAGTCGTCCAGGGACCTGCAGATGATATCCAGGAATAGTAGGTAATAGCTGGCTCATCAGCGGTTAAGGTAATAGATGGTACTGTTTTAAACCAACCACTCTCTCCATCAGGAGAAGCTGGATTAGCAGTTAATGTGGTCGTGGGGGCACTAGTATCTTGCGCTTCGAAGGTGACGTAACACTTAATAGAGGCTGTTGAACTGGCCAAAGCAACCACTTGCGAGAAAATCAATATAAACATGAGTATAGATAAGGTCACGAATGATGTATATATCTTTTGCATTATACGACCCGTTGTTATCCTATTAGTCCTTCCTTATTGAAAAGCTCACCGAAAAAAACTTCCTGAAAATAGCTATTAAGGCTATAGCTCCCGTAAGAACTATGGCTAGGTATGAACCTGGTGCCGTACGAGCTAGAAAACTTTTTAAGCTGTGATAGAGAAAGAACACTAAGCTACCAGATTTTACAGTGAAATACACCTTTGTTGCAGCAGCTACTCCGACCATAGCACCACCTTTACCTCTGATTACAGGGTATGCCTCTATATAGACAAAATATTTACCTGGTTTAGCTGCTCTAGGAATTCTAAGACTAACTTCAACCATCTGCGATTCATTTGGCTTTAGTTTAATTTTTTTTGGGCTGAACTCAAACCACTCAGCGGGAGGTTTCTGTTCTTTCTGTTTACCTGGATAGGCTACACGGACTCCGAATTCCTCTGATTCATCACCAGTATTCAGCACCGTTACAGACGGAATCGTGTATTCAAGCCCGGATACAAGTTTATCTTTTATAATAATTTTTCCCGGACCTATACCTACGCCGATAGAGGCAAAAGCGATTTTTTCGGCCAACAAGCTATACAAAACGAGAAGAACCAAGACCCATAATGTTCTCACTGCATGTATTCGGTTGTTGCCTTTAATTATCACAACTGCCTCCAAAGATGAAAGGAGGCGCAATCAAGCTTGAAATCTACCTTTGCGCCTCCATCGCTTTACTACGGAGCTGTAGCTCTTACATATACTGGGGCCACATAGACACCCAACGAGGATGTTGAAGATGGCGCTGTCAATTTGAGCCAAAGAGCTTGAGCTGCTCCCGCAGCCTTCCCAGTCGCAAACTGTGCATAAGAGGTCGTCAGAGCGCTATAGCCCCCTACACTAGTTAGTGACCATTCATGCTTATATGCATCAGGTCCTATTGTACCTGCTAGGGTCCATGTATTTATCACATCTCCCCATTCATCTTCACAATATGCACTATCTCCACTGACTTCAAAGCTTTCTGTTACGTTTCCACTGTTAGTTACAGTCACGCTCTGAGGAGAACTGGTGCTTGATGAAGTTACTACGCCATAGTTAATCGTCGCAGTATTGACTGAAACTGCAACAATTTCGGTACTAGTGACAGCATTTATCGTTGAAGATCCGCTTGTTAGTGCAAATACTGGAGCTGCACTACACAAAGCCAGCAAAGCTGCAAGAATAATAAAACATAACTTTTTGCTTAATCTCATTATTTTTCACCTCCTCCCAATAAAATAACCAAAGAGCAAAAATATATATCTAAAGTTTCACGAAACGTAAAGCGCAAAAGCTAACATGCTTTATGAAAAAATGGAGCAACTTTTCATCTTCATCCCATATCGCTGGCAATCAGCCCAGCTTGGGCATAGAAAATCATCTTACAGACTATTTCTCAAAGCGATTTGATAAAAAAGCTGTTCTTCGCACGGAAGGTTATTAGGAAAACAAAACTGATTTGAGCGCAGTTGGATTTTAACTATTTGTTTATTAGAAAGCTGGTGATCATGTGTAGACTTTAGGTAACTTTTCGTTTTAGCACAGTTTTTGTTGTGAGTTGAATCATATTAGAGATTGATTATTTCTTCCGCTACTTCTATATATTCAGCTAAAATAATAGTAGCTTAAGCTCACCTGCCTAAATTGCTCTCGAAGTAATCATTTTGCACTTTTATGTATAATTGTCAAGGTAATATATGGTAAATGATTAGCATGAGCAACCAGCTATGTTATTTGCTTTATTTCAGCTGTGGTCATGCTCACCTGTATATCAGAAGATTGAAGGAACTGAGACTCCTTTTTTTACACTTTCCCTCCTCGCAGCTAGACGAGGAAACAAAAAGGCCCAGATGTTTGTCTGAGCCTCTATAGTATATCTCCTATCCATTTCACTTTTGATCCTCGGCATTACTCTAGTAATGGAACGCTCCGATTGAAGTTTGTACCTACTATAACTAGGTCGAAAATGTTGATGACACCGTCATTGTTCACATCCGCTTCAGGGTCCCAGTTAGTATCTCCAGGCACCGAACCAAACGCTATTCCTACTCTAACAAGGTCATAGATGTTGACTACCCCATCTCCGTTTATATCACCTTGTAACAAGGGAATAAAAATACCAGTAATATAGTCACCCTCGCTTGGTCTCGAAATATAATCTTCAATGAAGAAATAATTGAACCTTTCTACTTCAACGTCTTCTGATACCCCTGTGGGCCAAATGAGGGTATCATCGTCATGTATCCCAGGTGTGCCCATAGGATTCACAACGCTTAATATGGCAACAATGCGTGGGCAATCGTAATCTATGATGCGTCCACCTGAATCAATAATATCGTTAAAAGTGTGAGTATCTCCGTTCAAACGAATGTCCAGTGCTCTCGAAGTGTCAATCCCAAAATTACCTGTTTTTGTTGTTATAATTTGGTGCAGTGACACATCGGCAGCAACAATAGGTTGTCCGCTGCTATTTTCTCCCGCTACTAAATTGCGATAGTCAATCATTCCAAAGGAAGGCACTATATTTCCTGTATCAGGATCAATGTGAGGAAGTTGAAGGGCTTGCATATTTCCAGTATCTGGGGCATTGCTGCGAAAGAGGATATACTCTTGTCCAAAAACAAAGGGCTCATCCATCCTTGCCCAGGGTATAAGCTTTGGACCTCCGAAAGTAGTAGGAGAATCAGTCATAACCACTGTACCAGCTGGCACTTTTCCCGAGGTAGAACTGACTGATAAAAGGGTAATTACTATAATAACCGTAATCAACACGAAGACCGCTTTTCTGATCCTTTTAAAAGTAGGATTAACACCTGCCACTAGCTTACCCTCAGCATTTAAAAACAGAGCCAACCTATCTTCTCAGGTCGGTCTCTTACTGCTAATAGCATTCAGATATTGCTCCTTTATACACTTGTGCTTTTAGCGATTCCATATAAGTTTGATAAATCATCTTGTAGGTTTTTATAGTGCCTTACTCAAGCCCTGCCTAGCAAGGAATCTCTCTACCTTCCAGCTTCTCAAGGACTTCTCACCATGAGCTGAGCGAATATGGTCAATCATTCCTGCTCTTTCCTTCTTACAGATAGGACATATGCGAATATGTTTATGATTGAGTGAGGGTTTTGGTATAGAAACTTTCTTTTCAAAAAGGTTCCCAACTTCATTAAGATTAGGGACAATCCAAAGGGCAACTGCAAGAATTGGTGGTATTGTGTGATAAAGAGCAGATAGATATAAATATTTAGGACTTCCAGCAACTGAGGTAAGACCAGAAAACACCGTTAGAAAGTCAAAGGCAAAGAATACAAGAGTTCCTGCAAGAATGAGTTTTACCCTTCTTAAGAGAGGAGTATGTGGGGTTGCAAGGGTAAGAGATAAGAATACAAGATAAAAATAAGGAATCTTATTAAGAACCCTTAAGGATGCATCATTATTTATAAAGAAAGGTCGAATAAAGTATATACTTCGGTTAAGAAATAGAATATAGGGCTTTGCAGCAAAGCTTTTCCAGAGATAAAAACTTATAGATGATACTAAGATGAGTTTAGCTAGAAATAGCAGCCTTTCTTTCATAGCCTACTACTTTCTCAATCCAGATGAGCCATAAGAGAACTACAAGGATGATAAATGCTACCTGCCACATATAGTCGTGGAAGTACTCAAAGTGCTGAGGTTTATATTCTGCTATCCAGGCAGTCAGAAGGAGCCTAAGAATATTAGCTGTAAAGATGGATAGAATCCCTCCAACCAAACCAATAATCTTTCTTAACCACTTTGTGGGATATACCAGCACGAATACCCCAAAAAGAATCATTAGATAGATAGCGGTACACTCAGCGTTGATAAGAAGGGTTTTATTGCTGAGTAAAATGTTGTTTCCCAAAACCTGTGCTTCTATTCCTAATGTCTTTATCAGCCAGGCTGAGGTATTTGTGGTTGCCATTACAAGATACCAGACATAACTAGATACAGGATTGGGGATGCGGAACAAGACATTAAGTCCAATAGCTACAACTACAAAGATAGAACTCCGTAGAAGAAACTGATTATCTTTAAATAATCTTAATTCTTTTTCTTTCGATATTGGCATCAAGCTCTTTCCCTCTTTCGTCTTAATAAATACAAACCAACGAGTATCAAAGAAAGTGTAGTAAATAAAAGCCAGAAGGAGTCATAACCTACTGCTGCCGCAGTTTCAGACTCACCAACCACAAAGGGAGAAAGAGAAATGACTTGGCCTGTGATGGTGTTGTTTACCGTATCAACAGACGTTGCACGGTCTTCCCATCTTGAGCCATCCCAGTGGAAGAGCTTGAGGTTGGATTCATTTCCTAGAATTTCAGACTCATTGTATGCGATAGTTACGGTGACTGGTGGAGAGTAGGTGGCTGTAGTTGCGATGTCATAAGCTTGCCCTAGGAACCGGAAGCCTGAAGGCGGGTCGGAGGGCGGAGAGCCAGCGCTATAACCCGTAAACCCTCTACTTATGACACTGGAGAACGTCACGCTTAAGCCCATCCCAAGATCAACTTTCACATCTGAGCCAGTGGGCGTGTTTAGTGCCCCATACATATAAATGTCCCAGTTTCCATTGCGATGGTCTTCCCAGACAACGACACTTCCTGAAACAGCAGGATAGACCTGAAATGAGGGATTTGTACAGAGGGGTGATTCGATTCCTGTTGAAAGATCCTTCATGTAGATATCCTGGTTGCCGTTGCGGTCATCTTCCCAGACAACGACACTTCCTGAAACAGCAGGATTGGACTGCACTGCGGGATTTGTACAGACTGGTGATTCGATTCCTGTTGACAGATCCCTCATGTAGATATCCAGGTTGCCGTTGCGGTCATCTCCCCAGACAACGACGCTTCCTGAAACAGCAGGATTGTACTGCACTGCGGGATTTGTACAGAGGGGTGATTCGATTCCTGTTGACAGATCCTTCATGTAGATATCCCAGTTGCCGCTGCGACTATCGCTCCACACAATAATCTCTCCGGAAACATCTGCTCGCCTTTGGTCTGCAGGGTTGGTGCAAACCGGTGCTTCCCAGGCCAAGGCAGCGGGAAGATAAGCCATAAAGAAATATACGGTCACAATCGCAACGAGTACCAGCAGATCCTTTTTTCTCATTTCATTGCCTCTTGTTGCCTCGTTTCGCGCTCAAGGCATTATGAAACAAAAACCAACCGTTCTTATCAGGTTGGTCTCTTGCTCAAAATAGCATACAGCTATTGCTGTTTCTCTATATTTAATTAAAATAAAAGTAGCCTAAACCCGCTTGCCTTAACTGCCTATGAATTTAATTTTTATGCTTTTATACCTTTCTGTCAAGGTAAAATATGGAAGGTTTATGAGGTTGAATCCTCCTATCTGTAGTGCCAGTCATCTTAAAACGGTTNNTGCGCTTGCATCTTCTTCTCATCATAGGGCGTAAGCATAGCGCTAATCTCATCATTAGAAGGACTTTCGCTTAACCATTTCTTTTCCAATTCCTTTTCTAGAATTACAGGCATTCTCTTCTTTGTATTGTGGATAACTTCTAGTAAAGGATTAGCGTTGGTGGTAATGATAGAAAAGGTATGTTCAACTGTTCCTGCTTCTTCATCCTGCCATAAGTCCCATATACCAGCCATAGAAAAAGGCTTCTGAGTAGTTAAGCTTATATAGTATGGATATTTCTTGCCCTTAAACTCTCTCCATTCGTAGAATCCATCAGCTAGAACAAGACATCGCTTGTTCCTTATAGCTTCACGAAAGGACGCTTTATCAAACACAGTCTCGCTTCTTGCATTTGCAGTCTTAAATCTTACCTTTGAAGCAGCCTCTTTGTCTTTTACCCAATGGGGGATGAGTCCCCATCTGAAGAATTGAATGCGGGTGCTATTTTCATTGCTTATTACCGGTAGGTAGGGGGCTGAAAAAGAAGAGGCGTGATATCTGGGCTTATACTTGCCAGGGTTTGTAAACTTTGCATCAAATCGTTTCTCTAGGGATTTAAGGTCAGAAGTTATCGATATGTTATAACACATCTCTTTTCAGTCTCCCAAAGGGCGCTTCTTCTGCTGAGATAGTAGACTGCGCTCCTATTTTGATTTAATAACTAGCTTTAGTCAACTTAACCAAACCTTTCTTCAAAACAAAAAGGCCCCGGACTTGTGTCTGAGCTTTCTGACATATGGTTGGCAGATTGCACACGTAAGGACCAAGCTCAGTCACACTAGGCTAGTATCACCTTGACTATTCTCTCAATGCTAAGTCCGAGCATCGGGTATAGCGAATGGCTACGCAGTTTGCCCTATCTCAGATGTTCAACTACTGATTTATACTTGTCGTGGATCATGTACCTATCGAATTCCCAGAATTCCTGAAGCATGCCCTGCTGCTCTTCCTGGCTGAAGTACTTCTCCGAGTTGGGAAAAAAAACTCTGTCTTCTTTTGTTATGTGTTCGGGATAGAATCCAACTAGGGCATTGAGTTTGTCCAAGGTGGTATGCAGTGCGTCCGCTTTGCCTGTAAGGTAATCCTCTTTGGCCTGGGTTAGCTCTGCAACCGTTTTTCTGCTATACTTATGCTCTTTTACTAACTCCTGCATCATCTTTTCGTCTTCCAGAGACATGTTTTTCTTCGCAAGATCCCTGAACAGGATGTCTTCCTCTTTTCCATGGTGGGTTCTATCTGCATAGGTTCTTATGAAATCAACTGCTATATCAATGAAGACTGGATCTACTCGGTTCTCCTTTTCTATGACTGCCACTTGCTTTCGCATTATTTCAATCATCTTCTCAATTAGTCGATGCTCGATCATCAAAGGGCCTCTTGGTTTCATGATCAGACCTCCACACTTGTTTTCTGCAAACTACCTAACATTATTTTTTCATTTATTCTGCAAATAACAAACATTAATTGGGTTCGTTCCTTTACTTTTGACAGTTGAACTATGGTAGCTTATTAGAGTAGCTTAATATAGGTTTACAGGCTGTCCTGCATAATAATTGGCTTTTTACGACTGTCGTAGATTTACGTGTATGCTTAGAATTGGCTTTAGGTTCTTATTAGTATACAAACATCATTTGACTTTTGAGGAAAGGTAAGAAAATTAGTTTTCGAAAAATCAGAGCTAAATGGAGAACAAGTACGTTAACGAACCTCTCCAGGATAGTTTTGTCTTAACTTCTTTAGAAGCTCATATGCCTCTAATTCATCTTCTTTTTTAACCTGGATTTCCATTATACCAAGTGTTGCCATACCAACTGCCAAATCACGCAAGGTCTCACCTTTTACCATATACTGAATACCTGCAACGTCCAGAATAGACTTGACAACTACAATTTCGGTTTTGTCACCACTAGCAAAAATTGTCACCAACTGAAAACGGTCTTTTTTCATTTTTAAAACTGAGATATTTAGATTTAACAAGTGTGTGATTTCTTTGCCAGTTATATATGCTTCAGCTAATAATTTTAAAAGACTGCTTTCATTCAATTTTGTACAACTTCTTTGCTAACTCTATACTACATGTGGTAGCTTGTTTGTTTAGCTCCTACAGCTACTAGTACCTAGAATATAGCTGCAAAATAAAGAAGTCAACATGGAAACTATAATATTTATAGAATATTCAATTCCAAAAGGAAATTCAGCTCGTTAGAGAATCCGTTAGATATTTGCCTCAAAAAGTAAAGGGACTTTTTACCAAGTCCCTTTTTCTTTGTTATTACTGCTTTCTCCTGGAGCCGGCGGAGGGATTTGAACCCACGACCTGCTGATTACAAATCAGCTGCTCTACCAGTTGAGCTACACCGGCGAGAATTTATCGCTTTATATTATATCTTATTTCTTCATACCATTCTTTACCTTCAAATACAAATCGACTTTGCGTTTGACCCGCTGCAGGGCATTATCTATCGACTTAACATGACGCCTCAGCTCTGTGGCAATTTCCTGATATGACTTCCCATCAACATAGAGTTTAAGAACTTGCGTCTCCAGATCGCTAAGAATCTCACCGAAGCTGGCTTTCATATCTTTAAGCTTCTCTCCGTCTATAATCATCTCCATCGGATCAACTGTTTCGTTTCCAGTTAAAAAATCAATTAGAGTCCTGTCCGAATCTTCTTCGAGATAAANNAAGGGGATATGTTTTTGCCTGGTCGCAGTTTTAATTGCTGTTATTATCTGGCGGGTAATACAAATCTCAGCAAAGGCACGGAAGGAAGTTTGTTTGTCATCCCTGTAATCTCTTATGGCCTTGTAAAGACCTATCATTCCTTCCTGAATTAAGTCCTCGCGGTCTGCCCCAATTAGAAAATAAGAACGGGCTTTCACCCTCACGAAGTTCTTATATTTTTCTAAAAGGAACTCTAAAGCGCCGTCATTTCCTTTCTTGGCATATTCTACCAATGCGTTATCGCTCAAGTTCCGAAGGAAGAGTATTTTTCTCTTGAGGATGTTGTTTTTTATGGCACGAATGCCCGCTTGCATACAAGCCCCTTTGGTTAAACTGCAAGACACAGCGGAAACTAACCTGTTGTCCGGTGGATTCCTACGAACATCTGTCCGTGGTCCCTCCATATGCTCCGCAGATTAAATCCCCCCGAAGCTCACCCTAATCGCATCCATACGTCACAATTGTGGGGCCTCCTGCGAATAGGGTTAAGAAGTAAATTAATTATATACTATTAACCAAATTTCTTCAACAAACTAATCTGTGCTTGGAGTATCTATTTTCAGAAACAACTCTTTCAAAGTCTTTCTTACCTTACGCTCAATCCTTTCCTCAAAAATCATCGGTGATCGCTCAGGTAAAGCGCCATAGGTTCTTTCTTTAGCCTGCATAATTTCTTTACCTAATTCTTCCGGAGTCATGCGGAAAACGCCCTTTCCAAACACCATCATCTGCTGATAGTAATCCGCAGTAGCCACAAAAACTCTATTATTCTCAACTTCGCTGAGAGCCCTTTTTTCTACGTAAGCATCAGCAGTATTCCCATGAGAAGTAAACACAACCTCAACACCTTCTATATTTTGCGTTACGGGAACTAACGCTTCCGTCTTTGCTGCGTCAAAAACAACTATAATTTTTCTCTCTCCCACAGTTTGTAAGAATATCAAATCTTCAACCAGCCTAATCCTTGCTTCTTCAAGGCTTTCTTTAGCAATATCCTGATAATGGGAAAGAGCATTTATGATGTTATAGCCATCTACAAGTAACATAGACATTTTTCAGTTAACGGTCGTTAGTTGGAAGTTGCTAATTAGCTCTTAGCTTTGGGCTTTCGACTTTCGACTTCTTGCTCCTGACTCCTGACTTACGACTTATTACCTTTCTCCTTTTGGCTGCGCTGGCGCCGAACCTCGAACATAAGCACTGCACCTGCTACATTAACATTAAGGGATGATACTCGCCCCCACATTGGAATACGAACCATAAAATCGCATCTCTCTTTGACCAGACGGGAAATTCCTTTCCCCTCGCTTCCCAGAACGACAGCAACATTGCCCGTTAGGTCGGCTTCATATAAAGGCCTCTTTGCACTGTCACTGCTTCCTATAATCCAGATTCCAGATTCTTTTAGCTCTTCGATGATAGAGGCAATATTTGTTACCTGTACTAACGGTATATATTCAATTGCTCCGGCACTCGCCTTAATTACGCTGGGTGATACCGCAGCTGCTCTTCTCTTTCCAATAATTATTCCATCTACCCCTGCTGCTTCTGCTGTCCTAATAAGTGAACCAAAATTTTGCGGATCGGTAACTCCATCAAGAATGAGTATGAAAGGAGATTCTTTCTTCTTTTGAAGAAGAGTCAAAAATTCTCTAAAGGAAAGAGGGGTAATTGGGGTAACGTATGCTATGACTCCTTGATGTGACCGAGATCCAGCTAAATGCTCGAGTTTTTCTCGCTCCAGGTAGCTAAGCTTAACGCTTTTTTCTCTACCCAGTCTTATTATTTCCTTGAGATTTTTACTCTCTTTTATGCCTTTGACAACTAAAATCTCCGATACTTCTCTTTTACCTCTTAGAGCTTCAATAACTGCGTTTCGCCCTTCAACTTGAGTGCCTGGACCCTGTTTTCTTTTAAAATCCCTCACTTAAGTCTCCACCTGATTCCAGTCGGACGGTCCTCTACCAATATGCCTGCTTCAGAAAGCCGGTCTCTGATATTATCTGCTCTAGCCCATTCCTTTTTATTCCTTGCCTCTTCGCGCAAAGATAGAAGGTCTTCTACGATAGTTTTCAGATGGTCTTCTGTCCCTCTGGCTTTCGGTGTTCCTCTCCCTTTTACTGATTTAAATCCATCCAAATTATGCAGAAGGTCCGAGAATAACTCCTCCTCCTTTCTCTCCACCTTCCGTACCTTTGATAATGTAAATCCCAAATTTATAGTTCCTGGTTTGGGCAGATCCAAACCCAAAACCTCTCCCAACTTAACGATTATATTGCGGCATTTCTCAAGTACGGATTTTTTCTTTCCTCCAGCCTGGAGATATAGATTTACATCCTGTGCAAGCTCAAAGAGAGAAGCCAGCGCAGAGGCCGTATTGAAATCGTCATCCATCGCTTCCGCGAATTTTTCCTCGGTTTTGTCACAAGCTTCGTCTAACTTCCCAGCCATTGTTTCTGTTTCCCCTTCTTTTCCGGCAGAAACAATATCATCAATATTTACCAACACATCTATGAGTCTCTGATACTTCTCCTGCCCTTCTTTGAGACTCTCTTCCGTAAAGCTGATGGGGCTTCGCCAATGCGTTCCCAGAAACAAAGTGCGAAGGGCAACCGGAGGATAATTTCTGAGCACGTCCCGTACCAGGATTACATTTCCCAAAGACTTTGCCATCTTTTCAATACCAACATTCACAAAACCATTATGCAGCCAGTACCGAACGAAGGGTCCCTTGCCCTGAGATGCTTCAGCTTGGGCAATCTCATTTTCGTGATGGGGAAAGATAAGATCCTGACCGCCGCCGTGAATGTCGAAACTCATCCCAAGATACTTCAAAGACATAGAGGAACATTCGATATGCCATCCCGGTCTGCCCTCCCCCCATGGACTAGGCCAGGAAGGTTCACCCGGTTTTGCTTTTTTCCAGAGCGCAAAATCGAGAGGGTGCTGTTTCTTAGGATCAACCTCAACCCTCTCACCCGCCCGCATATCCTCCAAGGTCCGCTGAGACAGTTTTCCATATCCCTCGAATTTACTAACTGCAAAATATACATCTCCTTCTACTTCATACGCAATGCCCTTTTCCACCAAAGCTTCAATAGTGGCAATCATCTCTTCAAGGTGCTCAGTTGCCTTTGGTTTTATATCGGGAGGATCAACCTTAAGGCTGTCCATATCTTCTTCGAAAGCCAGAGTATACTTTTCGGCAATCTCATCAGTGGAGACTTTCTCTTCCTGCGCACGGTTGATTATTTTGTCGTCGATGTCAGTAAAATTCTGCACGTGGAGAACTTCAAAACCTTTGAACTTCAGGTACCTCTTGATAACATCAAAAACAAGGTAACAACGTGCATTTCCGATGTGAATGTAGTTATACACGGTAGGGCCGCAGATATACATTCCCACTTTTCCGGGTTGAGCAGGTATAAATTCTTCCTTCTTCCGCGTTAATGTGTTGTAAACCTTAAGACCCATAATTATCTGTCTCCACTTCTTCTATAACCATTCTATCTACAGGTCGCCTGTGGCTGCTCCGATTCTCCTCTTGCATGCATCTTTTCCAATAATACCTATAATCTGAAAAAGCTCCGGACCTTTTAGTTTGCCAGTTAAAGCTGCCCTGATGGGGAAATACAAATTCTTGCCTTTGATGTTTTTATCTTGAAATCTATTAGCCAGCTCCTGCAATACAATTTTTGCCACCTCTGGATTTAGCTCAGGCTGAGCCTCAACCAGTTCCAAAAAAGCATTGAAGACCTCTTTCGGGCTCCTTTCGACCCATTCTCTCGCTTCAGTGCTCATCTCAGGTACTTCTTCATAGAAAACCCTGGCCAACTCTTCGATTTCAGAAAGAGTATGCAATCCATCACGCAGAACTTGAACCACTTTTTCCACCTTGTCTCTTTCTTCAGCAATCGATTCTTTCTTAATATACCCAGCCTCGGTAAGATACGGAATAGCTAGCCCTGCCAACCTATCTGATGTAAGTTTGAGAAGGTGTTGATGGTTTATCCAATTTAGTTTATCGATATCAAAAATACCCGGGCTGCGCGACATCCTTTCCAGGGTAAAAACCTTAGAGAGCTCATTAAGCTCAAAAATTTCACGCCCGTCGGGAGAAGACCAGCCTAGAAGTGCCAGATAATTGTTTAATGCCCGGGGCAAATATCCCATCTTTTGATATTCTCCTACTGACGTTGCCCCATGGCGTTTACTCAATTTAGTGCCGTCGGTTCCAAAGAGCATCGATATGTGAGCAAAATTGGGAAGAGGATATCCCAGCGCATTAAAGAGAAGAATGTGACGGGCTGTGTTAGTTAAATGATCTTCACCCCGAATTACGTGGGTTATTCCCATCTCTCCATCGTCTACTACCACAGCAAAATTGAACGAAGCAATACCATCTGAGCGCATAATAATGAAATCACCAATGGCCTCGGGGGTAAATTCCACCTGACCTCTAATAAGATCATTAAAGGATATCTTTTCTGAAGGAACCATAAAACGCAGAGCAGGTTTTCTTCCCTCAGTCTCAAAAACCTTTCTCTCTTCCTCGCTTAAGACCCGGCACCTCCCATCGTATTTAGGCATTTCTCCCCGAGCAAGAGCGCTTCGTCTCCTTTCCTCCAGTTCCTCTTCTGTGCAGTAGCAGCGATAGGCAAGGCTTTTTTCAATAAGCCCGGCAGCTTTTTCTTTGTAGAGAGCCTGCCGCTCACTCTGGTAATAGGGACCATAAGCCCCACCAGCCTCTGGACCCTCATCCCAAAGAAGCCCGAGCCAGCGCAGATCTTCAAGTATAGATCTTTCATACTCTATTGTAGAACGGGTTCTGTCAGTATCCTCAATGCGCAGAATATACGTCCCTCCTGTTGCTTTTGCAAAAAGCCAGTTGAAAAGTGCCGTGCGCGCACTTCCTAAATGAAGCTTCCCGGTTGGTGCTGGAGCAAACCGAACGCGTATGCTTCTGTTGCTGGTTAGATCCTCATTTTTCATAATGATCTGTATTGCTTTCTCGAATCACTCGCAGCCAACTGCTGACAGTTCGTTATCAGTTCACCGTTCGCCGTTTAAAGTTTAAATGGTCTATTGCACTATTATAGTAGTGCTTTACTTACCGACAGTTCATACTGGCAGCAGAAAGGGCAGCATCTACTTCCTTGCAATCAAGACCACAGCTTGAGCAGCAATGCCTTCTCCTCTTCCAGTAAAACCTAATCCTTCTGTAGTCTTTGCCTTAATGCTAACATTTTCTTCATCGAGTGATAGCGTTTGCGCCAGATTGGAAATCATCTGCTTCCGATAATCTCTAAGTCTTGGGGCTTCCAGAATCAGAACCGAATCAATATTTACTATAGTATATCCACTTTCATCTAAAATCTTTTTGGTCTCAGCTAGAAGACTCAGGCTGGATATATTCTTAAATCTTTCGTCGTCTTCCGGGAAATGCTCCCCTATGTCACCCATCCTGGCCGCTCCTAAAAGTGCATCAATTACAGCATGAGTTAAAACATCTGCATCCGAATAACCTGAAAGTCCTAAAGCAAAGGGAATTTTCACTCCGCCTAAAATAAGGGGCTGATCAGCTTCAAAAGGATGGGTATCAAAACCAATTCCTATTCTAGTAAGAGCCTGTTCGCTATTCATCGTTCACCATTCCTTAAGATCAGCTAATTGATTATTCAAACTAAATGGCAGGGTCAAGGATTCAAGTGANNACCCTTAATCCCTCGAATCCTAATTTGAAATTTCACCTCTTGACTTTAAGATTGCCTCTGCTATCCACAAATCTTCAGGTGTCGTTATCTTTATATTTTCGTACGAACCCATTGTTACACGTAGCCTGTTGCCTGCCCTCTCCATAAGCATTGCATCGTCTGTTCCGTAGAATCCTTCCATTCGCGCCTTTTGATGTGCCTTCATTAATTTTTCAGGAAGAAATACCTGCGGAGTTTGAGCTGCCCATAGAGGACTGCGTTCCAAAGTGCTTACTATCTCCTCTTCTTTTTTCACCTCTTTTATCGTATCTTTGACTGGAACCGCAACCACTACCCCATCCCAACCGCTAAGCGCACCTATTGCTTGCTCAATGAGATTGGGAGTTACGAGTGGACGAGCACCATCATGAACAATTACCGTATTCGTCTCTCGAGGTAAGAATTGCAGTCCGTTCATTACCGAATCTTGTCTCTTTTCTCCTCCCTCTACAATCCGGAAAACTTTCTGGTAGGAATATTTAGGAAGCAGCTCATCTTCAACAAATGTCTTGTCTTGAGAATAAACAACCAAAACTATTTTATCTATTAAAGAGGAATTTTCGAAAACCTCCAATGTGTGAATTAGAACAGGGATACCGCCCAAAGGCACAAATTGCTTCCTTTTTCCATCCATTCGTTCACTTTTACCGGCTGCAGCTATTATGGCTACATTCATCTTAGACCGAATTGGCATTAGAAACAAAATTCTTTAATTTAACAAAAATCATGCGGCCTGCAGGTGTCTGTAGGACACTTGTTACCAGTGTGTCTACATCCTCACCAACATATCTTCTTCCTCCTTCAACCACAACCATCGTTCCATCATCGAGATAACCAACTCCCTGACCCGTTTCTTTTCCCTCCTTTAGAACATGCACTTTCATCTCTTCCCCAGGCAGCACAATTGGTTTTAAAGCATTGGCAAGCTCATTTATATTAAGAACAGATACACCTTGAAGTTCAGCAATCTTGTTAAGATTGAAATCGTTTGTAAGTATGGTTCCTTTCATGTCTTTAGCAATCTCTACCAGTTTTGAATCAACATCTTTTAGCTCCGGGTAATCGCGTTCCATAATATAAATTTCCACTTGCGATTCGCGCTGTAGAGAATTCAAAGTATCAAGCCCTCTTCGTCCTCTGTTTCTTTTGAGGGTATCCTCGGAATCGGCAATGCTCTGCAATTCCCGCAAAATAAAACGGGGGACAATAAGCCTTCCCTCAATAAATCCAGTGCGGCTTATATCGATAATTCGGCCGTCAATAATAACACTTGTATCCAGGATTTTTTCAGAAGACATTAGCGGGGTTAGGCCTACTACTGAGCTTGCCTGTTTTCTTCCTTCGTGGCTAAAGAAATGAAAAAGGTTACTGAAATCTTTTCTTCTACGGAGAGCAAGCCGCATACCAAGGTATCCTAGAACAACGAAAGAAAGAATTGACAGGTACACACCCACAAAGGGGATAGGGCGCAAACCTAAAGAAACCAGTGCGGCAATAACAAGTCCGACAACAAGACCAGCAATCGAGGCTACGAGGTCGGAACCGGGAATCTTTTGAATATATCCTTCCAGATGCTTAAGGACGCTGTCTAGCCACCGTCCAAAAACTCCCCCAAAAACATAACCGACACCAGAACCGATAATGATACTGAGAATAATTGCGGTAATCTCTGCGGTTCTTGTTTGAAGGAGAGTCTCACCAAGAAAGTCCGCTATTCCGTACCCGCCTATTGCCAGCATAAGGATAAAGATTAGGCGGACGAAAGTAACAAACATAATGACACCTCCAAATATTTAGAATAGAGACATTTCTCTAAAACCCCACCTCCTTGCTCGAATTTGAGAAAATCTTAGCACAACACAGAACAGCGGTCAAAATATTCATTCAACAGTTATGACGTCTCAGCTTGACGGTCAATTAAGCAAAATTTATAATGTTCAGTAAAGCCTAAGAAGTTAGCTCAAAGGAGAGTGCTATGGCTGATACCTGTCAAGAATTTCAACAGACCGTATCAAACCAC
>JABAOF010009780.1_pt1 | contig 20077 bp, 11 predicted proteins | sample 7062171 | NCBI WGS metagenome assembly JABAOF01 (sample SAMN14538628, study PRJNA623070) | marine sediment metagenome | biome: marine biome [ENVO:00000428]; feature: marine pelagic biome [ENVO:01000023]; material: deep marine sediment [ENVO:00002113] | place: India: Gulf of Khambhat ...
CGGTCCAGGATGGCATGGGCAATGCAATCAGCATACCGGTCCAACTGCCAGTATGTGAATACCTTATCACTTGTCTTGACCGCCACTTTCTGCGGAAACCGCGCCACCTGCTCTTCAAATTTCTTTATCAGCATTTTTTTTATTGCCTCTTGAATTTCCGTGTTTTGCCGCTTTTATGGTAATCTTTAACTAATTTATTTGGATTACCGGCAATGTTTTCCAGCAGTTTGACATAAAATTTTATCATCTTCTCAATGGCAGAGGGACGGAATAAGTGCCTGAAATAATGGCACATGATTTCAATGCCATTTTGATACTCCGTTAGATAACAGACCATGTCAAACTTGGTATCCTGGACCTGATCCATGTGATACGATTCAATCTCAGAATCTGCCAGCGACGCCAAAGGATTGCTGCCAATATTCAACATATTCAAAAACACCGAGATTTTAGGGTATTGAATATTTAGTTCCTCACATATCAATTCAATTGGATAACTTTGATATTCAAGTACCTTCAATGTATTCTCACAGACCTGGTTTAAGAAGTTACCGAAGGTTTCATCGGGGTTCACTTGCGTGCGAATAATTAACGTATTGACAAAAAGACCGACGATGTTCTTCAAATCCTCATGCTGCCGGGCCGCACCAGGGATTGCTAAAACAATAGCCTCCTGGCCCCTAAGAATAGACAAAAACATATTGAACCCGGCTAACAGCACCATAAACAGACTGGCATGGTGAGCAAAAGCAATCGACCGCAAACCTTCTACCACTGATCCCGGAACCACCACCCGGTAACCCGCACTTTTCCTGTCCCCTGTTTCTGTGTCTTCAGGTACAGAATAATTATAAGGCAATTTTAATACCGGGATATCACCGCTTAATTGCTGTTTCCAGAACTCAACCGCCTCTTTCATTCGCTCCCTGTCTGTCAAGAGTTGATTTTGCCAGGCAGCATAGTCTTTGTATTGAATTCGCAGGGGTTTTAACGGGTTGTCTTCACCCTCTTTAAACGCATTATACAACACACCGAACTCCTGCCGCAATATATCCATGGACCAGCCGTCAGAGATCAGGTGATGCATGTTCAAAATCAAATCGCAGCTCTTTTTAAAAATAACCAGCTTGACCCGCCAGAGGGGAGCTGTATCAATGTTAAATGGTAAGGCGCTTTCCTCCAAGAAAAGCTCCTGGCGTCGGGCTTCTGTTTCCTCAACTGGAAGATTGGTCAGATCAATTTCTTCAATGGGTAAACCTGCCTCCATTCCAGTTTGAATCACCTGGGCAATGGCCTCCCCTACTCCCTTGAAACTTGTCCTGAAACTTTCATGCCGGGCTGCCAGGGCTGCCAGTACTTCTTTGATCAGCTCAACCTCCAGAGCACGGTCCTGCCCCTGCTCCAGGGAAAGGGTGACCCGCACCGGCATGTTAAATACACTGCTGCTGGGATTCATTTGCTGTAATATCCATATCCGCTTCTGGGTGTAGGAGAGTTCATAATAAGGTTTAGAAGGCTGCGGTTCTATGGAAATAAATTCCGATGTTTCTCTTTTCCCCAAGAGACGGGATAATTCGGCAATGGTAGGATACTGAAAGAGATTCTGAACACCAATTTTCTTGTTAAATGATTTATGCATAGCATTGATCAAAGAGATGGCTTTTATAGAGTGACCTCCACACTCAAAAAAATCATCATGAATACCTACTTCTCTGCCTAATACCTCGGACCATATGCCGGCCATTATTATCTCGATTTCATCCCGCGGTGCCGTATAGATAGTTCCTGTCTTTAATCGAGGCTCGGGCAGGGCTTTGCGGTCCACTTTATCGTTGGGGGTCAACGGGAACCGGTCCAATGTCACAAAATACGTGGGAATCATGTATTGGGGCAGCGTTTTTGATAAATAGTCCCGCAGCATCGCATCGGTAACAGCGTCCGGGGAATCGGTTACAATATAAGCGCAGAGGTATTTATCCCCTCCGTTTTCTTCTCTGGCTGTCACCACTGCCTCTTTGATACGATCATGAGCCAGTAACTGTTTTTCGATTTCTCCCAATTCGATGCGGAACCCCCTGATCTTTACCTGCTCATCCATTCGCCCCCAAAATTCAATATTCCCATCCACCAACCACCGAGCCAGATCACCGGTTCTGTAAAGCCTCCGGCGGCCAGGCCCCACTGCGTGGGGGAGCATTGGCAGAGCAATGTGGGAATACGACGTTCCAAGCGATGTATCGTCTCCACGGATGTTATTAAATACCGCACTGTAAGTGCCCCCTGGACCCCACAAAAATTTTTCATTTTTTTTCTCATCCTGGTAATCCTGATAATCCCATAAATCATGGTCAAACTTTTCTGCCGTTAACTCCGGTTGGTTCAAGTAACCGGCTGCCAGTCCGTCACCGGAGATACACAGCTCACCCACCACACCAATGGGCTGAAGCCGTAAATACCGGTCCAGTATGTATACCTGCACATTGGCAATGGGCTTTCCAATGGGAATGTTATCATAATTTTTATCCACTATAAAACTGGTGGTCACAATGGTATTTTCAGTAGGACCATAAATATTAACCACTAAATAATGGCCAGAAGCGTATGCTTTTAGTCTATCGCCACCCATCAGAACCGACCGAAGCGCAGGATTGTTTATCGTTAACGTTATAAATTGCTCATACAATTGCGGCGGCATAGAACCAATGGTAATATCGTTGGTTTCGTAACAGCGCTTGAGAGCATGGATATCTAATTTTGCCTCTTTTTCAACAATATAGACAGAAGCACCGGCAATTAGATAAGGTAAAATTTCATAGATGGAGGCATCAAACCCGGTTCTATAAAATTTCCCCACCCTGTCCGCAACGGTTATTGAAAAAGCGGTGCGCTGCCACCAACATAAATTCACCAGGGATTGATGCTGAACCGCCACGCCTTTGGGCCTCCCCGTAGAACCGGAGGTGTAGATGATGTAAGCAAGATTTGAAGGGCTAAAATTCGAAGCACGAAATTCGAAATCCGAAAGCCCCAAGCTGGGGCACCCTATTAAGAATTCAAAATTCGAATGTTCAAAATTCAAAACAATGCCTGGAGTTGCTTTGTTTCGGTCATTTGAATTTTGGTCATTTGGATTTGTTTCGGATTTCGATATTCGAATTTCGGATTTACTTTCAACCACATTGTTAGTTAGAAGTATCCTGGCATTGCTATCATGCAATATGTATTGAATTCGTTCCTCTGGATAATCCGGATCAATAGGCAAAAAAACACCACCGGCCTTTAAAATGCCCAGGATACCAATGACCAATTCCACCGAGGGTTCTGTTATAAGTGCCACAATGTCACCGGGTTCAGCCCCTTTTTCCCTCAATAGGTGGGCCAACCCATTGGATTTTCTATTTAATTCCTTATAAGTGATATTTGCAATTGCCGTTTTATTTTCTTTTTTGCCAACTGCCCCCTTATCGGCCGGGGGTGCCACCCCCTGCCAACTGCCAACTACAGCAAGGCCGTCAGGCCTTCTCTCCACCTGTTCCTCGAACAATTGGTGAATGGTTTTATACACTGGATAATCGGCATTTGTATCGTTAAATTCAATCAATAACTGGTGTTTCTCCTCTTCCGGGATGTAATCGATATCTGCAATTTGCTGTGCCGGGTTTTCCAGTACCGATGAGAGGATATTTTTAAAATAGCGAATAAACCGCTGAATGGTTTCTTCCTTAAATAGCTTGACACCGTATTCCAGGGTGAAAATCCCTTCCTCCACGGCGGTGAGGGTCATATCGAATTTGGCTGTAGGGTTGTCAAACTCATAGGTCTCCGCTTTCATTCCCGGTTTTTGCAGGTCCGGTATATCATGGGCTGGCACCTGAAACACCAACATAACATCAAAGATAGGGTTTCGACCGGTATGATCCCGTTGAAAGCCTACCGCTTCCACAAGGTCTTCAAATTGATATTCCTGGTTATCCAGGGCGTCGAGGATATTTTTTTTAACTTCTTTCATGAATTGAAGGGCGGTTTTTTCCCCTTTGGGGAAATTTCGCAGTGCCAGGGTATTGACAAACATGCCAACAATATCCTGTAAATCTTCATGCCGCCGCCCTTCAGCAGGCGTTCCTATAATGATGTCTTCCTGACCCCCCAGTTTCGCCAGCAGGATGTTAAACAGCGCCAACAGCACCATAAACACTGTGAAATCTTCCTTTTTTGCCAGTTCTTTCAACGCCTTTATACTGGAAGATCCGATTTCAAAATCTATTCGCTGGCCGGCAAAACTCTGCGCTGCTGGCCTGGGAAAATCACAGGGAAGATTCAACACAGGGATTTCTCCTTCCATTTGCCGTAACCAGAACGCCTCCTGTTTTTTGATAATTTCTTCTTGCTTCCGGTCCGTTTGCCACGCCGAATAATCTTTATATTGAATCCGTAGGGGCGCTAATTCCTCGTTCCTGTATATTGCCATAAATTCTTTTACCAGGATGCCCATCGAAGTGCCGTCCGAGACAATATGATGAATATCCAGGAGCAAAGTATATTCCTGGTTACCTGTTTTGATCAATCCTACACGCATTAAAGGCGGAAATGAGAGATCAAATGGGCGAAGGAAGTCCCGAATGATATCTGCATGAAATTCGATTTCAAATGAACCATCATCATGAATTTTCTGCACCGGTTCGTTATCAAGCATGTGAAATGATGTTCTCAGGCTTTCATGCCGCTCAATTAATCGACGAAACGTGTTTTCCAATTTTACAATATCCGGTTCAACTTTCAAAACTAATGCGAAAGGAATGTTGTAAGCGATAGTGGTTTCCTCTATCTGCATCAGGAAATACAGGCGTTTCTGAGCAGAAGACAGGGAGTAATAGTCTTTTTTTTCTACCAGTGGGATGAATGCGTATGCTTTTTTTACTTCTGTCTCCCTGATATACCGCGCCATCTCCCGGATGAAGGGATGGGAAAAGATTTCCGGCAGGGGAATGTTTATATTGAAGGTTTTGTGAATGAGAGAGGCCATTCGTGTGGCTTTCAAGGAATGACCGCCTCGCTCAAAAAAATTGTCATCAATACCAATCATTGATTTGTCGAGATTTAATATTTCTGACCATATTTCTACCAGTTTCTCTTCAATTTTATCGGTTGGGGCTGTAACCATATATTTACTGCCTGCCGATTCCAGGTAAAGTGGATCTGGCAGGGCTTTGCGATCCAGTTTACCGCTGGGGGTTAATGGGAATTTTTCCATCAGTACAAAATAAATAGGCACCATGTAATCCGGGAGTTTATTCAATAAATGCTCTTTTAATTCCCTGCTTGTAGGTGCTTTTTTAATCGCTTCTCTAGTTACGAAATAGGCACAAAGATGCGTATCCCCTTGGTTATCTTCACGGGCAACCACTACTGCTTCGCGGACAGACGGATGCTGTAACAAAATTGTTTCAACTTCTCCCGGTTCTACTCGAAATCCCCTGATTTTGACCTGGTGATCCATGCGGCCCACATATTCCATATCCCCATTATCCAGCATCCGCACCAGGTCACCAGTTTTGTATATTTTTTGCCTCCGGCGGCCAGGGGCTCTTTTTATAAAAACCGCCCCTGGACCCCGCAAAAATTTTTTATTTTTTTTCTCATCCTGGTAATCCTGATAATCCCATAAATCCTGGTCAAACTTCTCTGCGGTTAACTCCGGTTGATTCAAATATCCCCGGCATACGCCGTCACCCTCTACCCAGCATTCTCCTACAGCATTGAAGGGCATTAAACGGAAATACCGGTCCATAACGTAAACCGATAGAGTAGGAATAGGCTTACCAATATTGCTAATATTACGATTGATATCTTTTTCGGTAATTTCTTTAAACGTGACATGCACCGTGGTCTCGGTGATACCATACATGTTGACCAGTTTGGTGTGAGGATATTTTTGAAACCACTCCATTAATTGAGGTGGTATTAATGCTTCACCGCCAAATATAACATACCGCAGTGTTAAATCGTTCTGTGGGTTTTCCAGTTCATGTGCGATTAAATTGTAAAAAGCAGACGGCGTCTGGTTTAATACGGTGACGTTTTGTTTTTTTAATATTTCCAGGAACTGCCGGGTGTCCTGTGCTACTGCCCTGGGAATCATCACCAGTTTGCCTCCAAATAATAACGCACCGTACATCTCCCACACAGAAAAATCAAAACAGAACGAATGAAACAGGGTCCATACGTCACGGCTGTCAAAATCGAACAGGTTGTGATCATTTACCATAAGACGAACCACATTCCGGTGTTCAATCATAGACCCTTTAGGATTGCCGGTGGTGCCGGAGGTGTAGATGATATAGGCAATATTTGAAGGGCTAAAATTCGAAGCACGAAATTCGAAATCCGAAACAAATTCAAAATTCAAATGTTCAAAATTCAAAACAATGAGTGGGATTACCTCGTTTTGATCATTTGAATTTTTGTCATTTGGATTTGTTTCGTATTTCGATATTCGAATTTCGGACTTTTTCAATAAAACCCTGGCATTGCTGTCCACCAGCATATATTCGATGCGTTCTACCGGATAATCCGGGTCGATGGGTAAATAGGCACCACCAGCCTTTAATATACCCAGGATGCCGATAATCATCTCAACGGATGGTTCTACCATTAGGGCCACAATAGTATCAGCAGTAACCCCTTTTTCTTGTAAAAAATATGCCAATCGATTGGCTCGCGCATTTAATTCACTATATGTTACGGATATGAATGGTTTGTAATTTGGAATTTGTAATTTGGAATTTGTTTGTAATTTGGAATTTGTAATTTGGAATTTTTCTTCGTTCCCAACGAGGGCAATATGATCTGGTGTCTTTTCCACTTTTTCAGCAAACACCTGGTGGATGGTTTTATCCCGGGGATAATTGACATTTCTATTCCTGTTCACTTCATATAACAATTGCTCTTTTTCCTGGGGGGATAAAATTTCGATATCCCTGACACGAATATTTGGATTGGCGATAACCTGGTTCAAAATCTCCTTAAAATGAGCCGCAATCTGTTCAATCAATCGGGGGGAATAGACCTTCCGGTTAAAATTGAATCTTACTTTTAATGGTGTGGTGGGCACCGCGATCACATTTAAGTCATAATTGGTCTGTTCAAATACAGAAATATCTTTGATCGCAAAATCTAATGGTGCGGCGGTTCCTTTTTCCCTCACTTGCTCTTCTACCGGGTAATTCTCATATGCCAGGATGTGCTGAATGAGTTCCCGGTTCAGCGTAGTATTGGATTGAATATCTGGCAGGGGTAAATATTCATATGGTTTTAATCTACCAGCATTCCCATGGTTCTCAATTAGAACATCGCAAAAACGATCGATTTCATTATGGCTTTTAACACGTAAAGGAACGGTATTAATAAATAAGCCCACTATGTGTTGGATGCCCTTGATTTCCGGGGGGCGGCCCGAAACTACAGCCCCAAACACCACATCATCGGTATTATTGTACCGCTGCAGTAAAACCCCCCATATGGTATGAAAAAGAGTACCGGCTGTTACCCCATGGGTTTCTACCAGTTGTTTAAATCCTGCATCCTGGGTTCCATTAAGAGAAAAATTCCGGATTTCGGTTTGATATACTTCTTCCACTGCGTCTGTTTCCGCTTTTATCCCTGGTATTCCAGGCAGCTCAGCCCGGGTTTCGTATCCTTCAAGGTAATTCTTCCAGTATGCCAGTCCCTCTTGCTTGTCCTGCTTTACCAACCATTTGATATAGCTGCTGTAAGGCACCCCCGGTTCAACCGTCATCGATTCCCCCTGGAGAAGTGCCTGATAAATGCGGGAAAAATCTTCAAAGATAATCCCCATGCACCATCCATCCATCAGGATATGGTGGTGGCTCCACATGATTTCATACCTGTCGTTGTGGGTTTGAATAATGGACACCCGCACCAGGATATCCCGCTGCAGGTCAAAATTATTTTCCCTGTCTTGCTGTTTGAAATCTTCAACGAAGCCGGCTTTCTGATTTTCCGGGATTTTTGTGATGTCCCTGTATTCTATGGACGCCTTTCTGTGTTTCAATACCACCTGGACCGGCCGTTTGACGCTTTCATACAGGAAAAGAGTTCGTAATATTTCGTATTTTTCAATAATTTTGTTAAAGGTTTTCTCATATATTTCCAGGTTGACTGTTCCTCTTACGGACAATGTGATTTGTTCGAAATAGGCAGAGGATTTTGTGTTCATCCGGTGATGAAACAGCATGCCCGCCTGCATGGGGGTCAGGTTGTAGATATCTTGAACATCGCCTCGTTTAAACATCGTGGTCCCCCTTATTATACCACAAAAATGGGTGAGGTTAAGGTTAAGGTTGAGGTTAAGGTTAAGGAAAAAAGGTTATTAAATCATTTTTTATTTTTATCAAAATGCTTAGCAGCCCGGATGACTTCCTCGAAGAAGCGAAGAAAATTACCACCCAGGATTTTCTTGATGTCCTCCTCTTTGTAACCGCGCTTTAACAAACGATAGGTGATCAATGGATACCCGGTGACATCTTCCAATCCTTTGGGAAAGCTGCCGGCTCCATCATAATCAGAACCCAAACCAACATAATCAACTCCCGCCAATTTAACCACATGATCGATATGATCGATCAGCGCTTCGATCCCCGGCGGTTCCGGACCATGTTCTTTCCAGAGCCTGCCGATCTCACTCCAAAAGGCACCGCGATCATCTTTATAGGTCTCCCGCAATTTTTTTATTTGAGGCTCCAGTTTCTTCCGGGTTTCCTCTGATTTACGTTTAAATGCCTCGTCCAGGAAAGCGGAAAAAAAATTGATCTGGATCACACCTCCCTTTTTAGCCAGTGCTTTAATCATTTCATCGGTCATATTGCGGGGCACATCGCATAGGGAACGAACACAGGAGTGGGAGGCAAATACGGGCGCCTCAGAGACCTCGATTACATCCCAGAAGGCCTTATCCGATATATGAGATACATCAATGAGCATGCCCAACCGATTCATCTCTTTGACTACTTCCTTTCCAAAGGGACTAAGACCGTTCCATTTGGGTTTTTCATCGCTAGACGAATCACAAATCGCATTATTACTGTTGTGTGTTAGGGTGATATACCGCACCCCCAGCCGATAGAAATTCCTCAGTATCCCCAGGCTTTCTTCAATGGGTCCACCGTTTTCTATACCAATCAAAATGGCCCGCTTACCTTGCTTGTGAATGTCTCGTATATCTTGCGGGGAAAAAGCCATTTGTGCCAATCCCGGGTATTTTTCCACCTGGAGAAAAATTTCATCGATCATTTCCAGGGCATTTTTGGCCGGGTGCTTGTCATCCAGTCGATTGGATACAAACACCGCAAAAAATATCGCATCCAGTCCACCTTGTTTCATGCGGATGAAATCCACCTCGTTTTTATCTGTCTTCTGTCCCAGGTCCAATTTTCGATGTCTCAACACCATGGGTGTATCGCAGTGGGTATCTATTACAATGGCCTCCTGGTGAATTTTTTTTGCCTTTTCCCAAAGTTTGGGATCGATTTTATCTTTAGCCGGTAAATTAAAACCGGAGATACCGATTAACAATAAAAGACTTATACCAATCAAAAATCTCATTTTCTTAATACTGGTTGATCTCATCGTTTACTCCTTTTTCTTTTTTTTTCTTCCCTATTTTCCTCCATCCAGGAAGTAATAAATAAGTAAACAAACACAACAATCACGACGATAACAATGATAATTGCCAAATAAATACGTCCTCTGCCCACAGTTGTTTATTCCTTATTTTTTGTCCAGTACATCCCGTACCTTTTTTGCCAAAGCTTGAACTGAAAAGGGTTTCTTGATAAAATTAATCCCTTCCTTCAATTTATAACTGTGGATAATATGATTATCCGTGTACCCTGAGGTATAAAGAACACCGGCCTGGGGAATCCATTTTGTTAGCTTCTCCGCCAATTCTTTGCCGTTCATTTCCGGCATGACCAGGTCCGTGAGCAGTAAATCCACGGGCATATTCTTTTCTTTTATCAATTCCAGCGCTTCTTTTCCATTGGCAGCTTCAAAAACCGTATATCCCAATTCCCTTAATGTATCACCGGTAAAATCCCTGACGCCTTCATCATCTTCAACCAATAAAATTGTCTCATGGCCGGTCATGAAATCAATTGAGAGGGCTTCTTTTACTTCGAAGGATTGTGGTTCTTCTTTTTCAGCAGCAGGCCAGTAAATTTTAAATGTCGAGCCCTGTCCTGGTTTGCTGTACACGTAAATACTGCCGTTGTTTTGTTTGACAATACCGTAAACAGTGGACATGCCCAGGCCTGTGCCCTTTCCCTTTTCTTTAGTGGTAAAAAAGGGTTCAAATATTTTATTTTTTACCTCAGCGTCCATACCGATGCCGCTGTCGCTCACCATCAGTAAGGCATGCACCCCGGTATGACTACCGGGATGTTCTTTTAAAAAAGCCCCATCCAGTTCAACACGCTCCGTTTCAATGCTAATTACTTTTTCCCAGGTATTGCCTCTCCGCTCACCGATAGCATCCCTGGCATTCACCACCAGGTTCATTAATATTTGCTCGATTTGACTGGGATCAGCTTTTATAAGAGGAACATCCGGTCCAAAACGCTTTCCCATGCGAATATCTTCACCGATGAGGCGATGCAGCATGTTTTCCAGGTGGCTGATCACATCGTTTATATCAATGACTTTTGGCTTATATAGTTGTTTACGGCCGAAAGCCAAAAGTTGGCGTGTCAGATTCTCCGCCTGCTTGCCTGCTTGAAGAATCGCATTTAAATCTTTATGCAGCGGAAGATTTTTCTCCAGTTTCCGCAGGGCAATCTCAGCATGCCCATTGATAACCGTAAGGAGGTTATTAAAATCATGGGCAATGCCGCCGGTTAAGCTGGCAATGGCTTCTATTTTTTGGGCCTGGTGCAATTGTTCCAGGAGTTTTTGTCTTTCCTCTTCGGCCCGTTTACGCTCGGATATATTGCGTATTGTCCCGCAGATTTTTGTAGGCATACCCTTTTGACCCACATGAATTTGTGCCGTTATTGAGCAAGGAACAACCGTACCATCTTTATCTAAAAGGTTAATCTCATAATCAACAATTTTTCCTGTCTGCTTTAAGATTTCCAGGAGTTGTTTTCTATCTTCAGGGTTGGCATAGATATCCCACAGCGAACTTCTGAGTATTTCTTCGCGTGTATATTTGGAGACAGATTCTACAGATGGGCTGATTTCTGCAATGGTTCCATCCAACCGTGTTTCATAATAGATATCCTGGAGATTTTCAAAAATGGAGCGGTATTTTTCTTCGCTCTGTCTCAATTCTTCGGCGGTTTTTCCGACTTCCCTGGTGCGGCGGTTGACTTCCTTTTCCAGGTGTTCCTGGTAAGCGCGGTTTTCCCGGATGAGACAAGCCCGCTCCAGGGCCTTTTCCACTGCATGTAAAAGCACCGTCAGGTCCTCGATGGGTTTGAGTAAATAATCCCAGGCCCCCAACCGCAGCGCCGCTGCCTCATCGCCGATAACACCGGTGCCAGACATTATTATAACCGGGGTATCCGGGGCGCTCTTCGTTACCCTGGCCAGGACTTCCAATCCATCAACCTCCGGCATCCGCAAATCCACCACTACCAGGTGGGGATTCTCTCTCGCGAATAACTCCAGCCCAATCCGCCCATTCTCCGCTTCCAATACCTGGTAATCGTAATCCTCCAGGAAATTGCGAATACTCTCACGAATCGCTTTTTCGTCGTCGATAACCAGTACCACCACTGATTTTTCACCAGGACCGGAATTATACATGATTCTTTTGCACCTTCCTCAATCCTGCATTACCTGGTATGCAGCATACTCACATATACAAATCGTCTCATAACAATACCAGAACAAAACATAACATCCAATAAAACTTTTTTTAAATATGATAATATATTAAATTAAAAAGGAATGTATTTCAATAGGTTAGGAAAAAAAATTAAACTTAGTTCACTTCGCTCACCACTCACCTTACTCACCCCACTCAACTCACTCACCTATTTTTATAGCAGGGCCTAAAATCCCTTCCAGTTGGTAAGAACAGGGGGTATCAAGAGCAGTAGGGAGAGGACAATAAATATAATCTCCAAAGGCAGCAGCCATTTGAACCATTTTTCAAAGGGTACCTTAGCTAACGCCAGGGTGCCAATGGTAACCCCGGAGGTGGGGATAATCATATTGGTAAACCCATCGCCGAACTGGTAGGCCAGGACCGCGGTCTGGCGCGTGATACCGGTAAGGTCGGCAAGGGGAGCAAATAATGGCATGGTTAACGCCGCCTTGGTGGTGCCGGAGGGTATAAAGAAATTCAGGATTAGTTGGAACCCGTACATGATATAAGACGAAAGAATCGGTAGGGAGTCCCCGATAAATTTTGACATGCCATACAGGACGGTGTCCATGATATTTCCGTCTTCCAGGATGACAATAATGCCCCCGGCAAAACCGATGATCAAAGCAGCACCGGCAATGTCTTTTGCCCCTTCTATAAACGCTTTGGCTACCTGGTTGGGGCTTAACTTGCCCACCAGGCCGGCAACAATTCCCATGGCTATAAATAAAGCGGCGAGTTCGGTAATATACCACTTCCATACGATAACCCCAATAAAGAGGAAAACAATCCCGACCCCAAGTACCAACAGCACCAGGCCGTGGAATATGGTAAAACGGCCGATGTCCTGGGTTTCTTTATCCAGTTGTTTGCGTCTTTCCTGGTCGGCTTCATAGGTCGGGCTTAATTGGGGATTCTTTTTGATTTTCTCAGCGTAGCGGACCACCCAGAAAATAGTAAAACCCGTAACCAACAGCCAGATTCCCACGCGGTATTCCCAGCCCGATATAGGAGGAATTTCAGAGAATTTCTGGGCGATTTGTACGGTGAAGGGATTGAAAAATGCAGTGGCAAATCCAACACCGGCAGCCAGGAAGGAAAAACACAAACCCGTGATGGAATCATAACCCAATGCCAGCGCCAATGGTACAAATATCAGTACAAAGGGTATGGCTTCTTCGCACATACCGAAAAAGGCCCCGAAAAACGAAAATATTAACATGATAAATACAATGATCAGTTTTTCGCGGCCTTGCATGCGCTTGACAATGGCACCGATGGCAGCGTTGATGGCACCGGTTTTCTGTAGAATAAAAAACGCACCGCCCACAAAAAAAACAAACCCGATAATCTCGGCCATGCGGATGAATCCTCTTAAAGGAGCCACAGCGATCTCAAAATCCTGGGGTTTGTTTTCCTGGAATTGAAACGAATCTTTAACAATGACCTCTCGTTTGTGCCCGGCTTCTTCCATGGTCTTCCGTTCGAACTGGCCGCCCGGGACAAACCAGGTGGCTGCTGCTGCAATAATAATAATAACAAACACAATCACAAAGGCATCCGGTACTTTAAGTTTTTTCTTTTCCATGTTAGCTCCTGTGGTTTTTCATTTTGATCTTGCTGACTGGAAAAAGAGATTGTATCAAAATTGCAGGGTAAAGGCAATAAAAGATTTTCTCCCGGATTCTTCACCTAAAGAAAACCTGATCTTTTCAGGCAATGACGGCGACGGATTGCGTGATTTCTTCCTGACTGACACCAATTTTACTATTAGAGGAAATATTCCAGAAGGAGAAAATTGAAAAACAGAAAGACAAAGATATTGCACTGCAAGATCAGACCCCGTAAAGCGTAAATAAAACGTAAAGTAGTTCTGCTCTCTTGATAAAAACCTTCAAATGGGTGTTCCCCTGTTTGGTTTGTCTGTAAGCGCATAATTAACCACATCTTCCATTTATCCAAATATCTATGGCATCCGAAATCCATAAAAAATTACTTCCTATATTAATTGCTTGACAATCGAAAATCAATCCGTTATAATTTTAATATGATTAAAAAAGATTCTCCTATGTTGTCATTTTTTTCCGTATTGAATCAAACTGGGAGGTGAGGAGATGAATAAATTGAATAAATTATTAATCATAGTCATTGTTTTACTTTGGGGTGTATGGGGATGTACACCCAGAACCAGTGTGGAGAATATTAGGGAAGAAATTTTAAAGGAAAATCTACCCTACAAAATTATTCAGTTATTCATTTCGCCAAACGGGGAATCTGTAGCTTATATGGCAATAGAAGGTAATAAAAGGTACGCTTTTCTTGGTGGGAAAAAGTACACTCTCATTGGAGAAAGCAAAGGTGATAACTATGTTCAGATAGGATTTCTTAAAATTAGTCCTGATTTTAAAACGATTGCATATTGGGCAAGACGAATCAGAGAAAAAAAAGAGTGCATTGTTCTGGGAGATACAGAAGGGAAATGGTATGATCACGCGGGTGAACCAGTATTCAGCCCAGATGGGAAAACCATAGCGTATTCTGCAGAAGAGTACGGGAACCATTTTATAGTTGTAGGAGATGAAGAAGGCAAAGCCTACGATTATGTGTGGGCTCCGGTATTTAGTTCGAATGGGGAGACAATCGCCTATAGGGCTGTGTTGGATAGGAAGCAATTCATGGTTGTGGGTAAAAAGGAAGGGAAACAGTATGATTATGTCAGTCCCCCGGTTTTTAGTTCAGGAGGAGATGTTATTGCATACAGGGCAAGGATAAGGGATAAGGAATGTATTGTTCATGGGGGCAGAGAAGGCAAATGGTATGATCATAGGGGTGAAAGTGGTGTTTCAAATATTATATTTAGTTTAGACGGGAAAAGCACAGCATACCAGGCACATGAGAGACTGGGGGGGCTTCTCAGAGAATTTGTGGTGCATGGGGAAAAAGAAGGGAAGCGTTACAGTGATGTAAGAAGCATTATTTTCAGTCCGGATGGACAAAAAGTGGCTTATAAAGCATCCCTCTATCCTGGCGGAAAACACTTTATTGTAGTAGGAGAAAAAGAATGGAAGCAGCGGTACGAACCGCATATCTACGCATTCAGTCCAAGTGGAAATATCTTGGCTTATTCACTGAAAAAAAAAGAAGAGGTCACATATAGAGGTGAGGGGCTGGAATTTAAGGATACCATTGAGAAAAAATGTGTCGTTTTCGGGTTAAATGGGAAGAAAGGTCAATGGTACGCTGGAGTAGATAATGTCACATTCAGTCCTGATGGAAAAACCCTTGTATATAGGGCCGGAATATTTACGCGCATGGATCGGAATCTTATCGTAATTGCCAGGCAAAATACCGGTCATGAGGAGGTTAGTGGTTTTCTAGAAGTCAGTGAGCCAGTTTTCATTGATGATCTCAGGATTAGGTATTTCGGTTATGCCTTAGGGAAGTTGTATAAAGTGACAGCCAGATTACGAGAGCCAAAAGAATAACATCTTACTTCATAACGTAAGTGTCAAATAAAGGTAAGCGTCAAATATAGTACACCTTCCCTTTATCCCAGAGGCAGAGTCATCAAAAGAATTTTTTAAAATTATTGCCCATGAATATTTTTAAATTTGACTTGAAAAAATAATCTCAATTCAGTATAATAGGTTTTCAGCGGTTTTTAGCGTTTACTTTCTTCTAGAATTGCATAAAGGAGGAATCATTCATGAATTCATTTCGTACATTTTCAAAATACATGGGAATTTTATTTGTCATTTTGATTGTTTCTATTTCTACAATATCCTGCTCAAAAGAAAAGAAAGACTATGAAGCAGCAAAAGCTATAGGGTATGGGGTCAGGTATTTTATTATTATCGAACATTGTACATAATCGACCTTTAGAGGTAAATGCGGCTAAATGAAAAAAAGAAGCCTGTCAGTTTATTTCTTTCTCGATGAGAACATAGCACCTTCTAGCGGCGGACATAGCACCTTCTCAATGAGTACATAGCACCTTTTCGATGCGGACATAGTATGTTCTTGAAATGACCTACATGGCGATAGAAATGACTCACACATCGATGGGAAAAAAATAAAATCTTGCCTGGCACCAAAAACCATTTAACCGGTTCATTTGTTTTCCGGTTTGTGGAATTCAAGTGATATCGTATGATGTAAGTTTGAGGAATGGCACCGCAATGTTGAGGAACCATGATGTAAGTCTGAGGAATGGCACTGTAATGTTGAGTGGTAAAATTTGCATGGGATAATGGTTCCAGAGCCGTAGGAAAATAGTCCCCGGCCCATAGGAAAGGGGAGCTTGTTGGTATGAAATTTGTAAAATCACATAGGAAATGTGCCAAAATCCCGCACGAAAGTAGTAAAAATTCCGTATGAAGATGGTCAAATTGAGTACGAAAGCTATCATAACCCCGTAGGAAGGTAGGCAAACTTCCGTAGAAAGGAGGCAAACCTCTGTAAGAAGAGGTCAAACCTCTGTAGGAAGGTGGTAAAAATTGTGTGTGCAAGTAGTAAAAATCAATTTTTTTGCCTATCCCCATTTTGTTTCTGCCTTTTTATCATGAAGCCGAATTATTTTTTTGCCTGTCCCCATTTTGTTTTTAATTTTTTCCGGTGTAGAGCCTGACCCGGCCAAAATGGAAACGTCCTTTTCAAACCATATCGGCGAATTGTGAGCAGGCAAATATTTAACATTCCGGTAATGTACTGCCAAACCCAGATGAATACCCTCTTCCTAACTCATCTTCCACCCTATTGAATCTCCAACCTAACGGATAATGCTCTAAAAAAGCTTTGAGAATTTCAGTTTTCCCGTTGACGGTCTTTTCGAAATATACAAGAGCCCATGCATAGTTTTTAATTGTCAGGTAAAAAGCGTCGATAACCCTGGATTTTCCCGCTGCTGCCTTAGAGATCGTTTGTTCCGCGATCGACATGCGTTCACTGTCTGACAACGTATCACAATAAAAGCCTTCCATGGTTGAGCGATAGAGTTCGGCATTGCCTTCAGACATCGCTTGATCGCGTACTGTAAACAGTTGTTTGATTTCATTTAAGTCATCCTCTGCCAGACGAAGTGGTTTAGTATTTACTAGTGGTGTCAGGTTATCGAGCCACTGCTTATTAAATTCCTCAAACGTAATACCATAATGCACTTTCAGTTGGCTATCGATGATTTCAATCAATTTATCTGCATCTATTAATTGTCCATCAGGGCTGTAGGGGTAATTACCTTTCAAATATATATAGCATCCACTAAAAAATGCCTTGAATTTATCGGCATCCGGGTCGATATCGAACAACGTCTGAATAAAGGATGCGGCTTTGGTATAGCTGCGACCGTAAACATCGTCCTTGTTTAACTGGATGGCTGCTGCTAAATCCAGTTTGAATGCTTTGCATACTTGAACAAATACCTGGTGATAATCACGCCCGGAATGGTCAAAAAACTCAGCCAGCCCTTCTTCAATAAAATTTAAATGGAAGCGATTATAAGGATCAATATTATAGGCGACCACATGAGTCACCTCGTGGCCATATCGAGTTTGTTCATACGATTGCGGATCATCCAGGTACAGAACCTCGATACGTCCCTGCACCGGAGAGGCTGCTCCGGCCCCGACATTATGGAGCTTAGCAGCACGCCTATTGGGAGTCATATAGATATCTATAATCCGATCCTCCTTGATATCCAGCATATTTTCGATAGTGGCGAGAACGGAGTTCCTCTTGTTCAAGATATCTTCCCGGTCCCGTTCAGCTGCTGTGCCAGGTAGGTAATGTAGAGTAAAAGAACCCGAAGAGTAAGAAATGAAATCCACATTGCTTTTGGGGTCATCATCACACCAGTCAGTTATAAAAGGACTTTTAGTTTCTTTATCAGGATTTTTGCTCTTGTCATGATAACACCCCACACTCAAAATGAATATAACAAAAATTAACAAAACCACTTCTTTTTTCATTTAGCCAACCTCCTCTCTCCATTTTAGGACATTTTGTTTTAAGTGTCTTCCTATTCCATTTGTTTTAAAATGATCTGGATAAAATAGTAGCACTTTTATTTCCGAAATTTTCATTAAAATATGTCCTTTTCTTAGGACGAAAAATAGAGGAAAGGTGCCAGTCAAGAAAAACCACTGCTGCGACAGTAAAGTAAAATGTTCCGGGTTTATTGAGCCGGCCTTGCTTTAATTCCCAGATAGTAGGCGATGTTGGCGTGAGGATCAATCTTCATTTCTATCCTACCCGGCAGGGCACTTAGCACCGGGTTTAAACCGGGACCATGTCCGGCATGGTCACTCCACCCATGTACGCAAACACCAATGGTCACAGCCCCTTTATATCTTCCGCAACCATAGTAATCATAATGGTCCCTGATGGCTACAAGGTCACCGATTCTCAGCTTTTTCAGCCGGTACTGCTCCACAATTGTGGGGTCCGTAGTCTGAATATCATAATCCAGGGCTTCTATGGGGCTGTATCCCAGCCCTGAACCCATAATATGCCCGGGTACTTCCATTACAACAGGTATCACCAGCTTCCCTTTCTTTATACGAATACCTATTTTCTCCAGCAGCTCCGGGGAGAGTTTATTTACTCTCACATCCTCAAAACCCTTGATTTTTAGTCCCACGCCTCTGGCTTTGACCTGAATCGTGTCATCCAAAGCGAGGTTTTCCAGTACATCCTTAGGAAACCAGACAAGATCATCCGACCCGGCATGTCTGCCGATGTAGATTCCTCTGGCTCCTTTGGCCTCGCCGGAAATGACTTTTGCCTCGTTTCCAATACAGGCCAGTATGGCCACGGCACATTGACTGGCCCTTGGTTTATCACGACCCTGTACGGTCACATCAGGCTCCACATGGTCGGCACTGGCCCAACCATAAGCCAGGTCTCCCAGTGAAACCGTATAATTAATCGAGGCCGCGCCAATACTCAACTTTGGTTTACCATCGTAAGTAGTGGAATACCCCTCGCTGCCGGCAGGGTGTACCACCGCCTCCACAAGGGTTGTGATCAGCTTGTCTTTATTGGTCTTTAAGCCGGCTGATGCTGTGAGGGAACCGGGATTCCTTATCTTCAACCCGGCTGATTTTGTGGAGGAACCGGATTTCTTCATTTTCAAGCCGAGATATTTGCCGATGTTGGCCGATGGGTCCAGGCGTGCCTTTAGCTTGCCAAATCTTGTCGATAGAATCGGTTCAACACCGATGCCGAGGCCCGACATGTCGCTGGGTCCACTGCAAACAACGCCTATGGTAGCTCCTCCTCTGTAATAACCCAGGCCATAGTCGCTCTGGATGTCTTTCAAGAAAACAATATCCCCGAAACGCAGCTCATCCAAACCGTATTTCTTAATATCAGGGGGATAACAGGTCTGAATATGCCAGTTACTATCAGGGCTTGAGCTGCCTGCCCCCTGACCGACGATCTCGGCTGGAATTTCTTTGACCACCGGCACCTCAAGTTTTCCATCCTTATGTTGAGTGACTAACTCTTCCAGGAGTTCCGGGGTCAAACCATAGACAAACACGTCTTTGAACCCCTTTATCTCAAGGCCGACTCCCCTGGCTTTCACCTGGAGTTTGTCCTCAATAGCGAGCTTTTCCAGGATATCTTCCTGGAAATGAACCAGGACAAAGTTTCTATATTTCCCGATTATAACACCTTTTTCCCCTTTGGCATCGCCGCTTAATATTTTTACCCTATTACCTATGGACGTATAAGTGAGCCAGGCATTCTTATGCCGGCCCTCTCCAACTCCCACTGCGGCGACCCCCATAGTAGCCCGGTCTCCACCGGCCCACCCGAAAACCTTATCGCCAATTTTAAGGTTATAATTGATTCCTCCCATACCAATGGCAATTTTCGGTTTCCCATTCCAGGTGGTAATATATGAAGTTTCAGGCCGGGCAGGTGCTATCTGCCCCTGGACTGCAATTGAAAGAAGTTTATCCTTGTTAATGGAAATTTTTTGTCCCTTGATCTTGCCGGCGCTGCCGATCATTCCCGGAGCAACAAAGACAATGGCTAATAGAAGCCCAACAAACAGCAATGTTTTTCTTCTCATTATTCCTCCTTTTCATTGGATAATATAGATACCATAAGTAGAAGAAGATATCAATAAATACCCTATGGACTCAGCAATTTTGACTACTATGAAAAAAACCACAGATTACACAGATT
>JABAOF010000736.1_pt2 | contig 20059 bp, 21 predicted proteins | sample 7062171 | NCBI WGS metagenome assembly JABAOF01 (sample SAMN14538628, study PRJNA623070) | marine sediment metagenome | biome: marine biome [ENVO:00000428]; feature: marine pelagic biome [ENVO:01000023]; material: deep marine sediment [ENVO:00002113] | place: India: Gulf of Khambhat ...
TATTTGATTTAGCCCAAAAGTTTAACCATTTTTACAACAAACACAAAATAATAGGGAGCAAGGAACAGGGTATAAGATTGGCACTAACTTCTGCAACCGGTCAAGTCCTTAAAAATGGCTTAACCCTTCTTGGGATCGAGGTTCCGGAAAAGATGTAGTTAAAATGATATAATGGCTGGTATTAAGGAATTGGAGGTGACATCAAGCGAACATTATGAGTGTTGAATATGATACTCCAGAAGAAAAAGAAAAAAGAATTGCAATTTCAGCAGGACTGCCTGATATGGACAGAGCTGCATTATTAGACAGTTTGAAACGGGAATTTAGAGTAAGAGGTGCACCTCAAAGGAGTGAGACTCAAACAATAATCAAACCTCGTGCTTCAAATGAACCCAAAGACGCCTGAAATTTAACTTGTCAGCATAGAAGACTTACTTTTTTGAGGTTTTTTTACGGCGCTTGGCTCTATTTTTTAGCTCTTCTTCATAGCGCCGATGAAGTTTCCGGAAACGATCTTGCATTTTTTCGATGTCCTCGTCCGGAAGCTCTTCTAAATTAACATAATGCTCACCTTTCTGTTTTCTCAAAAGCTCGTCAAGTTTAATATGAATTGCCTTTGAGTCTCGATTTTGGGTATTTTGAATGATAAAAACCATTAAAAGGGTAACAATTGTTGTGCCGGTATTAATAACCAGCTGCCATCGGTTTGAGAAGCCAAAAAAAGGTCCTGAAGCCGCCCAACTGATAATTATCAAAAGAGCAATAATAAAAGCCCATGCCTTTCCAGCTACAATTGATACTTTAACGGAAAATCTTCGAAAGAGCTCGTTTATTTTCATTTAATAATTCATTTTAGACAAAAAGTTTGCATCATAGCAAATTTATGATTGTTAATTAGAAAGTGATAAACTATAAAATTAAGTGTATTAAGATGAGATACAAACTAACAACACTTACTAACGGTCTTCGAGTTATTGCCGTGCCGATGCCCTCTCTGGAAAGTGCAACAGTTACTGTTTGGGTGAAAGTTGGTTCACGATTTGAAGAGGCAAAAATTTCCGGGATTAGCCACTTTCTGGAACATATGGCTTTCAAAGGAAGTAAAAAAAGGCCTTCCACCAGAGATATTTCCGAGACAATTGAGGCAATTGGAGGGGTATTTAACGCGACAACAGCTCGTGAATGGACCAATTTTTTCATCAAGTCAAGGTCGAAATTGATTGAAACCTCATTTGATGTTCTTGCTGATATGCTACTAAACCCCATACTAAGAGAGAGCGATATCGAGCGTGAGCGAGGAGTGATTTTGGAAGAGATTGCCTTACGAGATGATACTCCGACAGAGAAAGTCGGTGACTTATTTACCCAGCTTATCTTTAAAGGAAATTCATTAGGGCAGGATATATCGGGAACAAAAGAGTCAGTTAAGCGGATTCAAAGAAAAGATTTTGAGCAATATAGAAAGGTTCATTATGGGGGTAAAAATATTGTTATTACTGTTGCCGGGGGGATAAAGGTGGGGGTGGTTGAGAAGCTGATTAAGACTTACTTTGGCAAGCTAGCCAAAAAAAAGGAAGAGAAAGCAAGAGAATTTAAGCTGGTTCAAAAGTCACCCCGAACCTATCTCGAGTATAAAGATAGTGAACAGGCTCATTTAGTGTTGGGGTTTCCAGCCTATCGTCGAGCCCACAAGCAACGTTTTGCTCTTTCGGTTTTATCAACCATTTTAGGTTCCGGTATGAGCTCGAGACTGTTTATTGAAATAAGGGATAAAAGGGGGCTGGCTTATGTGGTTGGTTCATCTTCCCAAAGCTATATTGATACAGGATTTTTTGCTGTTTATGCAGGAGTAGTTACTCAAAGGGTGGACGAGGCAATTAAGGTTATTCTCGATCAGCTGCATGGAATATCAGGTAGAAGATATCCAGTTTCCAAAAAAGAACTTAATAAAACAAAAGAATTTATCAAAGGAAGAATGGCACTGGCGCTAGAAAATACTAGGAATGTTAACGAATTCTTTGCCCAAAGAATTTTGTTTTTGCCAAAAATTGAAACTCCTGAGCAGGTATTTGCCAAGATTGATAAGGTAACAATTGATGACGTTGTCAGGGTGGCAAAAGATATCATTAATACCAAAATGACTAACCTAACTGTTATCGGGCCGTATAAAAACCAGGCCAGGTTTGAAAGACTCCTGGCCTAATGACACGTATATAACAGATCAAACAAGAATTAAGCAAATTTGTTCTATCTGTTTTAATTTGTTTATCTGTGTGTTTTAGACTTTGTCTATGGAAGGATTAGAATTTCCAATCATCAGTACAAAAGTTAAGGGCTTAAATCAGCGCTTTGATTTATCAGGCCCTGCAGGTCGGAAAAAATATTTTCAGGCCAAAGTAGGCGATGAGATAGGGCACGTCAAACGCTATTTAGATAATAATTCTTTCATCGCCTATTTTTTGGGTAAGAAAAATTCAGGCAAAGGTACTTATGCCAAACTTTTTACCGAGATCTTTGGTGAAGAGAAAGTAGAACACGTCTCAGTGGGTGATTTGGTCAGAGACATTCATGCTAAATGGAAATCTTTTTCAAAAACAAAAGACTGTCAGCAATTAAAATCACTGTATCGAGGCTATATTTCGTTTGATCAAGCGGTTGATGCTTTGCTTGGTCGGGGGACAGAAAGACTTTTACCAACTGAGTTTATTTTGGCCCTTTTGAAATTACACATCGCTCAGCTTGGGGAGCAGACTTTGTTTATTGACGGACTTCCTCGGGAGATGGATCAGGTTTCTTATTCGCTTTTTTTTAGAGACTTAATTAACTATGGCAATGTCGATGACTTGTTTATCTTAATTGACATTCCGGAGAGTGTGATTAATGAAAGGATTAAATTTAGAGTTGTTTGCCCCAGATGCCATACTTCTCGAAACAAAAAACTACTTATTACCAGTAAAATCAGATACGACGGAAAGAATGGAGAATTTTTCCTTCTCTGTGATAACGAAAATTGTAAAGCGGCAAAGATGAAGAGTAAGGAAGGGGATCACTTAGGTATTGAGCCACTTAGGGTAAGACTTGATAAGGATGAAGCAATAATCCGATCAGCCTTTTCTTTACACGGTGTGCCTAAGGTTTTACTGAGAAATCATGTACCAATTTCTAAGGCTAGCAAATACTTTGACGATTATGAACTAACACCTGAGTATGAATTTAGCTGGGATGCCAAGAAAAAGAGGGTGAGGGTGAAGGAGAAAGAGTGGACCATATATGATGACGGCGGAGTTGAGTCTTATAGCTTACTTGCCCCACCGGTAATGGTCTCAATGATCAAGCAGCTTGTTGAAGTGTTGAGTTTGTGAGCCCCCAACCTTTAAAGGACTCTCCTTAAAGGGTGTATATAGTTTATTATAGAGTCGGGGTGGGCGGACTCGAACCGCCGACCTCGCCGTCCCGAACGGCGCGCGCTACCACTGCGCCACACCCCGTTCTGTAAAACAGAACTTAGTGCTACAATTATATCAAATGCCAGGAACACTATACATTGTTGCCACGCCGATTGGGAACTTGAAGGACATTACTTTAAGAGCAATTGAGGTGCTTCACAAAGTTGATTTAATACTAGCTGAGGATACAAGAGTAACTTCAAAACTTACTACCCGCTACAATATACCTACCCCAATTCAGAGCTATCATCAGCATTCATCTGAGAAGAAGAAATTGGGGATATTGGGGAGATTGGGGAGAGGAGAGAGTGTAGCTTTAGTTACCGATAGTGGGACTCCAGGAGTGTCAGATCCGGGAAATGAACTAATCGACTTCATCCTGGAGCAAGGCGAGAGGATCTCGATTATTCCAATACCAGGTGCAGCGGCAATTACCGCTGCAATAAGTGTTTCTGGGTTCAAAATGTCCAAGTTTTTATTCATAGGATTTTTACCAAAAAAGAAAAGAACCAAGTTAATCGAGTTAATTAGGCAAGTTAAGTTACCAGTAGTTTTTTACGAATCTCCTCACCGGATACTAAAAACTTTAGATTTTCTCGCTGAGCATTTTGGAGATGATAGAAGAGTCTTTATTGCCCGTGAACTGACCAAACTTCACGAAACTTTGTATCGTGGGACGATTAGCGAAGTTAAGAAAAGGCTTGAAAAGGAAAAAGTTAGGGGGGAGATTGTGGTGGTAGTTGAGGGGGACTAATAGATGAGTCCTGTGTGTCCCTGACAGGAGTCGAACCTGTATCTAACCCTTAGGAGGGGTTTGTTCTGTCCGTTGAACTACAGGGACTCACCTTATTCGTACTTTCTTTTAAAAAGAAAGTACGGCAAAGAAACTTAATAAGAAAACTAGTATTATTTTAACAAACAGGAAACTAACCGACAAACTGACAAACGAAAACCGATTAACTGAATCATTTCAAACTCAGTGAATAGAGGTTTGGAGGAGCGGAGTTGGCACCAAGGTTAGTAAGGATTAAAAGGCGGTCTATGCTGAGGGTAGGGAAAGCGTGAGGAGCCAGATAGCTTCCTGAATAGACCTCTTTTCGATTAGTTCCATCATAATCCAAAATGGTAATTTTATCCTCTTCTGCCAAAACCAAATGACGGGATGTCGGAAACCAGCGCAGGGCAACCATACCTTCATCAGAGATCATTTTTTGGTCATAAACCAAAAAATTGCGATCCTCTTTGATATCATAAACATAGGTTTGTCCGTCTTTTATATCACGTTCTTGTTTTTGAGTAGAAGCTCCTGGAAGTTGTTTGATTAGGTTTTCGGCAATATTGGCCGAACCACTAGCGGTGTAAACTATCATCTCTTCATCAGGCGAGAAGTAAATTGCTTGAGTCTTTCTTGTTAGAATTTTTGATAATTCTTCAGGGAGTTTTCTAAGCTGTGTTTCAAGTTTAGTTTGTTTTTCATCTTTCCATTGCTGAAGTATCTCGTCACGCGTGGCTGATATGTTTACTCTTTGGGCTTGAGAAGTAAATTTTGAAGTATCAAGCAAATAGCTACCCATTTCGGTATCGAGCAAGATCTGCCGGGCATTAGGAGACCAGATAAAAGTAGCATTTGATAAGTTTCCGTCAGTTATTTTTCTTGGTTGACGAGAAAAACCAATTGGAAGGTTGACTGTTTCAATAATCCATAGGCCAGCATTTTCATCAGCAGAAGTCGAGTCAGTTGGGTGAGACGAAACGATATAAGCAATTTTTGTTATATCAAATGAGGGTATTGGATTCTCAATGCCGGTAAGTGTTATTGCCGAAAGTGAGGGAACAGATTTAAAAAGGTGGGCCGTTATTTCAGTAACGACTTCTTTTTCAACCACCAGTCGCTTATTCCACTCCAAAAAGCCTTCTTTTCTGATGCTTACATCGTATGTTCCTGGGGAAAGAGGAACAGTAGCGTTTGTCGCTGTTTTAAGCTCGCCATTAAGAAAAAGTTGGGCACCGTCAGGCACTGATTTGGTTACCAATAATCCGTTAGGATTGAACTTAAGTTTATCAGGACTAAATCGATAGCCTCTGGCATAAAGCGCGATTAATGTACCCAAGGCTCCAACAACAGCTATTGTAACTATAAACAGAAAGATTCTTAGTTTAGTCATATTAAAAGGTGGGAGATATAGTGATAAATTATATATTATTTTACACATAATTAAAATTTTATAATTACTGAAAGTTCACCTCTTGTTGAGAATAAATTTAGCCAATATAATGCCGTAAAGGAATTTCAGTGGAAGACTATCATAATACTACATATAAGCATCAAAAATGATCAGAAAAAGAATAGCAATAGACTTGGGAACGGCGAACACAGTGGTTTGGGTAGCGGGTGAGGGCATTGTCGCCAATGAACCAACGGTTGTCGCTATCGCTTCTGAAGATAATAAGGTCGTTGCCGTGGGGGAAGATGCAAAAAGGATGTTGGGACGAACACCTGAGTCACTCATTGCATCACGACCAATGAGAGAGGGTGTTATTGCTGACTATCAGGTAACCAAAGCGATGCTTTCCTATTTTATCGGTAAAGTTGTTGGCAGAGTTCAATTCTTAAAACCTGATGTGATGATTTGCGTGCCTGCAGGTTGTACCCAAGTAGAACGAAGAGCGGCCCTAGATGCAACATTGGCCGCAGGAGCAGCTCACGCCTATTTAATTGACGAACCTTTAGCAGCAGCGATAGGGGCCGGAATTCCAGTCTCAGCACCATCCGGACACATGATTTTAGATATCGGTGGTGGGGCAGCTGAAGCAGCAGTAATATCCCTTGGTGGTGTTGTGGTTCATAAATCTGTCCGGGTAGCAGGAAATAAGATTGATGAGGCAGTCCAATCTTACTTAAAAAATAAACATAATTTGATAGTTGGAGATCAAACGGCTGAAATTATCAAGATAAAATTAGGCTCAGCTACAAAACTTGAAAAAGAGGAGAGTTTTGAGATTTCAGGGAGAGATTCAGTTTTTGGCTTACCAAGAAGTATAATTGTGACATCAACTGATGTTACTGAGGCGATTAAGCCGACACTTTTACAGATAATTAGCGCTGTTAAAGGAGTTCTAGAGGATACACCACCTGAGCTAGCAGCTGATATTATTGATAAGGGTATTGTTATGAGTGGTGGTACAAGTTTGCTTAAAAATTTTGATAAGTTGTTAACAGAAGAAACCGGCGTTCCTGCCCATGTTGCTGAAGATGCAATGCTTTGTGTGGTAAGAGGCACTGGGGTTGTTCTTGAAAATATTGAACTTTGGAAAAGAAGTGTAGTCACTAAAAAATAATATACTATAAGCTTTCATAATTTATGAGATTATTATACGATAACTATTTAATTTAATGATAAATTTATACCAACTAGCGCCACAATGGATAATAGATATATATATCCCTTAGTATGCTTATAGTTAAGCGGTATTTTCTGGGGATCTAATGAGGATAAATAACGAATAACAAGACCATTAAATGATGTAAAAAATTATACATTATGTGCAATATTATGAGTAATTATTAAGTATAATAAAGCCTATATTAATAATTGATAATTATTTAATTAATTATTATAAATAATAAAAGAATAGAATGAATATAAATTTATATAGGTTAATAATTACCATAATAAATAGTATCAAGATTTGAATTAAAGTGATCTTAAAATTAAAAAGAATGTTAAAACTTTAGCCTTAAGAGGTAAATTATCCCAAAAATGACAAAAAAAATTAATAATATTAATAAAATAAAGGGCCGAAAACTTGAGCATATCTTAGGAATTAAAGTCGATAGCACATCAAAAGCGAAAGTGCTAAGATTTGTCAGAGATAGGATCAAAAAGGAACAAAAATTTTATGTTGTTACCCCAAATCCCGAGATAGTTTTAAGGGCTCAAGAGGATAAAGAGCTTGAGACAGTATTAAACTCAGCTGATATTTCAATTCCAGACGGGATCGGATTGGTGATGGCGAGTAAGTTTTTTAGTCTTCCAACCCCCAAAAATCCAATTAGAAGATTTTTGGTTTTGTTAATTCAAGGCTTAGGTGTTGGTTTTTCAGCTCTTTTTGATAAAAAATGGCTCCAAAGTGAATTAAAGGTCATCAAAGGACGAGAGCTTTTTATCGATCTTATAACTGTTGCCAATAAAAAGGGCTGGCGAGTATTTCTTTTAGGCGATAGACAGCTAAGCGCTAAGAAAGCTGAGGAAAAACTGAAATTAAATTACAGAAAAGTGGATCTAATTTCGAGTCAAGGACCGAATTTAGATTCCAATGCGAACCCTAAAACCGACCAAGATAGAAAGATGGAGCAAAAGGTAATAGGCAGGATAAACAAGGCGTCTCCTCAAATGCTCTTTATCGGTTTTGGCGCACCAAAACAAGAAAGATGGTTAGCAAAGCATTTTGAAGAACTCAACATTGGAGGAGCAATGGTAGTTGGCGGAACCTTTGACTACATTTCAGGACGAGCAAAGTTGCCTCCAGAATGGATAGAGGATGCTGGTTTGGAGTGGCTTTGGCGATTGTTTTCAGGCTCACAAGAAGTAAAAAGGGTTTTTAAAGCATTCCCAGCCTTTCCACTTAAAGTTTTTTGGTACAAGTTTAATAAGATAGATATAATAAACTAAATAAAAAATATGATAGAAGAATCGGGCACCAAAGTAGTTGTCATTGACAAAAGCGATAACGTTTTAAGGTTAGAAGATAAAATTAGGGCGCACAAAAATCCATTCCCACTTCATCGGGCGATTTCAGTTGTTATTTATGATAGCGATAAAATATTGATTCAAAAGCGTTCCTCACTAAAACCCACCTGGCCACTTTATTGGTCGAATACCTGTTGCACTCATCCGTATAAAGGAGAAAGTTATCTTGATGCTGCCAAAAGGCGTTTGAAAGAGGAGATGGGTATTTCAACAGAATTTAAGGAAAAGTTTAGGTTTATTTATCAAGCAAAGTACGATAAGGAATATGGGGAGCATGAGCTTGATGTTGTCTTTATTGGCAGTTATTCGGGTAAGGTTAGACCCAACCCCAAAGAAGTGGCTGATTATAAATGGATAAAAGTACCAGAGTTATTAGAAAATATTAAGAAAGAAAGCGGCAAATATACTCCATGGTTTAAGATAATCATTGGAAGATTACATAAGGGTTAAGGATATTTTTTTGGTGATATTATTTTCCACCTAACTTTACTTCACGGTTTGAAGGGCGTTTAATCGGCGAGTGCGTCGCAAATTAGGCAAAATTACTTCTTGACAGCATTGTCACCCTTTGATACCTTGTGATTAAGAAAGATAATTTCTAGGCTGGCGACTATATCAGATTAAGTATTAAAAGAAATGAATAGATACAATTCAATCACAGCTAATAATTATCATATCTTCAAAAAAAATGGCTGATAAAGCGAAGAGAAAAAGATTAAAACTGGACAACCTACCCGATCTCCTTACCGTTCGAGAAGTAGCTGAGCTTTTAAGAGTTTCTCCATTGACGATTAAACGTTGGGGAAAGCGAGGCAAGCTTCCAGCGATCCGGATAAACTCCCGCGGTGACCGCCGCTACAAAAAGGAAGCCATCCTCTGGCTTCTGGGAATGCAAGAAAAAGCTGATTAAGTGTATTTTATCTCCATTGGTTTAAATGAAATCTTGAAGTCTTCATATTTTAAGGGTCAGTATTGCTCAAAGTATAATCAGTCAAGGTGTAGGGAATAAATTGTTTTGGTAAAATGGACAAAGAATTAGTGGTTGAGTAATAAGCTGCATGCATAATCTTAATAAGCTAAATAAGTTTTTAAAAGACAAACTCATTTACATCTTCTTAGTCACCTTATTTATTATCAAGTTGGTTCCGTTTTATTACTTTCCTATTCCAAGTAGGTTATTTTCCTCACACACTCTGGCTAAGTTTATGCTTGGAGTTATTTTTTTAACCATCCTTATAACAAACTTTAAAAAGCTAGCAGGATTAATTAAAAAATATAATATTGTCTTTGGTTTGATTTTACTTTTTTTTCTAGGACAGTCATTTTCGGTGATTTCTGCAAGCGACGTTATCTTGTTTTGGCGGGGCTATCACAACATTATTGCCGCTCTCATGATTTTTGTTATCACCTTTTACTTATTAATGATCCGGAGGGGAAATTCAAGATTGGTTAGTAGGTTTATTATCATTTCGGGGATAATTTTGGTGTTTTTGGAACTAATTTACGTGTTGTTTGCTAATCAATTAATACCCATTTTAAAAACAGTAGTACAGAAAGAAGCAGCTGAAGCCTATTTAACCAACATGGATAGAGGAAGATACTCTTTAGATATGAATATTGAGCTTTTTGTACCCGTTTTTATAGTTTTGATTATGAATATAAAAAAAATACCTAATAAATTTCACTATTTAATATATGCAATCGTCGCTATGCTTGTTTTTATAACCTTTAGATCAAATTACCGAACCAGAGTTGTCGATCTTCTTTTTTCAATATTGGCAATAACTTCGATAATAATTTATAAAAAACGAAAAAGATTAGGATTGCTTAAATTGGATATTAAAACATTAGCTACTGCATCCTTTTTCATTTTAGGAATTTTGGTATCAATAATATCCAGTAACTTTTTGTTTGGCTTTAACATTTTCGACAGGTTTGCTCTCCAGCATGAACAAGAAGACGTTGCTACCCTTGAGTTCCGAAAATCAGCCGCAGAAAAATCAGTTGAGCTTTATGCTTCGTCACCTTTATTCGGTGTTGGTTTAGGTAACTATGCCTTGTTTAGCGAAAGAACCTTAGCCCAATTTAGCTTTTACTTAATTGGAGAAAAAAGCAGACTAACTTATGCTCAACTTGGTGAGTATTCACCTCACAATGTTCTTTTTAGGACGCTGTCTGAAACTGGTGCCCTTGGAATAATTACCTATCTGATACTGTTGACATTTTTTGCCACTAGCGATTATAGATATATCAGAAAGACCAAAAAGACGCTTTTCTTAGACGCTTACATTGTATCTTTTTGGACAATATTTGTTTTTATGCTGTTTAATCCCTCTTATAGTATTTACATGATGGGGTGGTTTTGGTTTATTAGAGCCATTATTGAAGCTTCATATGCAAAAGGAGTCAGCTATTCAAATTATTAATGAAAATATTACTGGTTCATAATTTATATCGAGATTATGGTGGAGAGGAAACATACTTATTTTCACTAGCAGATCTATTAAAGAAGAAAGGACATAAAGTACAAATATGGACAAAGGATAATAAAGAAATTGACACTAGTATATCGGCAAAAGTAAAAGTTGGGTTAGGTTTGTTTTGGAACCTTAATACTACCAGAGAGCTTTCAGCAATTATTAAGAAATTTAAACCCAACATTGTTCATTTCAACAATATTTTTCCTCTCATCACTCCAACCGCTTATCACGTTTGTAAAAAATTCAATCTCCCTATCGTTCAGACAGTGCATAATTTTCGTTACCTTTTTCCAAAAAGTATATTATTTCGGAGGGGAAGCGTTTGTGAATTATGTTTAGACAGACGGTTTTTCTATCCGGCAATTTTTCATCCTTGCTACAATCAATCTCTTGGGTATACGTTTTTATTTAGTCTTTCCCACGCTCTTCATGACTCAATCTTTAATTCCTTTAATTTGGTGGATAGATTTATCTTTCCTTCCAAGTTTTCTAAAAATTATTACCTTAAAAATTCTAAGTTAAATAGAGAAAAGGCGAGGGTAGTTTCAAATTTCGTCAGGGTAGATGCGAACACTAAATTGGGCAAGAAATCAGACTATTTTTTATACGTCGGTCGGTTCTCACCAGAAAAAGGCATCATTCAGCTTCTTGAAATCTTTTCCAGAAATCCTGATAAAAAGTTGAAAGTTATCGGTGATGGACCATTGCGAAAACAAGTTATTAATTATTCCAAAAATAAAAACATTGAAGTACATAATTTTATGCAAAGGAAAAAAGTTCTTGGGTTTATGAAGAAAGCTTTGTTTTTGATAATTCCATCAGTTTGTCTGGAAGTATTACCTAATGTTTTGCTTGAATCCTATTCTGCCGCCACGGCAGTAATTGTGCCAAAGGTTGGTGTTTTTAAGGATGTTGTTTTAGATGCAAAAACAGGTTTTTTTTATCAAAGTGGAAACCTGAATGACTTGGATAAAAGTATAAATAATTTATACGTAAGAAAAGATTTAGTCCTGAAGATGGGAAAAAAAGCCCATAAGTTGTATTTAGAAAAATATTCTCCCGATAGATATTACCAAGAATTAATGGGGATTTATCGTAAACTGATCTTGAAGTAGTTTTATGCAAAAAAACATTACCGTAAGTGTTGATGACGGACACCCACTTGATTTGAAGGTAGCAGAGATGTTGGCTGAGAAAGGTATTAAAGCGACGTTTTACATTCCAATAAAAAATCGCGAAGGTCGTCCGACGTTGAAAAGCAGCCAAATCAAAAGACTTTCTAAGGAATTTGATATTGGTGCTCACACCTATAATCACCTTGATCTAACAACTGTATCAGAGGTTGTTGCCAAACAAGAAATTGTCAATGGTAAAAAAGCACTTCAAGAGATAATTGGCAAGGAAGTCAGCTCGTTCTGTCCTCCTAGGGGTAAGTTCAACCTAAGGATTATAAAAATAGTTAAGGAGGCCGGATTCAAGAACCTAAGAAGCTCAAGGATCTTTAATTTTGCTCGTCAAAACAAAAAAGACTTTATTATTAACCCCAACCTGCATATTTATCCTCATAAAATGATTACTGTTTTAAAACATTGCCTTAAGTATACTGATCTTATAAGCATAACAATGCGTTTAAAATATGCTCGATTAAACCAGTTTGATTTTATTGAGATATTAAAAACCAATAAACAACCATTTCACATCTGGTTTCATTCGTACGAAATCGAGGAACTAAAATTGTGGGATTTGATTAGGAATTTGTAGGGACGCTACCGATATCCTTACCAAAATCTCTTCGACGAGAAAGTATTAAGGTAAATTTAATCAATTTGACATTCTTTTTCTCAGCCATTTTTTTGGGAATATGTTTCACTAGCCCTTTACCGGCGTCGGTTTCAGAGAAAACCCAATAATTGAGATTGGAGAAATATGATCCATATCCACTTGGCGACTCAGGATAATCAATGGGGTCTTTAAAGCGTCTGGCAAAATATTTATTATGAAGGTTATTTAAGGTAATTACCCCATTTTTTTTCAGTATTCTTTGCCACTCTTTTCCTACCAGTTTTTTATTTGAAATCAAATGCAGCACATCACTACTTACAATGTAGTCAAAGAATGAAGATCTAAAAGGAAGGGGATAATTCATATCAAGATAAATATAATTCGCTGCTTTACAAAAATATTTCTTGGCCAGATAAATACCTGGGAGGGAAGATTCAATAGCAAAAATTTTTTCCTCTTTAGTTTTTTCCTTTAGCTCATTTAATAAGTGCCCTGCGCCACAGCCGGCATCGAGAATAACTGAATTTTTTTCGATGATACTGTTAGTGATTTTTGCTGCCAGAAATGAGCTTTGTTGATCTCTGGTTAGAAGGTAGTTTGCCCAACTTTTTTCGTAAATACCGATTGAGGAAAAGAGTTTAATAAAGGAGTTGAAGCTCAGATTTTTGAAAATGTTATGTTTGCTAAAAAAAGAGACAATGTAAATCGCTAACTTGTTGCTTAATGGAAAAAGAAATAAGAAAAAAGGGATATCTTTTGCTTTTTTAAGCAATATTTTTTGCTTGATGAGAAATTCTAGGGCAGCCCCTTTAATATTATTTTTAGAAAGATACAAGACCCCGTCAACTATTGGATAGATATCACAGCTACAAAAAGTGGTGGCGTGAATGATTGATTTTTTGTCTTCTAATATTAAGTTTCCAATTTGCAATTTTGATTTGCAAAAGGGACAGTGCAGCGTTGATAGGTGAGCTTGATGCATAAAACCTATTTTAAAACTCACCTTGCGGTTCGTTTTTAAGTTCAAGGTGGGTTTTGAAAAGTCATTTTGAAATGACTTTATAGAATCTTATTATTAGTAAACTAGATTATTCAATTTTCGCTAACACAAAACCGTTGAAGTCGAAGTTATCGGTCGAAATATCAATTAGAGTTCCTGGAATAAGAACCTGTTCCTCACCAAAAATAATTCGGCCATTATCTTCTTTTACCACAATCTTTGCTTTAACATTTAGATATCTAGTTGAATCAGTGTTTGCTGCAGTGAAGTTGCCATAGCGATCCGGTGCGATAATAGCCGTTCTTGTCTGGTTTTTATCCAATACTTCAAAAACAATGTCTTCACCATCAAAAAATTTATCGCCTATCTTTATTGCTTCATATTCCCAAGGGAAAGCAAACCTTTTACTTAAATAAATTACTTTTTCGATATAATTGTCATCAAAAGGTTTCTCACTAATTGCAGTTATTGCCCCGGTTACTTGTGTAGATTGAAATTCCAGTTCAATTGGTGTACCGACTAAAACTGGAGACCTCTTGAACACAAATTTTTTTGTTTTTCCGCTTTCGTTAGCAGCCAAGTTAATTGTCAAGTAAATATCGTATAGAGTGTCATCGCGTCCTTCTGTTTTATAGGGGTAGTACCTTACCTCTAATATTTCGGCTATAGGCGCTCCTAAAAGATTGTATTCTTTTTCACCCTTTTTGAGTGCTTTAGTAAACCAAATCTTGGGGTTATCAGTTCTTGCCCACCAGAGCCCCTGTCCGAGTTTAACTTTGACAAAAATAGGAGTAAGGTCAGGTGTAAGTAGTTTAGTAAAAGAGATGAGTATAACTATCAAGAAAATCAGGCCAAACCCTGTAATTATTGGATTTTGCTTGGCGAGCTTTAAAAGTTTATTAAGATTCATATCCCGATTATGGTATAAAAGTTCAAATTAGGCAAGAGATCTTAGGTTATTTTCTGGTAAAGATGTTAAGATATTTTTGCTTCATGACAAACATTAAATATGCTAGATAAAGGTAAACACAATCTATTAGGTAGCAATATTTCCGCCTGCGATTATGAATATGTTTTAAAAGTTATAAAAGAGCGTAGTCAGCAAAAAAGAAACCTTTTAATCTTTCCAGCAGCTTCTCATCCCTTAACTCAAGCTTTTAGTAATAAGAGCTTACGTAATGTATTGAAAAAATATGATTATATTGTGCCCGATAGTCAGTGGGTGAGGTGGTCGATTAAGTTTCTTTACGGAGTGAGTTTGAAAGACCGCGTTTATGGACCAACGCTTTTTAAGAAGGTTTGTAAATTAAGTGAGAAAAAAAGATATAAGGTTTTTTTATACGGTACTACCAGGCAGACCTTGGGGTTACTGGTAAAAAACTTGAAAAAGAAATATCCGAAAATAAAGCTATTTAGTCGCGCGCCGCCAAACTTTGCCGATTTAGGAAAAAATGAAAAAGAAAAATTGATTTCCGAAATACAAAAGTGCAAAGCCGACATTTTATTTATCGGTTTAGGAAGTCCTGCTCAAATATTTTTTGCTCACAACCTGATTTTTCGTCAGCCAGCAATAATAAAACCTTTAGTGATTATTCCTGTTGGGGCCGCTTTTGACTTTGTTTCAGGAGTAAAACCGCAAGCACCCAAATGGATGCAAGATTGGGGGTTGGAGTGGTTTTATAGATTGGTAAATGAGCCCAGAAGGCTTGTGAAGCGTTATTTAGTCTATGGGACAGCGTTTGCTCTTTTGGTTATTGCTCAAAAACTTTCGCTACTTCCAAGGTCCACATTATCAAGATAAAATTTTACAATATGGGAAAATTTACTCAGCGGATACTTGCTTTAGTTTTTCTAATTTTACTTTCCCCTGCAATCCTTTTTTTAATCATCTTAATCAAGCTCGACTCAAGGGGTGCTGCAATATTTAGACAAAAAAGGATGGGTAAGAATAAAAAGACCTACTTGATGTATAAGTTTAGGGTGATGGTTGAGGGGGCAGAGAAGCTTAAGAAAAAGTTCTTACATCTTAACGAAGCAGACGGGCCGGTTTTCAAAATTTGGGATGATCCAAGACACACGAAAGTTGGTAGGTTTTTAGCTCATACTGGCCTTGACGAGTTACCCCAGCTTATTAATATCATCAAGGGTGAGATGGCTTTTGTGGGACCTCGACCTTTACCTTTAGATGAGGCAAATGAGGTACCCAAGAAATATCAGAAGCGTTTTTCAGTCCTTCCCGGGATTACCTCCTCCTGGGTTGTACAAGGAAGTCATAATTTGACCTTTGATGAGTGGATGAAACTTGATTTAGAATATGTTAGCAACAGGTCTTTTTGGCTAAATCTAAAAGTGATGATCTTAACGGTTTGGATAATTGCTAAGGGGATGTTTTTGCCAATTGCTGATGTTTTTAAATAAAATAAGGGAATTTTCCCTAAATCAAAATATAATTTTACCGATTTTTGTTTTAGTCTTTTTTGGCTTACTGCTGATTTTGGGTGGTTTGGGGGTAAAAGTTGAGATAGTTTCCTACTTTGGCGTTTTTGCTGGCATACTTCTTTTACTTTTAATTTTCATTTCTGGTAAGCAGATCAAGCTACCGCCCGGAGCTATCCTTTACCAAGTTTTTTTGATTATTTTTTTGATAAATACTTTTATTTGGAGTTTTGATACTAAGAAAAGTTTAGAAGTATTCAGTTTATTTTTAGCAGGAGCAATGTTTTGGATTATCACTTACAATTTAAAAGACTTTTTTAGACGCTATTTTATTAAATTAATAATAGTACTGGGTCTAACCTTCGGGGGCCTATTTTTTATCAATCAATTTTTTGGTAACCCGACTGCAGTGGCCCCCTGGAGCTTATATCTTCAATACGCTGGCTATTTAAATCATAACCACATAGGAGATTTGTGGGCATTAGTTTTGGCAATTGCTTTCTACCAAATATTAAGAAAAAGGGGTATATATTGGCTTCTGGTTCTTCCCGGAGCATATTTTCTTTTGGTGTCGTTATCCAGATCAGCATACCTGGCTTTAACGGTGGGAGTTTTATATATCTTTCTTTCTGACCGCTTGAAAAGAAAAAATAAGTTGATATTTTTTGTATTTTTAATATTAGTGGCGATTATATTCATCATCGTTGGAACCTCAAAAACCACCCTGCTGGCTCGACCCTATTTCATTCAGGCAGTTTTGGGTCTAATTCATAATCCTTTGGGGGTTGGAATGGGTAATTTTGGTTATATTTCAGCCGATCCAGAGAACATTATTTTGGGCCTTTCTCATTATTCCTCAGTTGTCCATAGCGTTGTTTTAGAGGTTATGAGCGGGCTAGGAGTATTGGGGTTAATTTTTGTAGTATGGCTAGCAAAAACTTTGTATGATTTTTGGTACGACGTAAGTGGTGAAAATTTAATTTTTAAAGCAATCTTTGTTGTCCTTCTTGCCAACTTTTTATTCGATTCTACCTATTTTGTTCCAACGATGCTTTGGCTCTGGCTTGCTAGTTTGGGACTGACTCGGGTTGCTGCTCAGACGACCGATGTTGACAAAACTACATGAAGGCAACCTCTTATAAAAGCGAAAAATTAGGCAGCGAATCACAGGAACTATGTCTTACTGTAGCTGGATTGGTGATAAGACTTTTTTTTGAACCAGCTGAGCAGATTTATTATCAGCAAAAACTTCTTGAGGCGACCTATGGACTTTGGCAAAAAGGAGGATTTTTAACAAAGAAAAAAGATTGGGATTTTGAGATTCGTTTCAGGTCAGAAGCGGACAAGATGAAGATTATTGAACGCGATAGTGGTAAAAAGCATTACTACCTTACCTTTATAAGGGATTTTGCTAACAAAAAATTCGTTACCGATTACTCAATTGGACTTCCTGCTTTAATGATGGCATTACGCGAGGTGATTGCCTTTTTGCTCGAAAGAAAGAGTGGGCTATTATTGCACGCTTCGAGCTGTTTGGATGAAAAAGGAATTCTTCATATCTTTCTGGCACCAACGGGTGGAGGAAAAACAACCGTTGCTGATTTACTGTCAAGCTTAAAAATATTTACAAAATTCAGTGACGATCTTATAATAGCCAGAAAAGTGAAGGGTAAGTGGTCTTTTTTCAGCCCACCGTTAATTGAGAAAGATTTTCTTCCAACAAAAAGAAAAGCAGAGAAGGCAAAAATTTACCTTGTAAAAAAAGGAAAAGTAGCATCAAAACAAAAAATTGCTGACAAAAGCAAAATATTAAAAATTATTCTAAAACAGTTATGGTTAAGAACCAAAGAAATAGATAAAAAAACTTTATCTTCTGCAATGCGTTTTTCTAGCGAGAATGAGTTTTGTCTACTCAGAAGCACACTTGATTTAAAAGAAATGAGGAGGGTTATAAATGAGAATTAAGGAGGGTGTTATCATCCAAAAACTTGGCCAGTCTTTCGTTGCTTATGATAATAATACATCAACCCTACACGAGTTTAATGAAGTGGGTTTTTTGATAATTTCAGCGATAGAGGAGAAAAAGACTAAAGCCAAAATAATTGAGAAGATTGTTAAAGAGTTTAAAGTGGGGAGGGATAAAGCAGGTAGGGATTTTGACGAATTTATTCAAGGACTTCGGAAAAAAGATTTAATAGTAGGGTAAACAAATCTTTTTGTTTCTTTGTGGGCAATGATCGCAAGTTTCTTATTTAGGGTATCTGGTGATAATAAAAACAAAAGGATGAATCTAATTATTCCTTCTTGGGCTCGAGTTCTGCTGTTGAAGGGGTTAAGGAGGGAAACAATCAACCTTGAAACGACTATTGTTGAAATGGCCGGTTTTATATTTTGAATGAAAGATTTGGGAAAAGGGGTGTGGTAATAGCGCTTCAAAAGAAGGACCCCGGGATAGACTAAATTTCTAAACCGATACTTTATAATTGTGTTTTTTACTTCATTCCAATTAACCGAGCCCTTTCTTGCTAGCTTGTCGACAAGATCGTACCGATAGGCTCCATTGAAATTATGATGGTAGAGGTGAAGAAGTAGATAGATAAAAAATGCCTCAATTTTTAAAACCGGGAAGCGAATTTTGTTAATTGTAATAATCTTTATATTTCTGAAAAGATAGTTGACGAAAGTTTGACTTTCTTTTGGCAACAATTCATTTAAATGCCTAACCTTGGTAAAGCCGATTGCTGGCTCGAGATGCAAATCGATTACCACCGGGAAAGAACTGGTTTTTTTAATAAAAGATATTTGCGAGATGTCTTTTACTTGTCTTTCAAAAAGTTTTGCCTCACTGCTTTTAAACCCGAGTTTATTAAGAACTTCACTAACTTTTTTGATATCTTTTTTACGAATCAAAATATCGGCGTCAAGATAAAGTCTTTTGGGGACAGTTTTGGTGTAGTGAAGATGGGTAGGTAGGCCTTTTAGAAAAATGTAGGCAATGCCTTTTTTGTTAAGCTGGCTGTTAATGGTGTTTAGTTGTCTGAAGTACTCGGATGACTGGGTTAAGTAAAGATGAAAAAGGTTAATTATCCGATTATCTCTTTTAACATTTTCAACTTTTCCCAGGATTTGGCTTGGCATTATTTTGCCATCGGATTTTAATTGATTATCGCCTTTGGTGATGAAAAAATCTTTTGTTGTAGATTGATAGATAATTCGGTGGGCAACAAGGGATTCTTTTTTACGAAAAACCACGACGTCGTTGACTTTAAATATTTTTGCTCTTTTTACAGTCGGCTTATCGGCAGGCAAAATAAGCGGAGCCATACTTGAATTTAATTGAGTTAAGGTCGAACGGATGCGCTTAGACATAATCAATTAAACAAATTATACTTCAGAAGGAAAGTTTTGAATTAGTAGGTCAGCTCATTGGGCCTGCGAGAAGCATTTCGGCATCGGCGGCACTTCTAATACGAGTTCGACCATAAAGGGAAATAGTTTTAATCTTTGAGGATTTAATTTTTGGTTTTTGGTAACGCTTTTTGGTTTTATTTTTCATTACTATCTGCTTACATCTAATTCTATTTTAGGATATGGTGAAGTGTCAAGTAGGTTGTATGTCTGTTTAATGATAACCGTATCACCGAGGACAATTTCGCTTAAGCCTATTTCTTTTTCTCCCAAGTCCGTTGTCAGCCAGATATCCATATTTTGCATTTCTTCGGCACTAAAGCGTATAGTTAGCTCCTTGCCAGACCCATTATCTAGGGTCATTATATAAACGTACTTTATGCCGCTAATTTCTTTTTCTTCATACGTACCAGATACGAAGCTTCCTTTAGTGGTATAAGTTACAGAAAATTGATCTAAATAGCTGGTTTTACCTTTGTCTCTAAGGTCTGTGAAAGAAGTGAGAATGTCATTGAGTACATCGGTGTTTAATATCTTGGATTTTGCCGGAGTTGGGGTGGGAGTAGAGGGAGTCTTTATTTTAAATGGTATTGCTGGTGCTCCCCCTGGTTCGGTAGAGATGATATTTTTGCCTTGTCTGCCTAGCAGCAGATATCCCAGTTCTGCTAAACCAATTACCAAAAGAAAGGCGATGACTATCACTACAAATCTGCGAATTTTCTTTATTCTTTCCGGTGGTTGACCTTCCAGAACTTT
>JABAOF010005215.1_pt1 | contig 20050 bp, 17 predicted proteins | sample 7062171 | NCBI WGS metagenome assembly JABAOF01 (sample SAMN14538628, study PRJNA623070) | marine sediment metagenome | biome: marine biome [ENVO:00000428]; feature: marine pelagic biome [ENVO:01000023]; material: deep marine sediment [ENVO:00002113] | place: India: Gulf of Khambhat ...
AAGAAACTGTATTATCCGGGTATGGGAGATGAATAAAGGATTAGTTTTCGTTTTATTCATAATCTTCGTTCTAAATGTGTTTTGGATAGCGTTTTTCTTAGACGTTAATCTGCCTCCTACAACAACCTTGTCTACGTATGGGAATAAGATTTCCTCCGTCCTCTTTTTGTCGATAGTGCCATCAGCCATCCTAGATGAATATTGAAAATGGTCGTTGAATCTATCAAGTGCGACAACGAGTGAAATAAAGTACAGCCTATTGTTTATTTTTATAGATTTATCGAAAGATAAACACGTCTGACCGGCTCCGCTTCTTGCTATCCATGTAGACCACGTTAGCAAGAGCATCTGCGATCTCTTCAGTAGTGTAGAGGTCGGTGTCCGGTGCGAGCCTCAACTTTGAAGACTCCTCCCCTGTATTTCACCTGGAGATACTTCAATTCATCGATGAGGAGCTGGTAGTCCACTAGGTCGATAGTTCCGGTGTTGACGTGCTAAGCTTATTTACCAAAAAGTAGCCTTACTAGATGGAACTATACACGCAGGGGAGTACCGTGAAACGGAGAACAGGGAGTTTCTAGCACTTTACTTAACTGTTAACCGACCAGTAAACTTTTTGAGGGAGTAGTATACCACCTCACCCCTCCTCTCGATCACAGCAATCTTCAGCTCTTTCTTGCTCATAGTGGAGAATCGGAGAAGATCGATCAGTTTCAAGACATCGATGGAGTGCCCCTCATCAACCCCTATGATCCGGTACTTTGCCGGCTTTGATGGATAGTCCCCTCTCTCATAGACCAGGAAGTCGATCCTCTCCCCGTAGCCTCCCTTCACTACATAGCCTCTGCTCCTCAAATCCCTATAAACGAGGAATCGAGGAAACACATTTTTGTCCTTGCCTGAGAACATCTCCATAAGGTTGTTAAAATCCACTATCTTACTTCTCTTCTCTAGGGACAGCTTCTGGGCGTATACAAGGTAGAGAGCTTCGAGGGAGTTGAGCTCCAGGTACTTCCTCCTCGCCTCCCCGTAGCCTTTATCAAGGATTTCCTCTGCCTCATCCATTAGAATGAGGATTCTACTCCCTCTCAACTCTCCCTTGAGCATCCCCAAACACTGAATAGAAAGATATGAACCGTTCTTAATCAATCATCTCTCAAGCCACTAAAGTCCTAAAATCGAGAAAAACGTATAATATTCAAATTCGCATCTTTTTAGCTTAGGGATGAAAGTATGCCCCTTCGAAGCATAGACTGGGAAAAGGGGGAGATAAGAATCATTAACCAAAATAAGCTCCCCCAACAGCTGGCCTACGAAAAACTCACATCCCTTGAAGAGGTGGCTGAAGCTGTTAGATCCATGAAAGTGAGAGGAGCCCCTCTTATCGGCGTTGCTGCTGCCCTCGGCCTCGCCCTAGTGGCCCATCAAGCTAATTTCCTTCCAAAGGCGGAAACCATAAAAAGAGTAGAGGCGGCTGCAGAGGTCCTTAAGGCCACGAGGCCAACAGCCAAGAACCTATCATGGGCCTTGGAGAGGGTTCTTTCTAAGATCAGGGAATCTGAGAGTCCCTCGGAGATGGTGGTTGAAGAGGCTCTTGCGATGATGGAAGAGGACATAGAAACCAATAGGAAGATGGCTTCCAACGGCCTTGGTCTGATCGAAGACGGAGACACCATCTTGACCCACTGCAACACAGGTTCATTGGCCACTGTCTCCTTGGGCACGGCCCTCGGCGTCATATTAAGAGCTTATCAAGAGGGCGTAAAGGTGAGAGTTTTCGCAACAGAAACTAGGCCAAGGATGCAAGGGTCCAAACTAACCATGTTCGAGTTGCACTACGAGGGAGTTGACACCACACTGATACCGGACACCGCTGTGGGTCATGTCATCGGCCAAGGACACGTAACAAAGGTGCTTGTGGGAGCTGATAGGATCTTAACAGACGGCACCACTTACAACAAGATAGGCACCTATCAGGTCGCTGTCCTAGCGCGACGTCACCGAGTTCCTTTCTATGTGGTGGCACCGGCCTCTACCTTTGATCTGAAATCTCGCCGGGAAGAAATTACGATTGAGGAGCGTTCTTCGTCTGAGGTCACTCACATCGGCGGAGTGAAGGTTGCGCCCGAGGGAGTAAAGGTCTACAATCCGGCCTTCGACGAGACACCGCCTCAGCTGATTTCTGCCTTTGTAACCGACAGAGGCGTTTTCCACCCTCCTTTCTATAAGAGTATAAAAAGGGCGCTAAGTTCTACCTGACTCGAAATCGATTTACACTTCTGAGATTGAGATTTTAGGGTTTCATACTAAGAGTTTCTAAATAACAGTAAACATTAAAAAATCAAGTCTTTTTATTAGAAAGATAAATTTTTAAGATTGAGATATATTTTTTTAAAGAACTAAATTATATTTTGTTTGTTTGATAAGACGTAGTTAAGTAGTGGATGGTCACTTGTTGGAGCTAGATGAAAAATCCAGGGAAATCATATTAACACTTTTCAAGAATGGGAGGGCCTCATTCACCGAGCTAGCGGCGAAATTGGGAGTTTCGGTTCCCAGTGCCAAGAGCCGATTTGAATCAATGGTAGAGAAAGGCCTCCTCAATGTCAAAGGCCTCATCAACCTCAACCAATTCAACTGGAAGATCGCTATTGCCCTATTAAAGACAACCACGACGACCCATGCCATAAAGTACGTTAAGACCCTCACTCGATGTCCAAGGGTCATATTCACTGGTACCACAACAGGCACCTACGATCTGTACACAATTTTCGCAGGGGAGGACCTCTCTTTACTAAAGAAACACATTGAGAACGCTATCTCAGGCTTAGAGGGTGTGGATAGAGCTGATTACCTCTATGGTGATCTGCCCTCGACTCCAACGTATATTCCAATCAATGTTCCGTTGGAGAAGACCGAGAAACCACCGTGTGGGGTAAAGTGTGAAGAATGCTTCTATCAACTCACAGGTAAGTGTGGTGGCTGTCCAGCGACTATAGGAGGGCCATCTGTCATCTAAACTCACACATCGGTCTGTTTATCCCAATGCATAAAGGGCGAGTAACGCATAGATTTTTGTTGCTATTATGACATCGTCGACGGCCACATGTTCATTCGAGGTATGTCCAACCTTTGGATCGCTGGGACCTAGAATGATCGTAGGGATCTTCCTCTCACTGTAAAACCGCCCGTCACTAGCCTGCATATACCCGACGAGCTTTTCTTTCAGATCAAGGCTCCGAAGGGTCTCCTTTGCGATCTTCACGATTTCCTCTTCAGGGGAGGTATCAACGGGAGAGGCTATGAGTGGAGTTTGAACCTCAGCGTCAAAGTCTGAGTTACTACCTCTCAGTTCCTCGACGATGTCCAAAAACTCTCTTACGATTGAGTCTGGGTTCTCATGAGGGAGGAATCTCCTGTCGATGGTCACCTCGCAGGCATCAGCTACCACATTGGTCTTAATCCCTCCTCTTATCGTCCCAATATTGATCGAGGGAGGTGGTGTAAGGGGATGAATTTGGGTTTTTATCTTTGTTGTGATCTTCTCCTCGATCTGGTTCAACAATTTAAGCATATTATCTATGGCGCTGACACCAAACCAGGGGATGCTGGCGTGGGCCGCTCTGCCTTTGGTTTTTATATTGAGCCAGATCACACCTTTCTCTGCTATGGCGATCCGGTTGTCTGTCTGCTCACCGATAACGACGAAATCCGGATCGACGTAGTCCTCATCGAGTATATATTTGGTTCCCCAGCCCCCGGTCTCCTCGTCGCTTACGAATTTGAGAATCAGAGTACCCCTCAAATCCAGGTTCTTTCTTGCAATCGCTACGGCGGCCATGGTCATCGCTGCCACGCTGGCTTTAGCATCCGCTGCACCCCGACCATACATTACGCCTTCAACAATCTTGGCGCCTAGGGGATCATGCCTCCACTGTATGCGTTCGCCTATGGGAACGGTGTCAAGATGGCTATTAAATAACAGCTCCGGTCTTTTCTCAGGGTTTATCCGCGCTAAGACATTGGGTTTTTTCTCCTCTAGCACAATGATTTGAGCTTCGATATCATTCGCCGCCAGCTTTCTAATGACGACGTCAGCCACTTCCCTTGTATCTCCTGGTGGATTTACGCTGTTAGACCTAACGAGATCGACAAGGAGGCTAATTATTTCGTCTCTCATAACCTCGATATCTTTGGAGATCTCTTCTCCGACTTCTGTTATGGGCATTTAATCTCCTCATATCTTGGTGGTTTGCAGTGTTTGAACCGTAAAAGTCTGGCGTAGTTTAAAAGTCAATAATGGGCTGAAATAGGGACAAAATCCTCAAGGATAGAACCAGTCGTTAAATTTTTAAAAGATATCTATCACTCATGGGGATGGATAAAAGAAGTCCTCGAATGCAACATGTTTGGTGGATAGGATGGCGTGGCTCATAGAAAGGAAGATAGTAAGGGATCTTCCGGAAGAGTGGGGTGGAATTGTCCCCACCGAGGTCTTCAACCGGGAGGCCCTGAAGATCGTTGAAGAGGGAAGCATAGATAAGCTCACCTGCAGGATTATGGGTGGAATCGCGATATCGATCCACAGCATGGACTTCCGAGAATTCGCGTCTAAGTTAGAGAGAGTAGGGACAGGAGTCGCGGGCGTCCAGGAGTTCAGCGATATAGATTTTATGGCCTATAAGAAGCAGAGAGGTAAGATTACGGAGTTTTTCGAAAAGCTGGGATACGTGAAGAGGAAGGCAACTCTGTCCTCAGCTACCTCCGAGAGGCAGATCTACTACCATCCAAGAGGCTGGTTCTATGTTGATGTTTTTTTCGACAAGCTAGAGGTTGCTAACCATCCCATCGACTTCAGGGAGAGGCTAGAGCTTGACTCTCCAACTATCACTGTCGCCGATCTTCTTCTGGAGAAGATACAGATCTGGGAGGCCTTCAGCCAGAAAGATCTGAAGGACTGTCTTGTGCTACTTAGGGCGCATAAAGTTGGAGACGAGGATAGAGATGAGATTATAAACGCAAGGTACATCGCCGATCTCACATCCAGCGATTGGGGCTTCTGGTATACTGCCACAACAAACTTGAAACGAATCAAAAAGTTTGTCGAGCATGGCGAGGAGCTAGGAGATCAGAGCGGAATAAAACCGGATGCTTTAAGCGATGAGGACAAGAGCAACATTGTGGATAAGATTGATGAGATCTTGAAACGAATCGAAGATAGTCCCAAGAGCTTCAAATGGAAGATGAGGTCTAAGGTAGGCACGGCCAAGACGTGGTACAAGCCTGTGGAGAGACCTGAGACGGTGGGGGGCTTCCTTATTTGGGAAGCCTTATCCGAAAAGGAGGAATAGCCTAAAGCGGAGACTTCAAGTTTATTATTACTCTTGTATGCCACAGAGGCGTTTGATCAGCTTCTTCTTCTCTTCTAAGTCGACTTCTCTTGAGGCTATAAGCTTCGCACCGTAGGGAGATCCAGCGCCCACAGCTGAGACGACGAGCCAGAAGCCCGCCCATCCATAGGTTGTGAGATCCTGGAGGAACCTGAAGAGTCTTACCCTGTGTTGCGTGGGGACTGTATCTTTCGCCTTTAGATACTTGTCTAGTCGCTCGGCTAACGCTTTATTCTGATAGGTCTTGCTCGATGGAACTGTCTGGACGAGGCCTCCAGCCACATCTTGCGTTAGTCTGATGGCCTCGTGGAGGCCTCTGGCCGTCATAACTTTTCCCACGTTCGTATGCAGAATGTTCGGCATATAGGTACCTGACGCTGTCTTTGAGGCAAGGGTGGCAGCGGAGATTCCAAGGGCATAGTAGGACTCGCTCATCAATAACAATTCGTTGATCTTATCCCTTATGTGAGACACATTCTGTATTCCGTTGTACTCTGCGGCAAGCGCTGAGGCACCGGTAAGGATGTCGGTGATCCCTGAACTGCACGCCAGTCTGCTATGTCTATGAGGCGTTGAGAATGCCAAAACCAATCGACGAGAAAATTCGTGTTCACCACACATGAACACTCGTTCCTCAGGAATGAAGACATCGTCAAAGAAGAGGAAAGACTCTGCAGAGCTGTATTTAGAGCTGAATGGGTGATCATCCTCTTTTCCCTCTTCTCGGAAAGTTGTGTTGACTACATGGGTCAAACCCTTGGCGTCACTTGGTACGACGAAAGCGACTGCAAAGTCCCTGTCCTCCTTCCTCATGGTCCTGCTAGGCATCACAAATATCTCATGCATCACGGGTGCTCCGGAGATGTGGGCCTTCGCTCCCCTTACGACTATTCCGTCGCTCCTCTCATCCACCACTCTCAGATACATGTCTGGGTCTGGCTGTTGATGGGGCTTTAGGCTGCGATCTCCTCTGACATCTGTCATTCCCTGTGCCGCCGTTAAGTCGTTCTCTTGAAAGTTCTTTGCGAATTCATTGAACCTCTTATAGTAGTCGGTCCCACGCTTCTGATCTATCTCATAGGTCGCTATTGAGAAGGCGTTCAAGGCCTCTCCTCCTGTGCACCTCAGTATACAGGTCGTGTGCTGGCTGCACATCCTAACCATGTCCATCTTTTTGATGAGGTCCTGGCAGCTCCTACAAATGTGGTTGAACCGGTTGACTTTCTCCCCGGTGAGTTGGGATTTGGCGGTCATCAAGTCCTCGTACTCAGGCTTCATAGCCAGCTCATAGCTGAGCTTCAAGGTGTTAACCGCGGGTTTGAGAAGGGGATGAGTGGTTATGTCGCTGACCTTTTCATCAGAGATATACATGTTGGGTTTTAGCTTCCTTAGGCTTTCTACATATTCCTCAGGCGTTTTAAGCGTCATCTAACCATCTCCTCATGAATCTAAAGATGTGTATTAGATATTTAATATTCAGTAACCCATATATGGGAAACAAGGTAGGTCTTTGATTCACAACCCATATATGGGAAACAAAACCTAGTTGATGCTGAGACAGGGTTTTAGTGAGAAAAATGAAGTTTGGCGTGTTAATTCAATTTGTTTCAGATCTCGGACTCGAAGCTACCTTCGAGTCAATAATGAAGGTCGCGAAGACCTCTGACGTTAGAGGGCTCCATTCATTGTGGGTGCCAGACCACCTCATGGATATCACAGGGGCTGAACCCATCGTGGCTCCTTCAAAGAGTGAGGGATCATCCTTGATTGGTAAAGTCTTTGAGGCTTGGACGACTCTTTCAGCCTTATCAGTGTTGACGGAGAGGATTAGGTTAGGGACCCTTGTCACGTCAAACCAACTAAGGTGGCCATCTCTTCTTGCTAAGATGGCTACCAACGTAGACATAATGTCGCGTGGGAGGCTTACTCTAGGCATCGGGGCGGGTTGGTTCAGAGATGAGTATATAGCCTACGGCATACCCTGGAACAGGCATCGAGTGAGGATTGAGAGACTCAAAGAGGGCGTGAAAGTGATAAAAGCCCTTTGGACCCAGGAAAGGGTCAGCTTTGAGGGAAGGTACTACAAGCTTAGCGATGCTGTCTTAGAGCCCAAGCCGGTGCAGACACCCCATCCACCTCTATGGTTAGGGGGCGGATCTGAGGAAATACTTAGGCTCGTGGTGGAGCTCGGGGATGGTGTGGATTTTGATATTCACAAACCTCTTGAAGAGGTCAGAGAGAAGATTACAACCCTGAAGAAATTGTGTAAAGAGGCAGGTAAAGAAAGTAAAAACATCGACATCTCAACCCACGCTATGGCTGTCGTTGCCCCGACTACCGATGAGGCTGTCGAAGCCGCAGGGCCCTATGCCAAGGCCTTGAATGTACCTCTGGACATCTTCATCGAGACCTATTTCGTGGGTTCACCGGATGAACTCATCTCAAAGATCGAGAGATACGCGGAAGTGGGGTTTACTCAACTCTGTTTTCGATTTGAACCTGATTTAAACAGCATAAAGATATTCACAGAGAAAGTGATGCCCCACTTCGGCAGTTGTTGATGTCGCTGATTTCGAAAAACTAGTCATTTTGAGTTTCATCAAGCGTTTGATTGAGTAGAGACCAACTACCCCGAGAGAATAGTAACCTTGACTTTTGTGTAAGTGTAGTCAAGCAGATACTATGTATGTTATTCGCCCTTCGCAGGTTTTATGAGATGGAAGGATGTTGATTAGAGGCTGATTAGGCGGGAAGCTACTCCTCAGTACTTCCTTGAGGAATATGATAAAATGGCTCGAGGCCACGAATATAGGCAAGGATGGCCGTCTTCACTATGACCTCCTTTTTCTAGATAGAGGCAATATTATATTGAAGGGGTCATCTTGGAACGAATATCACTACTCCTAGATAGGCATAAGATATGGAAATAGGATTACTTGACCTTGTGGTCTCTTGAGTTGACAGCTCCCATTCACAAGACGAATTATTCACATGAATAAGGCTGCCTATGTGATCCCTTCTACACTTAGCTATCTCACACATCTGATGATTTCTTATGTTAGGTATCGCCTGTTATCGAATTTACATTCTCAGAACTTTATAAATAATCCTTGGTATCTCATCAAAACTGCTGACCTTGAATAATTTTCCATTCCCAATGGTGGCCATCTCTTCGCACAACACCGAACTCGAATCACGGCTTTCTAACATGATAACGAAAAGCTTGGGGTATCGTTCAGCCACCTCTCTTGGATCTTTACCAGCCGTGTAGTTGCCATCCGTTATTATTATGCCGAACTTATCCTTAACCATCACTTTTTCCAGCTCTTCTGATCCCACCCTTAGCGCATCCTCGATATTGGTCAGACCCATCGCATAGATGTCCAACAGATCGCTGATAAGGGATTCAACTGTGATCTTTTGAACGATGCTCTTCATAACCTTAGCATAATTGTTAAAAATTATTAAGGAGAAACAGATTGTCTTCATCTTATACGCTAATACGGCTATTGAAGCGGTTGCTATTGCGAGTTTCTCTCCGGACATAGATAAGCTAGCATCTATCATTAGTGCACAAGCCATCTTCCGAGGCTCTTTCGATTCAACAATGACATCTTCCGATCCCCAGTGTCTCTTTTCCAAGATTTGTTCTAACGTATCCTCAAGATCGATCTCGTCATCGTCGCTGAATAGGTGTGGTTTTCGCTTGATCTCGGTGGGTGTTTTAGTCGGTCCAAGTAATCGAAGGGTTCTATTTATGATCGCTAAGATAGCGATTCTCTTCATAAATCGCAGTAATATTGCATCCTTGCATTTGATCTTAACACTAGGATAATTTTGAGCGATGACCCACCCGACTTCTTCTGGAGGAACACCTGATAAATTAATGTATCTATTAAGCTTATCAATGATTTCATAGGTGGAAACATCTGCCATAGTGTTAGATGATTTGGCTGATACAATATTAATTGGCAAATGCAACTTTGAGCCTGGATTACCTTTTATGTTTCCTCTTTTAGATAGGCATTTCCTTACTACTTCGTTGATGATCGCATCAACCTTCTTCTTTGCATTTTCATTTATTTCAATCCGCGTTGGAAGAGCCAAACAGGCAGCCTCATAAACTGAACTCTTCTGCATCATTATAAGAGCCATACTCATGGCAGCCCTCACTGAGGCTCCCCTTTTTATATCTGGATGTGACCTCGTCGCCCTAGCAACATCCACAGCGAGTTCAATAATCTCCCCATCACCAATGGCCGTATTATGTTCTACGATCGCTACCTCCTCTTCTCGGGTTTGATAGTTTAACGTCAACAATTCGAAGCGGTCTCGTAAAGCCTCGGACAAGGCGGTAGTCCCGATAAACTCCCGAGGGTTCTGAGTAGCGATGACGATAAAACCCTCTTTTGCTCTTATCTTACCGATTTTCGGTATCTCTATTTGTTTTTCATCCATAGCTGGGAGTAAGACGTTTTGAACCCCCTCAGGCATCCGGTTGAGCTCGTTGATGAAAAGAATACCCCCTTTTTCCATAGTACTAGTTAAAGGACCAGGGAAGAAAGCATCCTTTACATAACCCATTTTTATTACAAAGGGTGGGTCAAACCAGCCTGTTAATTTACGCTCGGTGTAACGTTCATCGCCATCAAGGCGATAGAAATGCCTTTTGAGATATTTGGCTATTACAAGAGCCAGTATAGTTTTCCCTACACCAACTTGTCCCTCGATCAGTAGGTGCTTGTTCGCCCTAATTGCGATTAGGGCCTTTTTCAGCGCATCTTCCCTACCGACTATGCCGTAAAGGCTCTGGATTTCTTTTACTTCATTCGATAAAGAACTTGTTTCCACGGACCTGCCACCTAATTATAACCAGCTATACCATTTCATTGCTATTCTAATCTGAAATAGACTCGCTTTTCCCATAAAGTTTTCGCGTCAAAACTTCATGATCCTTTATGATCAAGCTATTTTGAATATGGGGTGATTTGGGCTGAGCCTCTTACCCTCCTCCATAGATAGCTCTCCATACGCCACGTCGACCATGGCGATCGTGGGGAAGATATAGTTTGCCTCGTCAATAGGGCCGTAAAGGATGAAGTCAGCTCCCGCCGCAGCCATGAGGACGCTCGCCGCCGCCATGCTCGGTTTTTTCGCTTGTTTTCCCATCTTCGTTTTGAGCCCTTTCCACGTACCGATGGCGTTGTGGGCTCCGGAGCCTATGGGCAATCCCAATTCGTTTTTTAGCTCAAAGATCACCCTGCACCCTATGCCAAGCGTGGGAATGTCGAGGACACAAGTGTCGACCAAGTGTTTCTCCATCCCCACCTCCAGGGTTTTGGCTAGGAGCTCTCTTACCGCCTTAATTCGCCCCTGAGAGGTAAAGTCCTTAGTGTAAAAGGCGAGGAGGATGATGCTCTTAATACCGGCCTCCTTAATCTTATCAAGCTCCTCCCGTTTAAACTCGGGGATCAAGGAGTTGTAGACTATCCTATCGCTTAACCCCCAGTCTTTTATGAAGTCTAAGGTCCTTATCCTGATGCTTGCGGTGTTACCATCCAATAATAGAGGCACATCCGTTACACCCGCTGTGAAGTCTAAATATCTACTCAAAGCCTCGGGCGTGGAACCGATGACATCCAACATACAAGGGTTTCCAGTCTTGTCGGAGAACTCCTCTTGGAGTTTGATCAGTCTCTCGGCTTCTTCCCGATCGAACTCCCCCTTCTTCGCATCCCTAACGATCCTATGTTTATGATAGAAGATAGACCCCACGAGGCCCACAGGTCTTTCCCCGGGTAAACCACCGATCTTTACTCCTCCGATGTTAAATTCTTTCTGCTGAACTTCATATTTCCACATATTGCCCACCAATATTTTGTAATCCTGAACGAGATAGCCGACTTAAGTTTTATCGCTCGATTTTCCAGCGTTGGATTATACTTTTCCCTTACGCCTCTATACTCATTAAGTCCTTGATTACGTGAACAGCTGAACTTGCGTCCTCTGCGTATGCCGCTCCGATCTCCTTGGCCCACGCTTCCGATGTGACGGCTCCTCCGATAATATATTTTACATTTAGCCCGGATCTGACGATGGCGTCGGCTAAATCCTTCTGGGCCGGCATGGTCGTCGTCAGGAGGGCTGATGCACCGATCACGTCTGCTCCAACTTCCTTTGCTTTCTCTATGAAGGCTTCCACCGGGGCATCTTTACCCACATCATACACCTTAAAGCCATTGGCTGTTAACATGGAAGAAACGAGGTTCTTACCGATGTCATGGATGTCTCCGGTGACGGTCCCAAGGACGACTCTTCCCAACAACTTCCTCTCCATTTTTCTATCGAGAAGCTCAGGCTCAAGAACTTCTAGAGCCGACTTTGTCGCTTCAGTGGCATGTATTAAATGTAACACGAAAAGATCTCCCTTCTCGAAGAGTTCACCCACCTCCTTCAATCCCTTTGTCAACCCTTTATCGATGGCATCGAGGGGGTCCACACCGACCTCTAACGTCTCTCTAGCGGCATCCGTGGCCGCTTTGCTATCAAAGCTCTTCACAGCACTCTCCAATTTTGCCAGAACGGCTTTCTCTTTCTCCTTCATCCTGACCCCAACGATACACTAATTGGATTAATAATAGTTAAACCTTTCAACCTTGAACTCCAAGCTAAGACCTTGTGAAAGATCTTGGCGTAATACGTAAGTTTGCATTTGATCTAGGAAAAGTAGGCTTGATTGTAAAGATAGATTGTAAAGATAGATGTCTCAACAAGAAAGTATCAAACCTGAGCACTCTAAATTCTAAGCATCTATATTTTCACCGCGCCGTAGCTTGTGAAGTGCTTAGCGATAAGGTGAAATCAATGGACTTAGCCATTAGGTTATAATAAACTCTATCCTTTCACTAGGTTCTTTTCGGCCTCCCTCACAATTTTTTTTATCTTATTGGAGACGTCTTTGGGTAGGGGAGTATGCTCATATTCCTCCAACTTGCTAATCGCCACCTCCCTCGCCCTCTGACGCACATCCATACCACCTCGCTTCAACCAACCGTCCAAGACGTGTCGATCTGTGACCTTTGGCATCCAGAGCTCTTCGCTAAAGTGTTGGAGACTATGCTTCTCCGCCATGAAGTTCCCAGCGATCCCGACCTTCTTGATAACGTCGAGGGCGAGGGTTTCATCATTGAAATCGACTCCCCTCAACACTCTCTTGATCATCCCCACCATCTCATTATCGAGGACGAGTTGCTCATAGCTAGGAACGGTCTCTGAGGCAACTAACCCCATGCCTGAGATCAAGTGTCTTCCACCTAGAGCTGGTAGTAGCGCCGATAACATCTTTTCGTAGCCAGCTTGGGCATCTGAAATTTTAGCGTCGCAGAGCAGGCCGCCACCTGAACAAGGGAGATTGTAGTATCGGGCTAGCTGGGTACTGCACATCTGTAGGAGGGCGAACTCGGGGCTCCCGAAGACGGCGCTGCATGTCTTCATGTCCATGGATCGGGCCCAGCTCGCATAGATCATAGGTGACTTAGGGTTAACTAGTTTTGTAAGCACTAAGCTACTCAAAACCTCGGCGTTGTTCTGGGCTAGGGTTCCGGCGAGGGTGACGGGGGAAGTGGCACCCGCCATAGGGCCGGATTCAACGAGGGTTGGTATTCCGAACCTAGCGGCCTCTAAGAGCGCCTTGGAGACGCCTTTATCGTGGAAAAGTGGACTCGGTATACAAATCACGAACGTCATTATGGGGGCTTTCCTAAGCTCCTCTTCGCCACCCGCCACTATGGAACCCATTTTGATGGCGTCTCGAGTGCTCTTCTCATCTAGTGCTTGACAGATGACGTGTTTGCTCGTATTTTCAAAGGAAATCATCCATTGGTATCGATCTCCAACTTCGAAGGGAACATCCATGGGGGTACCCATTATCATGTAGAAATCTACGTTCTCTAGGGCGTCAGCGAGCCTAGTCATCTCCGCAAGATGCTCACTCGTCAATGTTTTATATTCATTAGTTTGAGGATCTAGGATCCTTGTACCGATACCTACGGTGCCGAAGTAAACCTTATCGTCCCCAACAGATAGCTTATATTTTGCGTTTCTACCATAAAGTGTAACCCTGTGAGGCGATTTCCTGATGCACTCTTCCACAAGGTAAGAAGGCATTTTAACCACTTGATTATTGAAGTCGACCTCTGCCCCAGCCTCATGGCACAGCTTTAGGGCTTCCTCTATCGGTATCTGAACCCCGACTTCCTCCAAGAGCTCCAGACTCGCTAGATGGATAAGATATAGCTGATTAGTTGACAAAATATCCATACGAACCATTTCACAATCCCTGATAGAAAATGCTGCTCAAACCCTTTTATTAGTTTCGGTATCTAGAGTCGTTTACTTACTATTTTCCTACTGAAGATAAGATAAATCCTGAGGATAAAAATATCACTAGGAGGTCACCTGACTCTTTCGATACCTTTCTATAGCAGAGTTAATTAACCCTATAAAACCATTTCTAAAGAATTTTAGGCTGATTATGATTGCGAAAGCGAAGATCAGCTGTTGGAGTGTCGCACTATATGATCGAATGAACTCTAGGAGTGGCCACACTACCAGACCTCCGATGAGGGGCCCAAAGAGGCTTCCTAGGCCACCTAGGATGGTCATGGTGAGTATCATTGCCATGATGCTAAGATCCGCTACGGCTGGGCTTATGTAGCCTATCAGATGTGCGTAGAAACCTCCAGCTAAGCCCACCCAGAAGCTGCTGATAACGAAGGCGAGGAGTTTCAGCCTTACTATATTCAACCCATATATGGCCGCGGCGTCTTCGTCCTCCCTGATCGCCTCAAAGAAGAGACCATATTTAGAGCGGATCAGCCAACGGGTCGTTATGAGACATAGAGCTAAAATTGCTAGGCCTATAAAGTAGTAGTATAGGCCTATAGTGTAGGGCGGCTCATATAGGAGGAATTTGGTTCGTATCCCGGCGCGTCCACCCGTAACCTTGTACTCTGAGAGGAGTAACAGCATTATGATGGCGGAGAAAGCGAAGGTTGTTAACGCTAGATAGATCCCTTTAAGCCTCAGACAGATCCATCCCAGTCCTAGGCCGGTGAGGGTGGCTAAAACCGAGCCAACGATCATTCCGAGCGCTGGAGGTAAACCTGTTAGCATTACAAAGTATACAGACCCATAACCTCCTATGGCAAGGAGGCCGGTGTGACCGAAGCTTAATTGACCTGTATAGCCTGCGAGGAGATTCCAGCTTATCGCCAATAGAGCGTAGTAGTTTGCCATGGTGATAATGAACATAAAGTATGGATCTTTTGCTAAGAGCAGGGCTACGATCGCTAGGATCCATATGATGATTAGAATTATCAAAAGCTCTGTTTGAAGTCTCTTCATATTATAGACTCCTATTTTTAAGTTTGATATATAAATCTACGAATAATAAGTTTTTGTATGTATGCCCTGACCGTTTCCAGGGTATCTAAGAGGTTTGGAGGCATAGTCGCACTAAATGGGATTGACTTAGATATCGCCGATGGAGAGATCTTTGGTCTTATGGGACCCAACGCTTGTGGCAAAACCACACTAATAAACGTTATTAGTGGATTCTACCAACCCGATTCGGGAACTATTCAAATACATGGTCAAGCGGTAAATAATAAACCACCTTACGCAGATTGCTTTCGATGCTTGAGTAGGTCCTTTCAGATTCCAAAATTGTGGCCAAGGTTGAATGTCTTATCAAACCTCATGATTTCAGCTATGGGTAAGGATGCTTCTTTAAAACTTGGCGAGGCTAGGGAAAAAGCGCTTCGTTTCTTAGATAAAATAGAGCTAAGGCATCTAGAACATGAACCTGCTAGTACACTCTCAGGGGGGCAGTCGAAACTTTTAGAAACCGGTAGAGCCATGATTACCGATGCTGATGTTATTCTTCTGGATGAACCTTTTGCAGGAGTTGCCCCGAGCCTTTTGCCAAGCTTAATCGAGATGATAAAGGAACGCGCGAAAGAGAAGACAAGTTTTCTGGTTGTGAGCCATATAATATCCGGCATCGTGGATGTGAGTGACAAAGTTGGGGTGATGAGTGAGGGTAGGTTGATCGCTGAGGGTAAGGCAAGTGATGTGTTTCGAACAGAGATCGTGGTGGAGACCTATCTAGGTGGGAGTAACTTAGATGTCGCTGATGATTGAGGGGCTCACCGCAGGGTATTACAAGGGAATTAAGGTAATTGACGATGTCAGTCTAAGAGCGGACGAGGGTAAAATCACAGTAATAATCGGCCCAAACGGTGCAGGAAAATCAACGCTACTCAAGGCGGTATGCGGCGTATTGACTCCCTATTCTGGTAAGGTCATCTATGATGGTAAGGACATCACCCATCTATCTGCTCGTGATATTAGGCGACAAGGCATCTCATATATAGCCCAAGAAGGCTTGATCTTTCCAAGATTGACAGTGGAAGAGAATCTGATGTTCGCTGGCAAGATCATTGGACTGCACGATCGTTTCCTACAAGAGAGATTAGAGGATGTAATCGAAAGATTCCCTAACCTTAAGCAAAAGCTGAGAAAGCAGGCAGGCGACCTCAGCGGCGGCGAGCAGAAGATGGTCGCTATAGCTAGAAGCCTGATAGTCGATGCAAAGTTGCTGTTAATAGATGAACCCACGGCTGCCCTATCACCTAAGCTTACAAGGGAGATGTTTGAGAAGATCATTGATCTTAAAAAGGATGGGAGAACGGTACTAATGGTAGAACAAGATGTCCGAGGAGCCATCAACTCATCGGATTACACTTATGCATTTGTTATGGGAAAGGTCTCCTACAAAGGCCCTAGTAAACAGACAATGCAGGAATTGGATAACATAGTCGATAGTTGGTTACATTTACCTAGATAGTTTATATTAAGCTCTTCTCACCCTTTCTCCAAAAAGTCCTGTAGGTCTAAGTGTGAGAAATATCATTAAGATAACATAGGCTGCGACGTCTGCGTATGCCGGTGAGAGGAGTCCAGATATCATGGCATTTATTATTCCTATTATCAACCCACCTATCATCGCTCCCTCTATCGAGCCCAACCCGCCGATAACGATGATCACAAATCCCATGATCAAAGGAACGACACCTACGTGAGGATATATAGATAGCACCGGAGCCAATAAAGCACCTGCTGTGGCTGCTAACATACCGCCTGTTCCGAAGGCTAGAAAGCTGACTCTCTTAATATCCACACCTAAAGCGAGGGCGGCAGCTCGATTTTGTGACACGCCTTGCCAAGTCCTTCCTATCCAAGTCTTTTTTATGAAACCGTAGACAAGGATCAGGATAGTAACTGACGATATAAAGACGAAGATTCGATCCCAACTTATAGTAAGTGTGAAAATCTGTATTAAGCCGGGAAAATAGGGTTTGGGAGTCCTAATGAAGGGGCCGAAAATCTCTCTAGCTATGTTTTGAAAGAGGATGCTTAGGGCGAAAGTCCCAATAAGCGCATATTCATCAGCCCTTTCTATTCTTTTGGTATAAGTGTCGCGGATGAGGAGTCTCTCCACTGGAAGAGCCACAAGGAATCCTGCAAGGGCAGCGAAGGGGAAAGCCAAAACAGTCGATACCCCTAATAGTGTCGCTGCATAGTATAGAGCGTAGCCCCCCACCATATAGAATTCGCCATAGGCAAAGTTTATGATCCTCATCACACCGTAGACGAGATTTAAGCCCATTCCCATGAGGGAGAAGATAGCTCCTAATACTAATCCGATGATTATTAGGTTGAAGATGAGAGTGGATGAGGGGAGCGGAATCATAATAACATCTCATATAAGATAGAACGTCTGCTTTGTTTTCATTCTTAGGGAGTATCTTTCCGCCATCAAAAGGAATCACCTTCTCCATGCCCAATTGTTATTTTCATTATTTATGTATCCTTTTTATATCATAATCAGATAAAAAAAAAGGAGAGGCCTATTAAGCCCATCCTACAATGGGGGATATATCTGTTCAGCATCTAAAGGCTCTTGACCAAACTCCGTAAATTGGAAAATGAACTGTGTTTGTCCAATCCATTGGTGCCACTTCACACTCCCTGGCGTGGGATCATTGATGAACGTGATTCTTCCCGATGTGCCCTCGATTTCAATATCCTCAATATAGTTTGCTAGGACATCTGGGTTGGTAGATCCTGTCTTTTCAATCGCTTCTACAAGGATACGTAAGCCGTCCCAATACCAACCTAGCCAAATAGCCGGCGTTTTTCCTGTTTTTCCCTTGTATATTTTAAAGTACTCTTCACCTGTAGAGGTCAACTTCATCTGGGGGCTATAATAAGCGGGATATAGGGATCCTACTGCCTCTTCTCCAACCGTCTCCCAGAATTGGTCTATGACCCACGTTGGTCCATCGTTACCATAAAGTATCTGGATTTTTGTATGTAAGCCAGCTTCGGTTAGCTGTTTATGGACCAAAAGTGATGTAGGTAGATTTAGTATTATGAGGCACGTCTCTGGAAGTGGGTCCATCGCTGCGATCTTTGCGATCTCAGGCGTGAAGTCTGTTCTTGCTTGTGGAACTACAAAGTCGGTGAACTCAAGGTCGGGTATCTTTGTTGCCGTCTCCTCCAATAAAGCGTCCCTATTGCCTAGGCCGTAAGATGACTCCTCAGTGAAGGAGACAATGTTCTTATACCCCTTAAACTCAAGGAAATTAACTAGGTGTGAAGCAAAAAGGGAGTTGTAGATACCCACTCTAAACGCATATTTATAATGGTTTTTAGTTATCCCATCAGCCCAGCTATAAGAATAGAAGTTGATAACAGGGAAGCTATCGGTGGCCTCTGCTAAAGGAAGCGCCACGAGACTCTCCCAGGGGCCTACCAATCCGACTATCTTATCATGGGTGACCAACCTCTCGAGGGCTGATATAGCCGTTGCTGGATCAAGTGTCTGATCTGCTGTCACTAGTTCCAGCTTTCTCCCTAAAACCCCTCCTTTAGCATTCTGCCATTCCACAAAGATCTCTGCATTTTCTAGGATAAGCTCTCCTGATAAGTAGTCGGCGGGGGCTGAGAGGGGGGTTATCACCCCAATCTTTATCGGCTCTTTGGGTGTAGGGGTAGGTGTAGGGGTAGGAGTAGGTAGGGTGAGGTAGTAGGCCGCAGCACCAACTATAATGATGATCACGATGACGACTATGGCTATGACCGCTCTAGAGATTCCTTTCCTGTGGGATGTTTGGTTTGTCAAAACTTTCACCCTTTTAACTGCTTAATTATGAAAGTCATATCGTATTTAAATCTTTTAATCAGGGTGAACTGTACCAATGTTTAAATTTTAAAATGATATCAATAAGTAACAAGGCGTATACTGGAGAGTTGTAAATAATGGTCCTTGTTTTGACAAAATCGGATTTGGAACACGTTCTATCTATGAGAGAAACAATTGAGGTCGTTGAAAGAGCATTTGCAGAGCTGGTTCAAGGCACTGCGTACGTTCCACTCCGATTGATGATCAATATGGAGGAACAGAAAGGACTCTTTTTAACTATGCCGGCTTATCTAACGAAAAGCAAATCATTGGCCACAAAGATTGTTTCGCTATTCGAACAGAATCCAATCAAACATGGTTTGCCAACAATTTATGCTCTTGTGGTTCTTAATGATCCAGATACAGGCAGACCTCTAGCGATCATGGAGGGTGGATTCCTTACGGCCATGCGAACTGGAGCAGTCGGTGGAGTGGCCGCCAAATATCTAGCTCGGAACAATTCTAAGGTTGTGGGGGTGATAGGCGCTGGGGTCCAATCTAAAACGCAGTTATGGGCCCTGTGTGAAGTCAGAGACATCACAAAGGCTCTAGTCTATGATATAATCCCCCAAAGATCCAACGAGTACGTAAACGAAATGTCAAGAAAGCTCGGCATCGATGTCTTCCCAGTCGATCATGCAGAAAGAGCAGTCAAAGGCGCGGATATTCTCATCACTGCAACCACGGCTAGGGATCCGGTGATCAACGGAGCATGGGTTGAACCTGGCACCCACATTAACGCTTTTGGTGTCATGGGACCTGAAGCTCGTGAGTTGGACACAACTACCATTAGAAAATCCAAATTAATAGTCGATTCGAGAGAAGCCGTACTCTCTGAATCAGGCGACATCCTAATCCCCATTAAAGAGGGTTCTATCACAGAAGATCACATCTTCTCCGAGCTGGGTGAAATAGTCACGGGTAGAAGGGAAGGTAGAACCTCTGACAACGAGATAACCCTATGGAAAAGCGTAGGTCTCGCGATACAAGACGCTGCAGCGACGAAGCTCGCTTATGATAAGGCTGTCGATCAAAAGTTAGGTATCGAAGTTGAACTAACCTAGACTAGATTTTAAACTAAGTAAACAAATAGTTAACTATTGAAAAGCCATTTAATGTCGACCCCTAGTTTTACCGTGTTTCATTTCTATATATGGTGTGGTGGTGGTTGTAAATAAAGAAAGGAAAACACAGGGTTTGCCCAAGAAAGATCTGGCCATTCTCAAAAGTATGAATCCTAGCGCAGTGCCCAAATAGCTACAGCCGTTACAAATATTCCGAAAATGATAATAAGTATAGAGAAACCAGGAAGCAACCATCCAGCTTCTTCAAAGGATGGGGTGATCAATAC
>JABAOF010002997.1_pt5 | contig 20047 bp, 20 predicted proteins | sample 7062171 | NCBI WGS metagenome assembly JABAOF01 (sample SAMN14538628, study PRJNA623070) | marine sediment metagenome | biome: marine biome [ENVO:00000428]; feature: marine pelagic biome [ENVO:01000023]; material: deep marine sediment [ENVO:00002113] | place: India: Gulf of Khambhat ...
TGCAATTGTTCGGCGGTAATTATCCCCACTTCTACTAACAAATCGCCCAATTTCTTTTTTATTGCCGGACCCTTGGCCATAATTGCTTTAAATCCTTTTTAATTCAGCAAAAAGTTAAAGTAAGCTGACTAATTTTTAGTATACCACAGCGCTATTGCTTTGTCAACAGCTTTCTTCTCAAGCGTGCCTCAACCTGCCGGGGAACCAATCCCTCTACCTTACCTTTCAGGCTAACTACTTCCTTGACTATGCTTGAACTCAGATAAGTATACGCCTCTGCCGGCATAAGGAACACTGTTTCAATATCCGGAGCTAACTTGCGGTTGGTTAATGCCATTTGAAACTCGTATTCGAAGTCGGAAACTGCTCTAAGCCCCCTGATGATAACTTTCGCTCTGTTCTTTTTCACGTAATCGACTAACAATCCGTCGAAATGGGAGACCACAACACCGGAGAGTCCCCTGGTTACAGCTGTCAGCATCTCCATTCGTTCATCTACAGAAAATAGCACATTCTTACCCGCATTTTCAATAACCGCCACTATTACCTGGTCAAATAAGCGAACCGCCCTTTTTATTACGTCGATGTGTCCATTGGTAACCGGGTCGAAACTCCCTGGATAAACAGCAATTTTCTTTTTTTTCATCTTTTTGCTCCTTATTTATGTATCCAATTATCTTATCCCACACTTGCTAGCCCAAATCTTTTTCTAAATTTCTGTTTAAACTTTCGTTTAATTACTCCGTTTTCTGGAAGGGTTAGAACAGGATCTTCGTTAATCAGGCGGAAGGCTGCCTGACGTGCCTGTTCTAATTCATCATGGTCGGAAACAATATTGCCAATTTTGAATTCAGGAAGTCCGTGCTGCTGAGTGCCAAAGAACTCCCCGCCACCGCGTAACCTCAAGTCCTCTTCTGCAATGCGAAATCCATCATTAGTTTCCAACATAATTTGTAATCTTTTTTTTGCTTCTTCTGTTTTAGTTTGTCCCAGTAAAATACAAAGAGATTGTTCAGTGCTTCTACCCACCCTACCCCGCAATTGGTGTAAAGTAGCCAAGCCAAACCTTTCGCTATGCTCAACAACCATCAGGCAGGCATTAGCCACGTCGATACCCACCTCAATTATACTGGTGGTAATCAAAATATCAAATTCCCTGTTCAAAAATTTCATCATTACGCCTTCCTTCTGTTCACTTTTCATTTGACCGTGCAGAAGGCCAACTTTAAAATCTTTGAACACAGTAGCCATTAGTCTCTCTGCCATTTTCACTGCAGCACGCAATTCCAGCTTGTCCGATTCGTTAATTATGGGATAGACAATATAAGCCTGCTGGCCTTTTCTTACGCCATCGATAACCATCTGATAAGCTTCTTCCTCAGAAAGCCTCTGAGTGAACACCTTTCTCCTTCCTGGCGGCAATTGGTCGATTATGGAAACATCCAGATCTCCGTAAACTGTCAAAGTTAGTGTGCGTGGTATGGGCGTGGCTGTCATTACCAGAATATCCAGGTTTTCCCCTTTCTTCCTCAACCTCGCCCTCTGCATAACTCCAAACTTATGCTGTTCGTCAATGACTGCCAGACCTAAATTGGAAAATTTGACCCCCTGTTCAATTAAAGCGTGCGTGCCGATAATTATTTGGGATTCTCCTTGTTCAATCCTCTGGTAAAGTTCTTTCTTTCTCTTCTGTCCCATTCTCCCCATGACCAATTCCACTTTGACCTCTAAGCCTTCCAGCATCTTGCGTAAAGTCAGATAATGTTGTTCAGCCAGAATTTCAGTAGGAGCCATCACCGCAGCCTGATAGCCATTCTCCACAACCAAGAGAAGCGCGGCCACGGCAACTACTGTCTTACCACTTCCCACGTCTCCCTGGAGGAGCCTGTTCATTGGCTTAGGTGACATAAGGTCATTAAAAATTTCTCTGATTACTCTTTTCTGTGCAGAAGTAAAATCGAAAGGCAATTTCTCTCTGAAAGCCGTTAACAGATTCTTTTTCAACTCATATTTCCTATTCTTGTTTACAACTTTTACCTGTCGTTTTCTCAACGCCATAGCCAATTCCCAGAAGAAAAACTCTTCAAATACCAGTCTTCTCCGGGCAACCCCTCCCTTCTGCCAGTTGGAAGGGAAGTGCATATTATATATAGCATCTGGATAAGGCATGAGTTCATATTCTCTGACGATGCTCGGGGACAGTGTCTCTTTTAAAAATGAAACATAATAATCGAGCGTTCTCTTAATCAGCGTCCTTAAGAAACGCAAATTTAACTTTGCGGTAACTTGATATATGGGGACAATTCTCTTAGTATGAATTAAGTCATCTTCCTTTCCTGTTAGTTTCTCGTAGGTGAAATTGGAAATCTGCAAATCGCGAAAGGTACGTTCAAATTTGCCGTGTACAACAAGTGAAGTCCCCACAGGCAGAGAGTCTTTCAAGTAGAACTGGTTAAAGCAGATCATTGTTGCCTTGCCAGTGCCGTCTTCAAGGAGGATTTTTAGGAGGGGCTTACCGCCCCTGGTAGGTATGATTTGGTGTTCAGTAACTACTGCCAGAACAGTAGCTTCTTCCCCATCGTTTATTTGTGCCAACAGTTTTAGATGGGCGCGATCTTCGTGACGGAAGGGAAAATAAGTAATAAGGTCTCCTACTGTTTCAATGCCGAGTTTTTTCAATATTCTTGCTCTCTCGGGGCCCACACCCTTTAAGAACTGAACCGACATACTCAAATCTTTCATGATAATCACAAAAATAGTACGGTAGAACCTAACCCTTTGCAGCCAGAAAGCCAGTTTGTTCGTCTCTGGCAATTTTTTGACGCTGCGGGAGCCATCTCTCCACATAGGCAAAAGCAAACTCCTCCCCGATAAATCGGGAACTCGCACAAGCTTTTGCTTAATGAGAAATATAGCCGAGATGGCTTCCTCACTAAAAATTGCAATGTTCCTCACAAACTACTTTCTGACTGCAGGTCTTCGTATCCTTGGTATCAAAATATTCTTGCAATTATTTTTATATTTTGCTAAACTAACCAAAATTTTACAGGAGGAAACAATTGCCTAAGAAATGTGTAATCTGTGGTAAATCTGTGCGCTCCGGCTCTAATATCAGCCACTCCCATCACAAAACGAAACGGAAATTTAGGCCCAATTTGCAGAAAATAAACATAATTCTGGATGGAAGAAAGAAGAAAGCCTACGTGTGTACTCAATGCATTACCGCAGGCAAAGTTACAAAATCCGCCTGAAGCCATCGCCAATTCAAAAAGGAAAACTCAAAGAACAGAGATAACTATAAACAGGAGACCCGATACCAGCGAGATAATATCTCTTGAGGGCAAAATCTAAAATATACCTGTCTCCGGTAAAACCGAGACCCCAGGTATAACTTACTTCCCTCTTTTCGCTAAAATTCTCACCGAACATGCCACTACGAAGAGAAATATTGCGAGGAAGAACGTACTCCAGACCCAGGTGGTAAACTGCCAGCGAGTTCCGACCCTCATTCTTTCTTGCATAAAATCTCTGCTCAAAATCGGAAGCAAAAGTCAAAAATTCCGCCATTTTTATCCCCATACCTACTCTGAGATTTAATGGCAAGGGGTCGGAACGGTAATCACCCCAGTAGATGTAAGCAGGACAATTCTCCAGGGAGATTCCCAACCTTAATCGTGGCGAATAAGTATAAATCATCCCCCAATCTAAACCCCATCCATTTCCGTAAGAGATATTTGCCTCAGGTGAGGGGGTATTTTGAGCAATTCCCAGCGAGCCATGAAGATAGCTTATATTCATCCCGAAAGAGATGTTTGGGCTGTAAGGTATAGCAAAGGAGAGCGTGTATTTACTAATGTTAATCTCTCTCTCGGAGTAAGGGGGTTTATCTTCTTCTCTAAAAGTGGATAACGGACGCCAGCTCAATGCTCCCAGACTGCTACAAAAAGATAGATAAGTGAACCACCTCCCCTGCAAGGGCTCTCTGTTTACAACGTCCTCTCCTTTCCCTTTACTCCGTGCCAGATCAAACATAAAAGTAGACAGATTGCTCTCTAAGAAAATTAGTCCAGCAGGATTCCAGTAAGGAGCATCGGCATTGTCCGCCAAAGCAACAAACGCTTCTCCCATTCCGCTCGGCCTGGCTCCTATAGGTATCCCGTCGAAAGAATTATACAGAATAGGAGAAGACTCTTTGGCAAAACAAAAAATAGCCGAAAAGAATATTAAACAACCAATAACAAGAACTTTCAATTCGCCCTCCTTGGCGCAAAATTCTATAATTCATTACACTATTTGACTGTTTTTTCTATTGTTGCTCCTCCCAGAACCACATCTCCATCGTAAAAGACTACTGCCTGGCCAGGAGTAGCCGAACGCACCGGCTTCTTAAATCTCACCAATACTTTGTCCTCACCTATGGAAGAGACTACCGCTTCTTCCCCTGCATGATTATATCTTATTTTAGCTACTACGTCCAGATTTCCTTTTATTTCTTCCGACGATATAAGGTGCAAGTCCTTTGCAATAAGTTCCTGAGAAAATAGTTCCTGTTCAGGACCCACTACAATCCTGTTGTGCTCAGGGTCGATGGAAACTACATAAAAAGGTCTCCCATAAGCTCCAATTCCTCTCCTCTGTCCAACCGTATAACAAGCTACGCCCTCGTGTTCACCCACAACATTTCCCTTAACATCGACTATCTCCCCGGGAAGCGAAGGAAAGTGGAATGACAAAAATTTTCGGTAATCTCCCTCTACAAAACATATTTCCTGACTTGCTTTCTTATCAGTCACAGGCAAGCCGAATTTCCTGGCAATCTTTCGCACCTCTTTTTTTCCGTAACCTCCCAAAACCATTAAGATTCTTGCCATCTGCTCTTGTGCAAGAGTATATAAGAAGTAAGACTGTTCCCCATTCTCTTTCACTCCTTTTTTCAAAAGATATCCTCGGGAGTTCTTTTCTATTCTGGCGTAATGGCCTGTGGCTAAATATTGCGCCTTTAACTCTTTTGCCTTTTCCAACAGGAGCTTGAATTTTATCTCCCGATTGCAAAGAATACAGGGATTGGGAGTCCTGCCCCTCTGATATTCCTGGCAGAAACGGTCAATAACCTTATCCTGGAATTCTTTCTGGAAATTCAGGACATAAAAGGGAATTTTCAACTTGAGCGCCACACTTCGGGCATCATTGATCCCTCGCAAACTACAACAGCGATTCCCTCCAAAGGATGGATGATCAGTCTCCTCACAAAAAGGATACAGATACATAGATATCCCGATTACATCGTATCCTTCGTCTTTTAATATTGCTGCTGCCGTCGACGAATCGACTCCCCCAGACATTGCTACCACTACTCTTTTCATAATACAATACTCTGTTCCGTCCCGATTCATCGGGACTACTCCTTTTTTTATTAGTCGAATTCTACCTGAATGACTCCCAGGGGGCAAGCGGGCACACATAGGCCACAGAGGAGGCATCTATCCCGATCGAATTCCAATTTCCAGCTCTCTCTATCCATGAACAGCGCCTTAGGACTGCAAACAGCTATACATGCCCCACACGAGGTACATTCCTGTTCATTCAGTTTTATGTCCTTGGCCAGTGGCTGGACATCGACTTTTACGTCTTCCAGATATTTCAGACCCTTGTTAATTCCTTCCTTGTTCCCTTCTAACTCCAGTACCATTTTCCCTTCCTCTTTGGGTGTGACCTGAGCGCGCAGGATGTTCAGAACTAAATCGTAATCCTTAACCAGGCGGTAAATTATCGGTTGGTCAACCAATTCGGGAGGAAAAGTTAAAACTATTCTCTTTTTCGCCATGTAAACCTCCTTAACAATTAATACATTAACGTCTAATATCTAAAGGCTTAAATTTCTCATCCACCGGTAGTCGTTGGATGGGCTCTTGTAAGAAGAACTTCCCCTTCTTAATCCACCCTTTCAGAACTTGAGCTATCTCTCTGGCTTTGTAAAGACTGGAGAGCGGCGCGGTGGGAACTCTCTTCTTTCTTATTTCAATTTCCCCGCTTCTTAACTCCTTATAACTTACCTTGCCGAAATTTGGTTTTTCTCTTCTGGGAACACTGTAATCAACCACTGTTGTATATATGTCTTCATCAGAGACGGAGACAAAATGGGCCATCTCTTCATCGAGAATAGGGATAGGTATCCCCACTCCCACAGTAAGGGTAACGCCATATCTGTAGAAGACCGCTGCCCTCAGAAAATCGCGGCTCATCTCTTTCAAATTGCCTATCAGACACAACGTCCCCGCAGGAGCCAGAGGTATTTTGGTTTTCTCGTCCCTCTTCTGAAGAGGATTATGTTGCGTGCCTTCCCAGGCAACGTAACCCTGCGCTCCGCCGAGAAATATTCTGGTTCCTATACCGATAGTGCGATACAAGGGATCGTTAATCAGAGGTGAGAGCTGTGAACTATTACAGTAATTTGCATTGCCAAAATTGGGCAAGAGAACACCCATATATGTATATATTGTTTCATCGGACGAGTTAGTGGCTACTGCATAATTTTGATAAGCATTCCGGGGATTGAAAAGAATTGCCTGATTGACTGAGTCTAAAGTGATATAAGAGTCGAATTCTTTTCGGGGATAACAATCTGTCCCGTATGCAGTAGCTCTAAGCCTAACCTTTTTGCCTGAAATCAAGTCCTCAATCACGTGTGCGCCCCCGTATTCCATTCCCCTAGTTTCAGAAAGCTCAGTTGCTCCAATATAAGCATCAACTGCCGCCACTCCCGCATAAGCGGGAACATCGTTCAGCCACACCTTCTGCATCTTTATAGGTGGATCGCTATGGCCGAAATTCAGTAAAGCTCCTGAAGAACACATCGGGCCGAAGGTAGCTGTAGTTACCACGTCTACTTCCCTGGCAACCCTTTTTTCTCCCTTCTTTCTTACAAGGTCGATAACCTCTTCCGCAGTTACCACTACCGCTTCACCCTTCTTAATCTTTTCGTTAATCTCTGCAAAAGTTTTAGGCATTTATACCTCCTTATGTGAATCTTTTAATAGTTAATCTTCAACCTGTGCTTTCTGATGTCGTCGATTAACATCTCGTGTTTCTTGCAAAATTCGGGCTTGGCCAGCTGGGCGTTGATTACCTCTTCCTGCCAGTGCGCATTATAAAGCCTACATTTATTATCTTCACAAAAAGGCTCACCTAATATGTTAAAAAATAGAGCCTGCATACAGTAGCCTTTCATTACTTCAGTCAGCCGCGTGTCGTCGTAGTCAATAAACTTTTCTCCAAAATTTCTTTTCAGAGTAACTGCATCAATTCCCCATTGTTTCTGTAAATAGAACTCTCTGGGTTTAGCTGGAGCTTCCACGATGCCCGTAGTGGAAATAATGGAGGGAAATCCATACACGCTTACCCGGGCATGATAACGACGGTCATTCTCATCCCAGGTTCCGAATAGCTGGTCTGTAAAAATAATCACCAGACAATGCCAGCTGCGCTCTTCCTCTGTTATCAACTCCTGATATAATGCCTGGAGCTTGAATCCATCATAAAGTATGCCAAAACTTCTATTCTCTGAATTTTGCAGTCTCCTCTTTTCGTATTCTATCTCAGCAGGAAGTGGATCAGAAGTGGAATGGTGGCTATAAATATCCTGAATTTTACATCTGGCTATCTCCTTAGCCAACTCTCTTAAGGAGGAATCATCCATTCCCCTGGTAACTTCGGCAATGAAATTGCCTTTGACTTCAATCTTGGCACCACCCGAGTTCTCCTTAAGATACTGAGCTATCTCTCTAATATTTAAAGCTTGAGTCTTGCTACCATTATAGAGGAAAATTTTCATCTCTTTTTCATACCCAATTTTTCCAATACTACCTCTGCGCCTCTCTTTCCCGAAAGAAGCATTGCCCCAAAAGTAGGCCCCATGCGGGGAAGACCATAGGTAGTAGCCACAGCCATGCCCACTACCACAAGGCCAGGATAAGCTTCCCCGGTATGTTCCACTACCAGATTCTCCGACCTCTCTATCCACATTGCTCCCATACCTTTTATTTTTATTAGTCTCCTCTCTTCCAATTTTCTCACTACCGAGGCATCGTGTCCCGTGGCATCGATGACCATTTTCGCTTCTAAAGCCACAGGATCAACGCAGGTAATCTCACGAGGCAAAGCAGATATGGGAGTCCAGTTAACCACAGCACCGCTCACTCTGCCACCCTCCCGCAGCACAAGGTCGTCAAAAACAGTCATATTGGCAAACTTCACCCCACTGTCACAGGTAGCTGCAATAAGTTTAGAACAGGCATGAGGTCCATCTGCTACATACAGCCCCTCGCTTACTTCTTCATAGGGCACAGCCAGTTCTTCCAGGACTTTCTGTGCAGGTTTTCTCACTGTTACTTTATTCATTAAGTACCCGCCAATCCAGAACCCCCCACCGAGGTAATTATTTCTCTCTACAATTAAAACTTTGAGTCCACGAGCAGCCAGTTCTTTTCCCGCCATTAATCCACTGGGCCCACCACCCACAATAAGACAATCGCTTTCCACGTACTGGGAAAACTGCCTGGCGAACTCATCTACAATGGCTCGCGTAACCTCTTTTTCTCCCACTGGTGCAAATAGTTTCTTCTCCATATCTTTCTCCTTTCGCTGACTTCTATTTCTCTTCGTGATAGATGGGTGACATACTGCGCAACTTTTCTACTATCCCGGGCAAGACTTTTAGAACATAATTGATATCTTCTTCATTATTTTCTTTTCCCAAAGTAAAGCGAAGCGAACTATGGGCCACTTCAGGAGAGATACCGATAGCCGTTAGAACGTGCGACGGTTCCAAGATGCTGGAAGTGCAGGCTGAACCACTGGAGGCACAGACTCCTGCCAGATCTAACTGCAGAAGCATAGACTCGCCTTCTACACCTTCCAAGCTCACATTTACGTTTCCCGGAAGCCTCTTTTCAGGATGACCGTTGAGCCTGCTGTGTTTAATTCTTTTCAATATACCTTCTATCAATTTATCTCTTAAATAGACTAACCGTTTTTCTTCTTCTGCCATATCTTTTTGCGCAAGTGAACAGGCCTCTCCGAATCCTACGATTCCAGCAACGTTTTCTGTGCTTGCCCGGCGCTTATTCTCCTGTTCGCCACCATAGAGAAAAGGAACTATCTTTGTGCCCTTCTTGATATACAGCGCTCCCACTCCTTTAGGCCCATATAATTTATGCGCAGACATTGCCAATAGGTCGACTCTCATCTTATCCACATTTATGGGAAGGTGCCCGAGGGTCTGAACTGCGTCTGTGTGAAAATAGATTCCTTTCTCTTTGACAATTTTTGCAATCTCTTCTATCGGTTCCACTGTGCCAATTTCATTATTAGCATGCATTATTGATACTAATATGGTTCCCTCAGTAATTGTTTTCTCTACTTCCTGAGGATCTACCAGTCCTTCCTTATCTACCGGAAGATAAGTGACTTTGAATCCTCTTTTTTCCAGAAACTTGCAGACATTAATTACCGCGTGGTGCTCAATGGAACTAGTAATAATATGGTTTCCTTTCTTCTGGTTGGCCCAAGCTATGCCGCATAATGCGAAATTGTCAGCCTCTGTGCCACCGCTGGTAAAAACAATCTCTTCGGGTTGTTTAGCTCCTATCAATCGAGCCACTTTTGCTCTTGCCTCTTCCAGAGCCCCTTTAGCCTCTCTCCCATAAGAGTAGAGGGTGGAAGGGTTACCGAAATCCTTGCTAAAGTAAGGAGCCATAACTTCGGCTACTTGTGGATGGACGGGCGTAGTGGCTGCGTGATCAAGATATATTCTTCTCATCGTATTCTCCTTTTTATATTATTACCTGATATCCTTTTGCTGAAATAGTCTTCTTAATCTTTCCCAAATCTACTTTATCGTCATTGTAGTCAACTTCTACTCTCTCTTGTTTCAGGTTAACCCACACATTACTAACTCCTGGTAAAGAATTGAGAGCGCTGGTAATTGCGGCTACGCAATGTTGACAGACCATTCCTTTAACTCTTATTGTCTCTTTTTTATGCATTACTTTCAATTCCTTTTTCAATTTGAGCTTAGGTAAAAAATTCAATAGGATTAATCCGAAAAGCACTACTGCTCCAGAAATTCTAATCCAGGGAGAAAGCATACCCGACTTTCCTACCAGTATCTCTTGATGCACTTTACTGAAATATGACCAGAGAAGATTCAGCAACCATCCCATAAACAGTGCCGATATAGCGATGGAGAGAAGATAGACTGTTACTATCTTCTTCCCAAGATTTTTTGCCATAACAGTTATGGTAACTGCGTTGGTAGCCGGGCCAGCCATCAGAAAGACTAAGCCTGCTCCTGGAGATAGCCCCTTAATCATAAGGCTGGCCACAATGGGAACCGAACCTGTAGCACACACGTACAGAGGAATTCCCACAATTAACATTGCTACCATGGAAAGAAAGTTGAATCTCGCATATCTTTCTATCAGACTGGCAGGAATAGTGTAAGAGATAACACCCGCTATTAGGGTTCCCCAAAGCAACCACTTGGTTATCGATTTTAAGAGATCAAAATATCCATAGGTAAATGTCGTGCGTAATTTTTCCCGGAAGCTATGTTCATGTTCACTTTTTTCATTAGAGACGTTGCGGCTAATTACCTGGGGATTAGTTTCTCCTGCCTTGGGCCGTTGAAAAAAATTGACCAACGTGCCACCTAAAAGGCCGCTAATGAAAGTGGCCACAGGGCGAAAGACGGCAAATAGAGGCCCCATGAGTCCATAGGTCGCCAGAATGGAATCGGCACCAGTCGCTGGAGTAGAAATAAGAAAAGAGACAGTGGCTCCATCAGAAGCCCCCTGTCTCTTTAAAGAAAGAGCCGTGGGAATAACTCCGCAGGAGCAAAGCGGTAAAGGAATACCAAAAATTGCCGCGTTAACCACTGACTTAATGTTTCGTCTCCCCAAATACCTGATTACTTTCTCTTCCGGAAAAAAAGCATAGAGTATGCCTGCCAGGAGAAATCCCAATAAAAGGTATACTGCCATATCCTGAAATATCTTAACCGATTCTAAAAATATTCCCGAAAGAATTTCAACTATATTCAATTTTTTTAAATTCCTTATCTTTTGACTATCTGAATAATTTTTGCCGCTCTACTTTTTTGAACCTTCGCTCTTTTATCGTATCGGTAGAGGAAGAAGAGAGTAGCAAAAAATCCTAATCCTGCAAAAATAATGCCTGTCCCCTCGGTTCCCAGTACTGCCCGACCCAGAAAATATCCACCAATCAAACCAACCAGTGGAAAAAGATAAATAAGAAATGCTGTCTTTAATATCTGTCTACTCTCTATAGAAATTAGCACTTCGTCGCCGGCACGGGCTCCTAAAGAATCTTTTACGTACAGAATCGGCTTGTCCCCGGAACTCTTCAGGCATATCCCACAGCGGGCACAAGCAGAACTCGGTTCCATCTGTACTTCAGCCACTCCATCTTTTACTTTCGCTACTGTTCCTTTTTCTTCCATTATTAAACACCCCAAAACTTGTCACTAGTGTAGCCCTTTATGGGCGTCCCGATTTATCGCGGCCTACACTACCTAAAAAGGTCTGTGCTTAAATATCTATCACCAATATCAGCCAGGATAGTAACCACCGTCTTACCTTTACCTAACTTCTTGGCAACCTGCAAAGACGCCCAAACATTAGCTCCCGAGGAGATCCCCACCAGTAACCCTTCTTCTCTGGCTAATCTCTTAGCCATTCTTTTTGCATCTTGTTCACTGACTTTAATTACGCCATCCAATAAATCCCGATCCAGAACTTCTGGTACAAATCCTGCTCCAATCCCTTGAATTTTATGAGGATGAGGCTTGCCTCCTGACAAAACCGAGCAGTCTTTAGGTTCCACGGCAATAATTTTTATTCTAGGGCTTTTCCTTTTCAACAGTCTTCCCACGCCGGTTAAAGTCCCTCCTGTTCCCACTCCTGCTACAAAAGCGTCTATTCTTCCCCTGGTCTGCCTCCAGATTTCCTCGCCTGTGGTCTTATAATGAATATCGGGATTGGCAGGGTTATTGAACTGCTGGGGCATAAAATAATCTCGGTTAAATCTAACCAACTCCTCAGCCTTCCTTACTGCTCCCAGCATCCCTTGACTTCCAGGAGTAAGAACAATTTTTGCTCCGTATGCTTGAAATAATTGTCTCCGCTCGACGCTCATATTGTCAGGCATTACCAGAATAAGTTTGTATCCTTTCACTGCAGCCACCAATGCCAAACCAATCCCCGTATTCCCACTTGTGGGTTCAACAATGGTCGCTCCTCTTTTCAAGTAGCCATTTTTTTCAGCTGCTTCCACCATAGAAAGTGCGATTCTGTCCTTAACACTTCCTCCAGGATTTGCTAGTTCAAATTTTGCCCAGATGTAAGCTCCCCGGGCAACTCCCAGGCGCTTTAGTTTAATCAAGGGGGTGAAACCAATCAAGTCTAAAACGTTATCTGCCACTTTAAGACTCATTCTTCCTTCTTTCTCTTTCCTCAGTAAATTCTTTTTCTATTTCTTTCTTTTTCTTATCAATATATTTATCTATTTCACCAGTGACGCCTTCCAGATTCTCTAATTTACTCAGCCTCTTCTCCAGCAAGTCCTGTTCTTTTAAAACAAGGCGTATAGCATCGGCAACCGGGTCGGGAAGTTTAGAGTGTTCCAGCGCCTGGATCTCTTTTCCACTGAAACCCAGACCAATCCTTCCCGGTATTCCTACCACAGTTGCTCCGGGGGGAACATCGGTTAAAACCACTGACCCCGCCCCCACACGAGCATTGTCTCCAACTCTGATTGCTCCCAACAATGTAGCCCCTGCGCCTACGACTACATTGTCTCCCAGAGTGGGATGGCGCTTCTTTTTCTCTAGGCTCGTCCCTCCCAATACCACACCCTGGTAAAGGAGACAGTTGTTTCCAATCTCTGTAGTCTCGCCAATTACCACACCCATCCCGTGATCAATAAAAAATTTTCTTCCAATAGTTGCTCCCGGATGGATCTCGATTCCCGTGATCCAGCGACTAATGTGAGAAATTAAGCGAGCTATAACGTACTCTTTTCTTTTATAGAAGAAATGCGCAATTCGATGAAACCACAAAGCATGCAGTCCAGGATAGCACAGTAGTACCTCAATAACGTTCTTTGCCGCCGGGTCCTTTTCAAAGACCGTTCGAACATCCTCTATAATAGTTTTAAACATGTCCCTCCCTTATCTAAAAGATAGTTTGTAGAAAATGGGTCAGAGTCATTTTCCACCTCCTCCGATGAAATCGGAGACTCCACGCCTTTCCCCATCAAGAAATTATGCCCTGATGCGAGCGGATTTGGTGGAGCGAGCATTACAATTTTTAGCCAAAAATCGAAGATTAGAGTTTAGCCCCGCGGAGACGGGGGAAACTCCTGAGATTTTTGGCGGTGCAAAGAGCAAAAAATTGTCAGCGAGCGAACCAAATCCCGAGCATATATTCCTTGAGCGATGAGCAAACTACCTTTTAATCTTTAGTACTCTTCTTTTTCTTAAGATAGTCCTCTATCGCTAATTTCAAAGCCTCCTCAGCAAGCATAGAACAATGCATCTTTACCGGAGGTAAACCATCCAGCGCTTCAGCCACAGTCTTATTCGATATCTTGAGCGCCTGTTCAATAGTTTTTCCTTTAACGATTTCAGTAACCATGGAACTTGTGGCAATAGCTGCTCCACAACCAAATGTTTTAAACTTGGCATCAACGATTATATTATCTTTGACCTTAATATAAAGTTCCATGATATCTCCACATATGGGATTGCCCACATGGCCGACTCCATCAGGCTTTTCTATCTCCCCCACATTTCTGGGATGCATAAAATGTTCCATTACTTTCTGGCTATATTGTTGAGTTGCCATTTTTGCTCCTTCTATATAGGGATCAATTTCAGATTTGAAAGGGAAGGGGATGGACCAATCTGTGCTTTGAAAGTTTCACGCCCTCTCTGCATAAGTCTTCTAATGTGGTAGAGTCCAGCATTTCGTTTATTTTGTCAGTTAATTTCTTCCATAGGATATAAGGAACACAGGTAGAAATACGCTCGCATAAATCTTTCGAATTTTGCGGCTGGACACAATGTGCTGCAGCTATAGGCCCTTCCAGAGCCCTGACAATCTCGCCCACTTTGATCTCTCTTGGTTGGGAGGTTAGTAGATAGCCTCCTTTGGGACCACGGATGCTGTTAATTAGCTTGGCATGCCGAAGACGGACAAACAGTTGTTCGATGTAATTCCTGGAAATCCCTTCTCGCTTAGATATGTCTCGGATAGAAACCGGCCCCTGGCCATAATGGAGGGCAAGGTCGAGCATGCACCTTACTCCATACTCCCCCTTAGTAGATAACAACATATCTTTTTCTCCCTTCTGTCTCTTGTTGCAGATAGTCATTCCATATCTGATTTTTCGACTATCTTTAAATCTTAAAATAGTTTAACATATCTGACTAATTTTGTCAAGTATAAAAATTAAAAAAATTAGAAGGGAAGACAAATTCTTAGCTTATCAATTGCTCCTCAATTTTTTCTTTTTCAGGAACATTATATGTCTTAAGAACAATTTCAGAATAATTCTTTATGCCTATACCCAATTCCACAGCCCTCTGGATTTGGGGCTGGTCCCAGACACTCTTCTTCTGGATTTCCTCAATAGTCCCCAGTGTCTTAAGTAATGCCAGTCCCGTAACATCGTTAGCTACTAAGTCGGAAGAAGCAATCACCAAACTGGGCTCTGCTAAATCTCCCCGAGAAGGGCCGCCGGAAACGAAGACTTTTGTGGCATCCATCACCAGAAATGAGGGTTTCCTTGCCAGATGAATCTCGCTGAGCATGCTACCAAAATAGTTCTTATCCTCATCTTTAAGATGAAGATAGTTCCTGTCAGTAGGGTGTATCAAGCCTACCCAATTCTTTATACCCATAGTGAACTCAGCGATAATATGAGTTTTCGTTACTGGCAAGCTAATTACGTGGTCCACCTGTTTCACCAACTTAGGTATGCGAAACCCACTGGGCCAATGGCGAGAATTTTCTGGATTTACTCTTACATAATCTCCCTCACCAAAAACGACTACCTCCGCACCCCCTTTAATTGCAGCCTCATATATGCCCACTTTTTTCATCGCTTTCAAAGTGTCCCACCAGGGGTTGGATCGGTCGGCAACAATTACTCTTTGGGGATTTTTCTCTTTTATCATCTTAACTACCTCAAGCACTACCTCGGGATTGGTTGTCCCGGGATGGAAGTGGTCGGAATTAACATTAGGCTTAATCAGCACGGATTCTCCCGACTTGATGAAGTCTAAATCCCCTGCTAGGTTTATAGCCCGGCGAACCGAATCGGCTACCGAATCACCTCTGGCTATACCAACTAAAACAGCAGAAGTTTTTACCTGCTGTTTCAAAGGAAAGAACTTTCCCAGTAGAATGGTCGTCCCCAGGAGGGATACCATTTTCAGGAAATCTCTTCGGGAAAAATTTTTTTCAAAAATCTCACTCATGAGAATGTCCTCAAGTTGTTTCTAGTCCCCTTAAAAGAAGAACTAGACTCACCACGTTCAAAAACGCAACCATAAAGCAGACCACAGGAATACCCAGAATCGGCAGAAGGAAAACGCTTACTAAAAGAGCGCCCAGGCAGGAACCGAAAAGGTCAAGACCATAAGTGAGTCCCGCTGCCCTAACCAGGCCTCTCCTCGATTGAAGATATAATTTGTTGGCCAGGGGAAACTGGAAACCGCCAATAAAACCAGCAATTATGGGAAGGAAAGGCAAGATAATATTTGAACCCAGATACGTGCTAAATTTTCCCGACGAGCCAGCAAAACCCAGAAATACGAGTGGAAGAATCAGGGGATAAATGCATATACAGACCTGCGCCTGTATGAAATTTAGAAAATTTCCCTGACCTTTTTCAATAATTCTGGTAGCCCACCAGCCACCAAAGATTAGCCCAATCATAAATGAGGTAAGAATTATACTCAATTTATAATAAACATAGCCGTAGATAATCTGAAAGGAAAGCAAAGTTATAACCTGAAATGTTATCTCGGCGAAACCGGTGGTGGACACGGCCGTGAGAACAGCCACAGGCCGGACTTCATTTGTTGACCTTCTCAGCCAGATGGGTAGAAGAATTATACAGTAAATGATCAGGGCAGCAAAATAGATTACTTTGGGAGAAATTTTCTTAAAAATTTTAGCCAGAGTGAACCTGAAATGTGTAGACCAGAGCACCATATCATAATAGTAAGATATGGGACGAAAGTCGTAATTGAGCATAACTTTTGGCAAAGGCAGAAGTTGTCCTTCCAAATAGTTAATTCTTTCATCGGATAATTCGCTCGCCAAATAGTATTCCCGGACATATTTTGCTTTCACTTCCCTTTCCCTCAGTCTTTCCATAAGTTCTCGATAATCGAGTGTAAGAATTCCCTTGCTGTTACAGCCCAGAAAGTAATTCGTATCTCCGGGAATAACTCTAACTTCAGCAAAAACTCTCTTTAAGGATTCGTTGAGGGAGACAAGAAGATTTCTCTGTTCTTCGCTAATGTAATTGGGTGAAGAAGTAATTCCAAAAAAGAGTATTCCTTTCTCTTTCAGGATTCTTTTTGTGGCTTTAAAGAATTCAAAAGTATAGAATCTATTTATCTGGGCGGTAAATGGCTGGGGAAGATCCACGATAACAACATCGTACTTATCAGAAGCTTGCTTAACGAACAATCGACCATCTATATTTTTTATCTCCACTCGCCTATCATCCAGGGCATACTCTTCTGTGGAAGAGAGGTGCTCTTTTGCCAGGGTAACCATTAGAGGATCCAATTCCAGATAGTCGACTTTCTCTACAGGATGTTTAAGAATCTCTTTTAACACCCCACTCGCCCCTCCGCCAATAAGTAGAACCTTTCTTGGCTGTGGATGCTCCAGAAGGGCAAAATGTGCAATTCTCTCACTGGTCAACTCATCAGGAACAGTAAAGTTATAAAGTCCATTGTTGAAGAAACTGTAGGTGTTATTCTTCTGGATAACAGTAATATTTCCGTATATAGAATTTCGCGAGGTTAATAGATGGTAAGTTCTCCAGCGCAATTCCAGAGAAGCCTGACGCAAGTCTCCAACTTTTCCAAAAGAAAAAAGGCTCAGGCCCAAAAGAATTAATATAGAAGTGGGCACAAGCAGAAGAAACTTCTTTTCTTCCAAGAACCACGCTAAGGAAAAGGCAACTCCCAGATTAAGGAGGCCTATTCCCAGCATAATATGGAGTGGTGGCAGTACCCGGATTAAAAGAAGGCTGGAGAGCAGTCCACCCGCAGTAGCACCTATTGCTTCCAGCACGTAGACATAGCCGATCTGTTCTGGACCTTCCCTGGTTTTGGGTGAGTAGATGCGACATCCCAGAACGAAGAGAAACCCTAAAAGGAGACAGGTAGGAGCAAGAATAACCAGACTGGAATACGTCATAGGTAAGAGCCCGATGATTTCTCCGGGCATGGTCTTGAGCAGGAGAGGTATGGATCGAGCAGCAAAAATACTTGCCGGAAGGAATAATGCTAAGAGGAGTTCTCCCAAAGCAAAAAAGGCAAGTTTATATCTGATCCGTTCGACAAAGAACCTGCCAATTCCCCAGCTTCCCATAGCTACCCAGAACAGCCACCCTGCCAGAGTAATGCCCAGAGAGAGTTCGTTGCCATAAAAGACAACCATTAACTCTCTCATTAACACAATCTGGGCGGCCAGGGAGGTAAAACCTATAAGAATCAAGCCCAAAATGAGATATTTTTTCACTTACCACTATCCCAAGTATTGCGATGCTCTCAGTGAGGGAAGTTCTGTCTTCTTTTCCACTTTTTCTTCAGGCCATACACCTGGAATTGGCCTACCACAAAATTTACACTTTCCTCCAACGACATTATTCTCCAGGATTTGATAACCATTTCTGTGAATAAGGAGTTTTCCATCTTTGGGGCAATAAGTATTTTCGCCCGGATGGCCAGGCACATTTCCTATATATACATATTCCAGGCCCACTTTCTGGGCAACCTCTCTCGCTTTCTCCAATGTGTTTACCGGAGTTGGCGAGAGATTCTTTAATTTATAGAGTGGATAGAATCTGGAGAAATGGAGGGGCACATCCTTTCCTAAATTATCGCTTATCCACAAGCACATTTCTTTTATCTTTTCCGGATCATCATTATAAGGAGGAACAACGAGGTTGGTAATCTCAAGATGCACTCCTTTTTCTTTTAGCGTTTTCAGCGTATTCAAAACCGGCTTAAGGGTCGCTCCACAAAGCTCTCCATAATATTTCTGAGTAATGCCTTTCAGGTCTACGTTCGCTCCATCAAGATATTTGCAAAGTTCCTTTAGAGGTTCGGGATTGAGATATCCATTGGAGTGGTATATATTCTTCACACCCCTGTTCCTGGCAATTACAGCCGTATCGTACATATATTCATAGAATACAGAAGGCTCTGAATAAGTATAAGCTATTGTAGGACAGTCATATTTAATAGCTAAGTCGACCACGCCTTCTGGAGGCAAGGCATAATTTACTGTCTCCTCTGGAGGAAACTGTGAAATTTGCCAGTTCTGGCAGAATTTACACCGCAGATTACAGCCAGCCGTGGCAACAGAGAAGGCGCCTGTTTTGGGCAGAAAGTGGAAAAGTGGTTTCTTCTCGATGGGATCGACGTGAATGGCACAGGGATTACCGTACACCATTGAATAATGTTTACCTTCGTGTGGCTCCCTGGCACGACAGAACCCCCTCATTCCTTCTGAAAGGGTACACCTCCTGGGACAGAGCTGACACTGAATTGTCTCTTCATCCAGAGCCTGGTAAAACATCGCCTCTCTTCTGGAGATAAAACCTTTCTCGCCGCTTTTCGGTTTAGAGGCAGCTTTCAAAATATCAACGAGCAAGGGAACCGACGCCAGAGCAACGCCACTAAAAGCACACGCCTTAATAAATTCTCTCCTGGATAATTTCTTTCTATAAAAATCCTCTTTCATCCTTAAAATACCCCTATCATTCAAACTTCTTTTGATTCTTTCTCACCTCTGCGAACCACAACTATCTTTGTGAGCAAAATACTCAACTCATAGAGTAACACCAGAGGCAGTGCCAGGAGAATTTGAGTGAAAACATCGGGCGGAGTAAGAATGGCCGCCAGAACAAAAATGGCTATAATAAACAGCTTCCTCTTCTTTGCTAAAAACTCAGGGGTAACTACGCCTATCCCCGCCAGAAACAGAAAAACCAGTGGTAACTCAAAGACAACGCCAAATGCAAGAATCATTAGAGTGATGAAAGACAAATATCTGCTTATGGAAATCATTGGCTCTAAAGAACTGCCACCGAAACCGAGCAAAAATCTTAGACCTACTGGAATGACCAGAAAGTAAGCAAAGCTCGCCCCGCTCAGGAATAGAAGTAGGGAAAACGGAATGTAGTAAAGTAAATACTTTTTTTCTTTCTTTTTTAAACCTGAGGAAACAAATTGCCACAGCTGATAGATTATCATCGGTAGAGCAAATATAATCCCGCCAAATATGGCAATCTTCAAAGTTATTACAAATGGCTCCTGGGGTGCTATAAATACTAATGAATGAGGGAAAGGTCTTTTCAAAATGGAGAGAATCCTATCGGAATAGAAGTAACTTAAAATTGCACACCCCACAATTGTAAGGACGCAAATAATGAGCCTTTTCCTCAATTCTTCCATATGCCCTATCAGACTCATTTTCCTATCTTGCATTCTCTTTTTTATTCTCATCTCTTATTAAGAAAATCAAAATAGATTTTCAAGAATTATAGCATAGAGCCTGTAAGATTGCAAGTAAGGATTCGTAATTAATGGCAACTGGGGCGCTTGCCATGAAACTGCTTTTCATTAGCCTCGGTCAATCTGTCCAGGAATTTTCCCCACCAGCCTTTCTTTTTAAGCCAATTTTTGGGATTCTTGGAAAATTGCTCTTGGCAACCG
>JABAOF010005572.1_pt4 | contig 20020 bp, 35 predicted proteins | sample 7062171 | NCBI WGS metagenome assembly JABAOF01 (sample SAMN14538628, study PRJNA623070) | marine sediment metagenome | biome: marine biome [ENVO:00000428]; feature: marine pelagic biome [ENVO:01000023]; material: deep marine sediment [ENVO:00002113] | place: India: Gulf of Khambhat ...
GCCCCCGAACCCGAGAAAAAGAAAGAGGAGACCGCGGCATGAAATTCTACCTCCCGTCCTGGAACGGCGACATGCGTCTGACGGAGGGCCCCGACGGTTCGCGCCTGACGCTCATCGACCCGACGCCCCAGGAGAAGATCGTGGCCGGCGAATTCCTTCGCAAGGCCCGGCAGTACCAGTGGTGGAAGGGCACGCCTCCCGCCAAGGGCGAGCCCTACACGGGCCGCATGAAGGACATCCCGATCCTGGCGCCGATCGCCAAGGCGTCGAAGGTCATGGTCGCGATCGCGCGCCCCAAGGACCGGACGCTTACGGCGGTCAGGTTCTCGGACGGCAAGATCGAGACCGTCGAGGGCGCGACGTCCAAGTCCATCGAGGCCATCGAGAAGAAGATGGAGCGCGCGAAGGCCACCGAGAAGAAGGAAAAAGAAGCCAAAGCCGCGAGNNATTGCCAGCCCGGCAGCATCGGGCCGGCATCAGAAGTGCTCCTGTCCTTCCTGTCGCCGTCCCAGCATGAGCAGTGGGCGCGCGAGAGGGCAATCCTGGTACACGGCGGGCTCTCGGGTCACCGGTACGTGATCGCGCACCGGAATACCCAGCTCGCCCAGCGCATGACCCGCATCTGCTTCGACGTCGACGACCAGAAGATCATGCATTTCCATGACTGGAGCGTGCCTCCCGAGGAGGAGGTGCTGGCGGCCAAGCTCATCATGGAGCACGCCGAACCCTGGCTCAGGAACGAGGCGACCCTCCTGGGCGGCGGCCGCGACAAGTACAAGAATCCCTTCGGGGGCGGTGGCGACGGTACCGAGAGCGCGGCATTCGCCGCCAGCTTCGGACGCACCCTCGAATCGCTGCTCAGGAGTGGTTAGCACAGGGCCTTCAGCTTGCACTCCAAGAGGTGGTAGGCGTGCCAGAATTTGTGTAGCAGCCCGAAGGAGCAAAGCGGGAGCTGCCTCAGGAACGGCTGGTGCTCAAACCGCGCGGGCGCGTTTTGGGCGAAGAACGTCCAGTCCCCGATGTCGCGCTTGGCCCGGTACCACACGTGATCCTTGTCACCCACACTGACGTTGTCGTCCGGCTTGAGCAGTGGCGCGAAGCCCTGCAATTCCCGCCATGGGGTTCCGAGCCCGTGGTCGGCGCAGGTCGTGAACGGCGGCTTGTCCAACTCGACGGCGTACTGGTCCTTTCCATAGTGGTCCACCGGCCAGTGCTCGATCGCGTGGCCGAGTTTCTCTTTCGCCTCCTTCGACATGTAGCAGCCCTCGATGCCGTGGCGGATCCACACCGCGTGGCGGTGACGGAAGACCCGCTCCAGCGCCGGCCTGATCCTGCCGTAGAACACCCCGAGCAGGCCGAGATTCTGGCATGACTTCCTGTGCGGCCAGTCGGCCTCGACCCACGCGTGTGCGTCGGGGAACCGGAACAGCTCCTCGCGGTCGCCGACTACGAGCGGGTCCAGCGTGTACTCCGCGGGCGGCTTGCTGTGACAGTACGTCACGGGCTGGAGCCCAGGGTACACGTCCCGGAGCAGGGAATCGTGCGTTTCGGGATCGCCGCCGATGGTCTTGACGAAATCGTGAAGCAGGGTCGACGCCATGAGCCTCTCATCGCGCGGCTGGTCTGTCGCGAGCCCGGCGGCGATGTAGGTGCAGACGCCGTGAAAGAAGCCGTGTTCCACGTTGTCGAAATAGGCATCGAGCTGACCGTAGCCGACGGTGCCCGCCCGGGGTATCAGGGGCTTGTGAATTGGTCCGTGGTGGTGACGCGGTTTCGTTGGCGGTAGCGCACACCGCTGACACAGGGCCTCGATGACCGTCTGGAGACACTCCCCGATGCGCGTTTCGGCATCCTTGAAGTCCCGAGGCGTCATAGACCTACAATAGCCACGACGGGCCATCCTTGTCAAAAACGAGCATTCATGAAAAGGAGAGACAATGAATCGCAGTCATCAGCGGGTTCACGTCTCGCGCGGGCGCCGGAACCAGAAGCGCCAGGATAAGAACCGGGTGGATAAGAGGCCGCTGTCGTCGACGGCCAAGAAGACACTCAAAAAGACCCAGAATCGGAAGCGGCGACAATACCTGAAGCAGACTGTTGCTACCGCCTAGGAGGTGAAATGGCCGAGTTCGGCGAACGCGAGGCGGAGGCCCTCAAGGGGCTCCTGCTGGGTACCGACGAGCAGTACGATCATCCGTATATCAAGCTGCGGGCAATCCCCGATGGGTTCGAGATCGACTACGGGAGGATGTACGAGGCGCCTACGCTGGCCCTCAAGGACCTGAAGGCAATCTCGGAGTTCTTCGGCACCGACGATATCGACGTCGACAACTACGGGCATCGCGGATGCGAGACCTGCGATTGGGGTAGCCAGTACGGCCACACCATCCAGGTCAAGGGCGCCAGCCAGCATGTCCCTGAGTTTAAGAAGGGCAAGGATCTGGTTATCCTCTCGGGAGGCAACTGATAACAAGGAGAAGCCGAATGGCGAAAAACAATGATGAGAAGAGCTGGAGGGTCAGCCTGTACGGTGCCCGGGGCGAGATCGATTTCTGGATGTCCGACATCGAACCCAGTATTTCGAGCGACCAGTTTGGCCACCAGATCGTCGAGTGGAAACGCAATGGCCTGCCGGTAAAGATCCTGATGTCAAACGACCACACGGTCTTCATGGGCCCGTACGAAGCCACCAAGTAGGAACTACTTGCTGCGTCTGGTATATTCCAGGAGTGGATTCGCAGATCATCGAAGACCTAAAGCGAGACGGGATCGTGGTCTTGCCGTCGGTGATGGCTCCGCACAAGATTGCGGCCTTCAATCGGTACCTGAGTGGCAAGCCGCTCTGGAACGGTCACGTCAAGAACTTCGGAAAGAACCAGCCAGGAATCCCGTACGAGAACCCGAGCACAAGCTGGGCGATGGAGGACGTGGTCCTCGCCCCGCATTTCTTCGAGACCGCCCTGGATGTAATGCCGCTGGCGGAGGAGTTCCTGGGACAACCTGCCCGGCTCTACAGCATGAATGCCTTCACGACCTATCCGGGGGAAGGCCAGAAGATGGGCATCCAGGACTTCCACCGGGATAAGGACGACCGCCGATTCATCGCACTCTTCATGTACTGCTCGATTGTGTCCAGGCCAGAAGATGGCGCACATCAGTTCGTCCGCGGTTCGCACCGCGACGAGAACAACCGCAAGAGGCCGATAGACATCGACGAGGTCATGACCGTGACGGGGCCGCCCGGGACGGCCTTCCTGGCGATTACAAGGGGAATGCACCGCGGGATCCGTCCGCAGGCTGTACCGCGCACAATGGCCTGGGTCAGGTGGGGCGTAAGCAAGCGCCCGGTCTCGTACGGATGGGACCGGCTCGAGCCGGTCTCGCGCGAGCAACTTGGGGACAGGTATCCGACAGATCCCGACCTCCAGACCCGTATCGAGCTGGTTGTGAACTAGGTCTTCTTCTCCATCTCTCGAAAGAAGTCCAGAGCGCTGTTTTCGGACATCTTGGCCAGACGCTCGACTGCCTGCGCGTTCTTCTCGCTCTTGTAGACGCGTACGGCGGTCACGCCATCCACCGTAATCATCAGGGTGGTGCCCTTGAGTTCTACTTTGATTTTCATTCGATAATGATACCCAAGAGATTCTGGAGAACCAAGATGGTAGAGGAATTCGAGATCCAGGGCACCATTAGCGAAGTGGGTCGAATGAACGAGGGCGATCCGGGGCCATTCCTCGAGACCCTCGTTGTCCGCAATGCCGCCGGCAACTACACGTATTCCATCCTGGATCTACCCGTCGCGTACGAGGATCTCAAGCAGGCGATCGGCAAACCGATCCGGATCAAGTGGGAGGTGGACATTGGCTCTTGATCGCAGGAAGGATATCGACGAGTTCAAGAATCAGATTAGGATTCCAACCACAAGAGGTGAAGAATGACACGCGCGAAGTACATGGTCGAGCAGGTGACGCCGCACAAGGTCGTCATCTCCGACATCGGCACGACCCACACGAGCGTCACGAACGACGCCGAGAATGTCGTCAAGGAACTCCACCAGAAGGGGATTTTGAAGGCCCACCGGCTGTTCTACTACGACAGCACGGGCCGACTCGATGAACTCCGGCATGACGGGCACGGGCGGTTCACGGGATTCGCGCCCGGACCCAAAGGGCGCCCTAAAGCCAAAGCCCGCTGGTGTGACGTATAAGCTGGTTGCCTTCGGCGTCGGCATCTGGCCGGCGCCGAAGGCTGGAGTGATCTAGGCCGGGATCGGCGACTGCGGCGAGCGCAGGAGCTCCTGGGCGTACACCACGGCCGCCTGCGGATCCTCGTGCAGGCGGTTGAAGAACTGGAAGGCCTCGTACGCCGTCTGCATCTCCCACGCCTGGTGCTTGGGCGTCTGGGCCTTGCGCGCCCTGGCAAACGCCTCCGTGACGCTCTTGCGGATCAGGCGCTTGGCCGTGTCCAGGTCTCCCTTGGAGGCCGCGACCGCCGCGTGAACACCCGTGCGGGTTTCATGCCATGCCAGGGGCGTCCGCGGGATGAACATCCCGGGAGGTGTCGCGGCTGCTCCCAGGCTGCGTTTTGCGATAGAAGCCTGCTCCTCGAGCCAAGAAGTAGGCGGCGTGATACCGTGCTCTTCCTTGTAGAGCGAGTAGCGCATGGCGCCCTGGCTAACGGCCGCCGCGCGCTGTAACCTTCTCGCACGCAGCATCTCGGCCGGCGTCTGGGCCTGGGCCACAAGCTCGTCGGCCTTCGTCTTCGCCTCGCGCATCATCTCCAGGCCCTCGTTGTTACCTTCCCGGAAGGTCTGGCGCGCGAACGTGATCAGGAGCTGAACTACGAGTTCATCCTCGGGTATCGCGTACCTGGTAAAGGCTCCAAGCTGGGGTCCCCAGCTCTTACGAATTGTTTCAAGTTCTTCGATGTTGCCACGCCAGCGTATCCCTTCTTTACGCAGGCTCCTGATCTCGTCGTCGAGCGACTTGCGCGTGAAATCCCACTGCTTGAGGAACCGGGAGTTCCTGAATCCCGGGCGTGTGAAATAGAGCTCTCGCAGGATGGTCTTCTGCTCGTCGGTGAACGGCGCGCCTATCTGCATCTTATTACTCGGGTGTAACCCACTTTCCGCCGGCTTCGACGGTCTTAATAGCTTGTATCATAGCCGGAACCATCCGGGTAAGTAAATCCTCAGCCCCGTGCCTCTCGTCGGGATTCTTGCTTCTTTCCCTGATCGTCCTGGCCATGATCGTCGACTCGAATACGAGCCGCTTGGCCCGTTCCAGATCGCCGTCCTTCACGGCCGTCTCGGCATCGACCAGGGTGTGAATGGCTTGCCGGATCGGTGTCTTGGGCGGGTCGAAGACCGCCGAAAACAACTTGTTGGTCTCCTTCAGGAAAGCTGTTTGTACGAACGAGGCCAGCGTCCTTACCTCGAAGACCTCCTCGAGGTCCTTCCGGCTTATGTCCTCGGGATGGCGCTGCCTGAGAATGTCGTACGCCTTCTCGATCATGTCCTCGGCGTCGCTGGCTATCTTGGACGCGCCGAGAAGATCGTGCCGATCGAGCAGCCTGGCCGCCGTCTCGGCGTACCTCTTGGCTACGTTCTTGTAGAACTCGAACTGGTCGGTTCCGCCCAGTCCGGGAAGCACCGCCCCTAGTCGCCGCATCATGCGGTCCTTCGCGCTGGGCGAAATGGCAATCTTGGGAATGGCGCTCTCGGGGATCCGCCTGACCCGTACCTGCCGGGCCCCGCAAAGGAGTGCCAGTTTCGCCAGCCGGTGCATGCCGTCGAGGATCATCCACCGGCCCTTGTGAAACATGACGTCCAGGGGATACCGGGTGTCGGCCTTGAGGATCCGCTGGGTATGCTCAGGATGCTGGCCAGGATTGGCCAGGACGTCCCGGAGGGACACGTTGCCGGTCAGGAGCGGGGCATCGAAGTTCCAGGCCAGCCTGGCCACCGCCAGGCGCGTGACAGGCACCTTCAGGCGCCGGACCTTCTCGTTATCCCAGTCGAAGGCGAACTCTTCAGGCGGCGACGGCTGGTAGAACTCGGGTGGCACCTGGCCGAGCATCAAACGAATTCCGCCTCTCCGCCTTCGGGGGTCGTCTGCCGCCAGCGCTGGCCAGCCTGGTATTCACTCCGCGAGATGTCGACGGCAGTCGCCGGAATGTCGTGTTCGATAAGATCCTTGATCTGCTGGTATTCCCGGGCATCGATGGGACTCTGGGCAACCAGTTTGGCGAGCATGAAGGCGTCGAGAACGGTATCGCGCGCTTTGTCCGGGTCCGTCAGCCCCTCCTGCCTGGCCCGCTTGGTCATCTGGTGAACCTTGTACGGCCTGGGCATGAGCGGCGAGAAGGCGATGACGGCTGCCCCCATGCCGTTCAGGCCCGCCTGCATGCGCTTGATGATCCCGAAGGTCTTCCGACCCAGGTCCAACGTCCTGTTCATGGCGTTGAACTCGATCTTCGTCATCGTCGTACCCTGCGCGTCTTCCATCGCGCGCGTGAGGCTCTTGGCCCCGAGCTGGAAGACCCTGTAGGCTTCCATCACCTGCGCGGGGCTCTTGGCCCTCTCCGCCAGCATCGTGGATCGCCGGAAGGCGTTTGTAGCCCGCCGGAACCAGTCGCGGAGGTCCGTGTATCCCAGCTTGCTGCCCAGTCCCATCGCTTTAATCTTATCCAGCTTCTGGCCGCTTTTCCAGATCTCCTCTACCGGCAGCGTCTTCTGGGTGAAGACCTCGATGCGGGGATCGATGGTCATGTCCATGAACTTCCCGGGTTTCATCTGCGCCTTGTACTTCTTCCACAGCCTGAGGGCGCGATCGAGACCCTTCTTTCCCAGCAGGTCCGCCGGCGGCGGGATCTTTCCGGCTGCTCGCGGCAAGCCCACGACGTCGAAAAATGCCTCCCGCATGTACTCCTTGACGAGCGGGATCCGGTGCTCGTAGTCGTCCCCAGCCCACTGGATAAGGTGCTTGCCGAGGACGGTCAGGTACGCGAAGGACCTCTGGGGATCCTGGGGCAGCCCGGCGCGCCTGAGCGCAGTGCGGTACGCGCCTTCGTAACGCCGGCGGGAGTCGACGTACTTCTTGGCCAGGTCAGGCCGGTGGCTCCAGCGCCCCCGCGTGCGGCTCTTGAGAAGCTCGTCGTAGGACAGGGGCCGGATCTCGTCGTAGGGCTGCATGGCGTAGTGGACGAGAATTTCCTCGGCCAGGGCCGCCAACCCACTATAAGAGCAATTATCATGAGTGCCCAGACCGGCCATGGGGTGGAAAGGAATGCCAGTCTGGTTCCGGATGGCGATGGCCGCGTCCTTGATCTGCTCGGCCGTCTTCCGGTGCTGTTCCGAGTAATCCCCGGTACCGATCCGCCACGTGACGTGATTTGCCTGGCGGAAGGCGTCTTCAGCGAGTTGCGTAGCCGCGACTGGATCGTCTTTGACCAGGTCCTTGGCTTCGAACACGCGGTCCATCGCGTCCTGGAGGATGAACGTCGCGGGCCCGCTACTGACCATCGGGCGCCTACGAGCCGATTCTTCGGCCACATCTATCTCGCCTTCAGACAACTCTTCCCGTGTCGGCCATCAACATGACGCCAAGGCCTGCGATCAACAGGCCGCTGCTTCCAAGGCCGATATCTCCCCGGATCCCCCAGGGCAATATCTCAACGTCCTTGAGGCCTTTCGCCCAGATCGCAGTCGCCAAGAGTGATCCGCCGATGACGACCGCGCCCAAAGGAATGAGACGCCTGACATCAAACGGCTTCGATTCGGCCTGGCCGAATCCATGCTCGCCACGCGTAGGCCACCGGCGAGCGAAGTGCCCCTGGGCGACGCGCCGCTTTCCGAACTTGGCTTCCATCTCGGCCTCGCGCCGTTCGAGTTCAGCGCGGACGTCCTCGGGTGTCATCGCCTCGGGTTCGGGTCCGAGTTCTTTCGGCTGGAGGGTCTTAAGCCACTCGAACTTCTCGCGTTCCTGGCAGGCGTAGTCATCCGGAGCACACTTTGAGCTCCGGATGACTCCAAACGCGTTCATTGGCGTCCGAGTTACTTCTTGAGCAGGAAGTAGGCCGCGATGCCCACGACGGCCAGGCCACCGACGAGAACGACGGGCGAGATGCCCTTGTCCTCGACCTCGTCGACTGCATCCTGGGGCGTCATGCCCGCGTCGAGCGCCGACTTCAGATCCTCGCCCTTGTCGATCAGGTCGATCTTCTCGTCGACGTCAGCGGCGCGGAACTTCTCGTCTTCCTTGTCCAGGTGCTCGTCGGCAGGATTCGTCGCCTGGCCGAGGTAGCCCATGTCCGTGTAGGGGTCGTACTGCATGTAGCGCCCGAGGAAGCCCTTGTGCTTGGCCTTCCACTCGGCATCCTGCGCGGCCTTCCTGGCCTCGATGGCCTCGGTGGGAACTGCCTGGCCGCGGTACATCTTGTGGCCGGGCGCGGCGGCCTTGGGGCCCTTCCGCATTTCCTTGATCTTTTCCTTGTCGACGGGCTTGGTCGTGTCCAGGAGCTCGCGCTCTTCCTTCTTCTTGAACTTCTTGCCTTCCATCCGGCGCTTCCACTTCAGGACGCGCCTGGCGTGCGCGCGCTCCTTGATCTTCTGGAAGTCCCAGCCCAGGCGCTTTTTCTCGTGACCGAGACGCCGGCCGGGCGCGACCTTGCCGTTCGGGAGCATGAACTTGAGCGTGGCCTCGTCGTACTGGATTCCCTCCGGGCGGATCAGGCCGCGCAGGTGGGGCGTCTTGCGGAGCACATCGCTGACGAGCGCCTTGTGCTTCAGGCGACCGTCCGGCGTCAGGCTCTTGTAGATATTTCCGGCGCTCTTGGACGCCGCGAACCGCACGGCCCTGAACTGGACGCGCGCGGGGTTGTTTCCAGGCAGCGCCGCCGATTCAGCCTTGGCATCCTCGGCCACCGCCTGGTCCGAAAGAGTATTGAGCTGGGCCAGAACTTCCTGGGGTGTCTTGTTGTCGGCTTCGGCGATGACCTTGTCGAGTGCAGTCTTGAGACCCGACGAGGACTTGAGTGCGTCGGCCGCGATGGCCTCGGGCGACGCCGGCGTCGGCGCAGTCGCTTCCTGTCCGAGCCCGAAAAGATCCGTGGGCCCGAGATTGAATCCCGGGGGTCCGAAGTGACCGCCCTGGGCGGTGCCCGTACCGCGCGGAATGACGGTCTGGCCGAGTCCGAACATGTCTTCCTGACCGAGACCGAAAAGGCTTTCCTGGCCGAACATGTTTTCACCGACGCGCATCGTTAAATCCTCCGCAGATCAAGATCTGGATGAATCATATAACCAACAGTTGGATTTTACCAGCCAAGTTTAAGGATTGGGTATGCCGGTCGCGGCCTCGGCGGGCGTCGCCGGCCGGAGCGTATACCCGGGTTTCAAGTTGGCCGGCAGGCCGGTGATGACCATCACGGGCTTGCCGTTGGGATCGATGAGCACGAACTTGGGCTGCGGGGGTTCGACGTACCCGGGTACGTACCCACCCCACCAGGGACCCCAGCCACCACCGTGGTGAATAACATGATGACGGCGCCGGCGCCAGGGGCGACCCTTGCGAAAACCGAGATCGGCCAGGTGTGCAACGCGCATACAGACTCCTATTTCTTTACGAGTAAGTAGATCGCCACGCCGATGCCCAACAAGGCAGCGATGGTCAGGATATCAGGCCCAGGCTTATCCCTCAACCACGGAAGTGGTTGGGCGGGGACGATCCGGAACGTTAGAGGAATGATGTCTGCGGCCGGCGTTATCTTGTATTCCGTGGGGCTGGTCGAAAAGCCACCAATCGGCCCCATGGTAATCACCCGGATAGGAACGCCGCGATCGACTTCAAACCGGGCGATACCATCCTTGTCCGGTGCCTTGCTAAGAAAGCGATCGGGAAGATCAACTCTTACGGATGTTTCGGTAAAAGGCATCCCGTCTTTGTCCAGGACGCCCACCCAGAGCGTCGACTTCTTGGCTTGTCCCAGTCCGTAGATGCCAGGCGTGTACTGTTCGTGGACCATACCCGGGTCTGCCCATTCCGGGATCTGGTAGGCTTCGCCGTCCATCACGCGCATGTTGAAATTTTCCTTAGAAAACAGGAAAACCGATATCGAACAAACGTTTTAGACTCGACTGCATCCTCCCGGGTGTTAACGGCAACTGCCTGGTTCTCTCGATGGCCGCCCTCTGGACTTCCATCGAGATGGTGATCAGGGACGTCAAGCGGTTAAAAAGATTCTCCTGCTTATCGAAGTCCAGGTACTTGTATTCCCCGGCGCGCAAATGCGTGAGCAACCTGGCCGCCTCGCGCTGAATGCTCACGCCGGTTTTGAAAGCTTCTCGGATTTCCCTAGGCGTTTGTCCAACACGACCCGGTAGCAGTCCGACTGTTTTTCTCGCTTCCCGAAGAGGCGGCACCAACCAGGCGACACCAGCCGGGTCTGTCCCGTCAACAGATCCCAGAGTCACGCGACTGAAGGTCCGGAGGCTCTTACCGATCCTCCGATACATCTGGGTTGCCCTCTGCCGCATGAGATCGTCCTGGGTGAGATTCGCGGCGATCAGCGCGTTGCGAAAGGAATCCCGGAGGAGGTCAACCGCGTCGTCAATTTCGCGCCGGCTCAGGTGGTCAAGCGCTTCGGAATATCCCCTCCTGGCTGCCGTCAGCATCTGTTCGACGAGAACCTCCTGGGGTGTCTCGAGCTCGACCGGAGACGCTTTTCTCCTGGCGGCAAAAGGCGGCGTCCAGAACGACCTCGGGTGCGTACGGCGCCGTACTTCCTTCCAGACACCGGGAACGATGCCGGGCACGAATTCTTCTGCGCCGAAAAAGTCCATACAGAACTCCTAGGTGATCGGACCCACGCTCTGGCCAACCGAATCCTTTACCTGCGCGTAGCCGTCCCTGGGAAGCAGTTCCGCGCCGTGTGCGTGCGCGGCTTTTCCAGCCTCGCTGAAGGCTTCCTGGATCGTCTTGAACGGTCCTACGCGACCACAGGCACGCATGTGTCCGCCGGATCCCTGCCTGACGACGCCCCATTCGCCCCAGAATGGCGGTACAGGCGTTGGAGTCGCGATGGGAACCCCGTAGGGCCCGACAGCAACCTTGGGCGGCCTAGGCGGCAATTCTGGCTGTCCTTCAACTACGCGCATTGCGCGTCTCCTTTACGACCGCTGGCCGTCCTGCTTCGGACGACACATTCTGCAAAACGGTTCGGTATCCAGCAAGTCTCCAATCGCGTCGCCGTCGGACGGGTCGTACGCGGGCGCGCTGTCCGCGTACTCGCGCTGTTCCTTCTCGGTCCAGGTAAATACCTGGCCGCAGCCCTCGCACGTCAGGTTGATGTCGTGGTCGGCCATCTTATTTCTTGATGAATCCCAGGTATACCGCCACGCCCGCGATGAGCAGCACGAGGACAGTCCCGGTTCCTACCTGGGTGAGGATGTCGGGTCGTCTTCTGAGCGCGATATCGTGTACGACCTCGCCGGGATTCGCGGTGCTACGCTGGGTCGTACTACCCCAAAAGTAACCTTCCTTCTCGGCGCTCACGCGGATGTCCGATCCGGGCTCGGCCCTGATCTTGAGCTGCGCGTACCCGTTGTGGTCCGTGGCCTTCTTGAACCTGCCGCCCACGTAATCGAAGTCGATGGCGTCGACGGCTACCTGCGCGTACGGCACGGGCTCGCCGCCATCGTGTACGCGCACCGACAGCCAGCTCGTGGGCCCCTCGAGGATTACTTTCTGGGGCGGCCCGAAACGACCTGCTTTCACGGTCCCCGTCGTTTCCAGGGTCTCGTAGCCGGGTTTGGATACCTTGAAGAACACGGACTTTCCCGCCGGCGCGTAGATTACCCCCGTGGCCTCGCCGGACCAGCCCGTTTTCGTCGCCGCGAACTTATCGGCCGGGAACGTGATCTGGGCGTCCCGAACGGGCTTACCGTCCGAGTCCACGACCTTGATGGGCAGGTAGTTCTTTTCCTGCTGTCCGAGGCCGAAAAGATCCGCCTGGCCGAACATGGCGCCGTCAGGTACTCGCATACTATCCCCTATTTCTTCTTGACCGCGTAGATCACGAGACCGATCAGACCCAGGAGCATGAACCTGGCGATGATCTTCGCGGCCTTATTCTTGAGACGCCTTTCGGTCTGCTGCTCGCGCCGCTCGTCCTCTTCGGGATCGCCGCTTTTTAGCAGCTCATCGAAGGGGCCTTTTTCTTTCTGCTGTCCGAGGCCGAAAAGATCCGCCTGGCCAAACCCAACGCCTTCGTCTACGCGCATCGTTCTTCCCGACTCGCTATAACACTGATTATCATGCTTCCCCCACCCCCACTTTCCCCCCAACAAGAGCCCGCCGGCGCGTCACAAGCCCGCCTGGCCCCTCGTTCGATAAAGCGGTCCTAGACGGCCCTAGCACCGCGTACAATCGATCTAGGCGTTTCAGACCCCTCAGAAACACATATGTGTTCTGAGAGCCCAGGGAAAACCTCATGCTGGGAGATCCCGGGAAGGGGTCCATGACCTGGGAGAAAATCAACATCGAGCCTGTCTTCTACTTCTTCGCCGCAAATATCGCGTACGAGACAAGAAAGCCCAGTCCGGCCGCTCCCAGGCAAATGAGCCACGGGAAGCCGGCGCCGGTCGGCAGCTTCTCGCCAGGCACGGGCGAGTACCCGCCTACCGTCGGGTTCCCGCCAGCCTTCCACAGCTCCTGAGCCCACCGGCAGCAGTCAGGCGCGCGCCAGACCTCGCTCTTGGCGACCTTGTCGCTCTTGAAGCCGAAACTCTCGGGGTCCCAGATCGTTCCCTTCGGATCCAGGCCCCACTCGGCCCACAGCCAGCGGACGAGGAGCTTCGGGGGGTCGACCGTGATCCTGTCGATGACCACGCCGAGGATCTTGCCCTTGACGTCCTGGCCCAGGATGAGATCCCCGGGATTGAGCTGGGAGCCGTGCTCGGCCGGGATGCGCTTGAAGTCGGCCGGGATGGGCGGCTTGGCCGCCTGAGCCTCAGCCGGAGGCGCTGCCTGGGGCTCCTGCGCGAGCGTCTGGGTCATACAAGCTCCTTAGAAGCGCCAGGATCCCGCGTGAGGGCCTGAGCGGGCCTGACAGGTATCCGACATAGTCATAGTGGATTTCATGGCTTTATACGCTAAATACAGAGACGCGCTCTGTGAGGTCGACTACGCGCGTCCCAGGCGGCCCCAGGGACATGCCTTCCCTGAGGACCGTCTTGGGGAAGAGCTGGCCATTCGGGAGCACGTCGCCCACGATATACGCGGGGCCGATCATGGACTGGAATCTGACCTTGAATTTGTGGTCCTTGTATTTGGGCATGGGCAGCAGAGGCAGTTTCTGCATGCCGATGATGCTCTTGGCCGTCATCGTCCGGAGTGCCGAGAAGCGCCTGGCCGGCTGCATTCCGCGGACGCTCCAGCGATCGTAGTGCTCGGGGCTCATCGCGTGCTTGAAGAGCGCGGGCACGGTCCAGTCGTGCTGGTAGATATCGGCGGTTTCGGCCATAGAACCTATGGCTGAAATCGATCTCTGGCTTGGCCGGAATCCGATGGCGGTCGCCTTCGTGATGATCGCGCGCCGGACCGGCGCCGTGCGCTCGATGATCTTCAGGGCCTGGTCTGATCCGACCATCCCGGTCTTGACGAGCGTGTTCAGGAGTTCTTGGGAATTCGAGACCAGGAGTGCCGCGAAGCGCAGCTCCTCGACCGACTGGGCCTTGCGGGCGAGCGCCTGCGCGCGATCGATAGTCTTCCGGATCGTGTCTTCGGCCCTGGCCATCCAATCACTCTCTGTTTATGATGGTCACTTTGCAGTCTTCGCTTATGGCCTGGTGGCACTCCTCGCACTCGTTGCCGATCGACGGCCCGCACACGAAACGCCGGCAGGTCTCGCACGTGTTCATCGTGAACCTGCCGCAGATCACGCACGCGTCGACGCCGGGTTCCCACGTCATGTCAGGCATTGTTCCTCCTTTCTCCGAATGCCTGGATTATACCGTTCTTAAACTAATTTTCAAACACTGGCTGCCTTAGCGGAGGGACCGATGACAGACGACTGCCACTGCGGCAACCCGGAACACCAGAAGATCATCGACGCGGCGACGGAATACGTCGAGGGCTTCGTACCGTTCCTGAACAAGAAACTCGGAAGGCGGATCCAGGGCGAACCGGGCGTGTGCGCGGATGCCTTTCGCGTAGCCAGCTCGGAGTTCACCCTCAACGCGTTCCTGAATCTGTGCCGGATCGGGGATCTCAAGGCCGCCAACAAGTGGCTGACGCAGCTCCTCGAAGACATCTTCCACAACCTGAATGTGAACCTGAAGGAACAGGGGATTACTGCCGAGTTCGAGATCCAGTCGCTCGTGCAGGACGCCGACAAGAAGAAAAGGAATGACAGGCGATGACTCCTGAAGAGCGGTCGAAAACCTGCGCGGTTGTACTCGGGGAAGGCCAGCACGGCGAGCAGGTGATTTGCGGACTCCCGATGCCTTGTGAGATTCACATCCAGGAACGGCCTCAGTGCATGGTGTGCTTCGATCACCACGATCCGCCGGAATGTCCGAAAGAATGAAAATTCATATCCTGTCAGTGACCAATAACTACTGGGCAAGGAGGATAAGATGGGCAAATGCTCAGGCATAAGCTGGACGGACCACACGTTTAATCCCTGGTGGGGCTGTACCAAGGTGTCTCCCGCATGCGATTCCTGCTACGCGGAGACGTTCGCCCACCGGGTCGGAAAGGACGTTTGGGGCAAGGACGCGCAGCGGCGCTTCTTCGGCCAGAAGCACTGGAACGATCCACTGCGGTGGGACAAGGCGGCCGCCAAGGACGGCCGGCCGGCCATGGTCTTCTGCGCGAGCATGGCGGACGTCTTCGAAGACAGGCGCGACCTGGATACACAGCGGGCTCGCCTCTGGAACCTGATCGACAACACACCCAACCTGCGCTGGATGCTTCTGACGAAGCGCCCGGAGTCGATTGCCAGTATGCTGCCGGACAAGTGGCTGGCCGATCCGCATCCGAACGTCTGGCTGGGTGTCACGGCCGAGAACCAGCGGCGGGCCGAGGAGCGCATCCCGATCCTGGCCGAGATCCCGGCGGCGGTCCGCTGGATCAGCGCCGAGCCGCTTCTCTCGGATATCGATTTCTCGCCCTGGATCGCGGATCTCCAGTGGATCATCGTCGGCGGCGAAAGTGGTTGGAAGGCCAGGCGCATGGCTCCCGAGTGGGCCACGAACATCCTGGGCCAGTGCCAGGCGGCGGGCGTCGCCTACCATTTCAAGCAGAAGGGTGACGTGCTGGCCAAGGAGCTCGGGTGCAAGAACAAGTCCGGCAAGGACTCCTCGGAGTGGCCGGCGGAGTTCAGGGTCCAGGAGTTCCCGGCCCTGGCCTAGTTACTTCTTGGACAGGAACAGATAGAGGATCCCGACGGCAGCGCCCGCGCCCAGCAGGTAGGTGAAGACGGGCGTCTCGGGCTTGTACACGACGGGAGGCTTGCCCTCCGCGGCGCGCTGTTCGTCGATCTTCTTCTTGTCTTCCTGGATCTTGTCCTTGAATTCCTTGTCGGTAACCTTGGGCGTCATACCCACGAGGGTTTCGCCCGTCTTCTCCGACAACGCGATGCCCTGCTTGAGAAGCTTTTCGCGCTCGGCGAGCGCGGCCCGGATCCTCTCGGTCTGCCGCTCGCCCTTAGCCAGGAGCGCCTTCGACTCGTTTGCGGTCAGGCCCTCGAGGTACGACAGGTCCACGACCGCGGCGCCGAACTGCCAAATGATTTCGAACAGCAGCATCTCGATCACGAACGAGGCGATCATACCGACCGTGATCGTCCAGCCCAGGACGGTAACGACCGGCACGGCCATGATCTGCGCGGCACCCAACCCGGGCTGCTCGGCGGCTGACTCCTGGAGCGCCTTGAGCGGCACGTCGTACTTGGCCATGTCGGATTCGATCTTGCGCTTCGCGGCCTTCATCTTCTCGAGCGTCAGGCCGTACGAGGCGATGACCTTCTCGGTACCGGGAACGACGGGCGGCTGCTTGATCTGTTCAAGGAGCGCCGTTCCGCGCTCGGTGTAGTCCGACAGGATCCGGTACGTCCTGGCGATCTTCTCCCACCGCTCGCCGAAGAAGCCCGTGGTGCCGGCCACGATCTTGATTGCCGAGTCTTCGAAAGCGCCCCAGTACCTGAGCACCCAGCTCGTGCTTCTCTTCCTGATGGTGTCGTACGCACCCTGAAGCGCCGACGTCAGCGGCAGCATCACGTTGAGCTCGATGTCCACCTCTTCTGAGCGGGTAATGAGCCCCTCGTCTTTTGCCTTCCGGAGGAGCTTCCTGGCCCTGTCCCGGACGCCACGCGCGTGCTCGACTTCCTTGAGTGCCACGTCGAAGTTGTAGCCGGTCTTGGCCGTCGTCATTGCCAACTTGCCGGCGTCGTACGCGCGCGCGACGTGGATGAAGGTGTCCTTGAGGGCGTTGGGCTGGAGACTCGGAAGACTCCTGGGTGTCTGGCCCAGATAGGATATATGCGCGAAGTCACTTACGAGCACGAACCAAGTTTAATATCAATTTGAGTAGATTGGAAGAGGATAGGCATGAAGACGACCGAGCTCCTGAAGAAGATCCACGATGGAGGCTCCAAGTACAGGCAAATGGACGGCGCCACGGCCAAGGCTGCTTTCCTGGCCAATCTCTCCCAGGCTCTCAAGATCGAAACAAACGCCGAGGAACTCGGCGAGCCAACCATGCAGGAACGGATGTTTTTCTACATGGGAGCGGTCTCAACCGTTGACGAGATCACCGACGAGGCTATCAAGCAGGCGCACATGTCGATGGTCTTTCCCTGGTCCCGCGCGATCATCTCCAGTTGCCTCGGGTACGACCTCGTGACGAACCTGGGCGTTCCTGAATCCTACGGGGCGCAATAAGAAAAAAGGCCCCAGGCGGAAAAATACCACCGGGGCCTTGTTTAACCCTGTCCCTTCTTGTCTATCTTCTCATCTGCGTCATCCCGTAGAACAAGCCGAGCCAGCCGATGACCTCGATGACGATACCGCCAGCGATGGCGGCTGGATGCGGCTCGCGCCATTCGACACCGGTCCGCAAGATCTTTCTAATCGATGCGGGCATCGGTGCCGGTCGGGTGACGAGAAAAGGAAGAAGTGCGCCTCCGATGATGAAAGCGAGCGAGCCGACCATGATTGGAAGTCCGGTTCCGACGTCGCCCATTTCACCAAGTCCGGCCTTAGAGTCAGAATCAACTTCAGAAGGAACAGGGAAGGTCGGTCCCTGTGGACAAAGGGTTCCTTTCGGTTGGCCCAGCACGCGGGCCAGTCCCGGGTGGGTGCCTTCTCAGCCGCTGAGGCTGGGTGCAGGTAACGCGAATCTCATTTCGAAACCATTATAGCCAGGAGATGCGGGAATGTCAGGAGGTGGGTGCCGTTCGCGTGTCGCTTCTTGATTCGCAGGTCGTACATCGCCTGAAGGCGTTTGGCCGTCTTGCGCGCTTCAGGAATAGACGCAACCCGAATGTGGATATCAAAGTGCGGACCCCGCTTCTCCTCCTTGGGGACGAAGGCGTCGAATCCCTGGCGCCTGAGCATCCTAACGAGGAAGTTCCTCGCGAACCTGATCTTCCGCCACTGTGTGGGGAGATCCCCAGCCAGAAACATTTCCTCAAGAAGAGGTTCCGTCCACGCATGCTGCAAGACGTTCCCGGCCGGGAACTTCATTACTTCTTGGCCGCAAAGTGCGCCAGGATGCTCGAGACGCCTTCGATGACCCCCAGGCCGGCGCCCGTCATCCCCGTAATACCGACTGCCCTCCACACCGGCCGCTTTTCTCTGCTGAGGGCGTCCACGATGTAAATGACCGCCAAGGCCGACGTCGTGGCCAGGACGAGCGGTATCGCGATCGATTCTTTCTTCGCCTGATGCTCCTGCGCCGCTTTTAAGACTTCAGGTGAAATATCCTGAGGCAACTGCCGAGGAAGTTCCTCTTCCTGACCCAAATCAGAGAGATCAGAGAAGGACGAGTAGTCCGTGAAGTCGATGCCGTGCTCCTTCATGTGCTTGCGTGCGTCGTCGATCGAGAAGTTGCCGAGGCCCATGACTTCACCGCGGTAGGTGGGGATGTACCATGACACGTCCGGAAGCTCCGGGTAATGGACGCCGAGCGTTCCCGTCCTGAGTCGGTTAAGCATTTAGTCGTTCTTGCCCGCGGCGCCAATCGCGCGCGTGACACTCCGGATAACGCTCGGAGGCAGCGGCTTACCGGGCGCGAACATCGATACCAGGGACCCGACGGCGACGATGCCAGTTACGGCCCCGAAGATGTACGACAGGACCTTTCCGAGCTCGGTCGTGTTCGGGTTCGTCAGGAACTTGTACGAGAAGTACGTTGCCGCCCCGTGCGTGAGGGCCGAGCCACCCATGAGGGCCCGGTCGCCGGCAGCCGACTTGCCGTAGAAATGCGCGGCGACAAACTCGTACCCGATGGCGACGGCGCCGGATCCCAGGAAGAACGTCAGGTCCTTCTGGGTGGGATCCACGGGCTTGGTGTCCTGGGGCTCTTCGGCGGTCTTCTGGATCAGCGGCTGTGCCGGCGCGGGCGCAGGCGCAGGTGCCGCGGGAGGCGCAGCTTCCTTTTCTTCCTGCCCCACGTCTCCGACAGGCGTCGGCAGTCCCTGCGAGTAATCGACCTCTTCGCCTTCGCCGAGGCCGGAGATCTCTATCATTTCAGCCATATCACATTTTCCTAAACGTCTGGATCGTCTTACCGACCAGCCGCGGCGTCGTCGGCAACGCCTTGGGTCGCCGGGGACTAACCATTACAATGAGCGAGCCGAGGACGGTCACTGCCGTCAAGGCACCTACAGCGTATCCTACAATCTTTCCCAGATCACTGACAAGCGGATCGGTAACCAACTGGTACGAATAGTAGGTTGTCGCTCCGTGCGTGAGCGCCATGCCGCCGGCCAGGACACGATCTCCGGATTCAGACTTGTTCCAGAAAAATTCTGCTGCAATCTCGTACCCGAGTGCGATCAGCGCCGAGACCGTGAAGGCATTCGCGGTCGTCATCCTCTCGAAAGCATCCTGGCCGAGATCCCCTACGGGCGTCGGCAACCCCTGCGAGTAGTCGACGGCCTGTCCGAGGCCAAGCACGGGCAGATCGGGTGTACGACTCAGCATCTATTTACGTCTCTTCCTGAAGACCAGGTAATAAACAAGGCTGCCGGTGATGAGCACGATGCCGCCGATGATATACGGCATTAGCTCTTCGATCTTCGTCTTGCCTTCGACGATCGCGCCACCCGCCTGGGTGATAAGCGGCGCGGCTTCCTTGGCTCTTTCCTCGACTTCCTTGAGCGTTCTCTTCGCCTGCTCGATCGTCTCGGACGTCTGGGCCAGGAGTGGATCCAGGCGCTGCATGATCCCGTCGTAGGCCCCCTTCACCATGTAGGCCAGGGCTGCCAGGGCACCCACGATGACGAGCGGGAGCACGATTCCATCCAGCCTCTGGTAGGGGCCGATCTCGTCCTGGACGATCGTGTCGAGCGACGCGTCCGTCATGTTCTTGAACGTCGCGCGGATGGTATTGAGCTGTCCCTCGGATTCAGCAATCTTGGCTTCCTCGGCGGCAGCCGCCACGGGTGTTATCCGACCGGCCGCCTTGGCCTTCTTGAGCGACTGCTTGGCGATGATGACGCGATTGGACGCCTCGTAGAACTGCTTGAGGACGGGCGTCGCCTGCCTGACGGCCCACTCGGCGTAACCCTTCATGGCATCCTTCGCGCCCTGCCAGAAGTCGGTCGCGAAGATCGTTGCCCTGTCCGCGAGCTGGCGGATGACGCTGGGCTTGTTGGCGATCATCTGGTTGGTCTTCTCGAGGATGCCGCCCCAGAGATCGAAGAGCCTGCCCTCGGCGTCGTCGTTACCGGTCTTGCCCAACACGGCTTTCTTCAAGAAGCTGAGTTCGGCGATGGCCATCTTGTCCGCGTTCTG
>JABAOF010015021.1_pt3 | contig 20009 bp, 21 predicted proteins | sample 7062171 | NCBI WGS metagenome assembly JABAOF01 (sample SAMN14538628, study PRJNA623070) | marine sediment metagenome | biome: marine biome [ENVO:00000428]; feature: marine pelagic biome [ENVO:01000023]; material: deep marine sediment [ENVO:00002113] | place: India: Gulf of Khambhat ...
TCTTCTGGAGCCCGTCGTCATACCTGGCTAGACTACAGCCCCACCTTAACCAAAAGACACACAAATAGAAAATATATGCCTTACGTACCAAGCCCGGAGTTTAAGAGTTGACAAGTATCTGCTTTTTCTTACGCGTTAGCGATTTGATTGCTTTTTCTCTGCGCAGCGCCTCTCTGCGTGTGGTAAACTTCTCTACGTAAACAACTCTGGAGGGCTTGTGAATCTTTGTATATCGTGCACCATACCCTTTTGCGTGCTGTTTGAAGCGAAAATTGACATTCTTCGCAGATCCTGTGTAGTAACTTCCATCCTCACAAAGAAGCACGTAAACGAAGTAAGCCATTTCTGAACATCAAACCTCCTATGCATGGAACTGCTAAAAAGCATTTTTTATTCGAGTGCGCTGAAATTGTCTCCATGATTATTAGATATTATGAGGCTCCAGATGTGAAGTGGCTTGTTGACAAGATGGTGGCGGACTTGCACTTCACTCACATCAATCCTGACTGCGTCTACTGTTTCAGAAGCGAGGGATCAAAATCACGACGTACCGTAGCTCGAATTCATAGCTTAGAAAAGCTCTGGCAAAAAGCCTTGAAAACAGCGCCTCGATACCTACTCGAAGTTATAGGTGAAAGATACGATAAGTTGTCCAAAACAAACCAAGAAAAAGTCTTAATCCACGAGTTGCTCCACATACCTGAAGGCTTTTCTGGAGGCTTCAAACCTCACAAAGGTTACATCGATGAGAAAACAATCAATCGACTCCACACCTCTACACACGCCAGAGAACATCTGCAGAGCGAAGCTCAACCGCAGGAATTCAGTCCTTGACGCGCGGTTTGTCACTGCGGCTGAAACATGCTTCAAACAGCGAAAACTTAAAGAAGCATTAGACTACGCTCTATACTGGTTGCCGGCCAAAGGGCGCGGGACCCACCCGATCCCATTCCGAACTCGGAAGTTAAACCGTGTTCCGTTTCCGGTATTAGTATGGTCTTCGGCCATGTGAAGCCAGAAAAGCCGGCAACCTCTTTTCAGAATCCGCGAAAATCCTCAAAACTTATAACTTGGTGGGTATAAGTTTTTGAAGTTGTGGTATATTTGATGCAATTGAACGCATTGCTCTTTCAGGGGCTGCTTCCAGGACAAGACGCCCTGAGCTGGATATTTCAAATAATATTCACGCTCCTGTTCATAGTCTTCGTTTTTTATGGGCAAAGAATTCAGATGTACATTATGGTGAGAGAGATTGAAGGATCTCTGCTACGCCTTAAATTTATACGGGATGAAGGACGAAAAATCGCCATAGAAACAATAAAAGAGATTGGCAAGCCCAAAACAGACCCCGCTGAGCGGGTTGACCAGTTTCTAGAATATGTGACAATTCCTCCCGAAAGCATGGATCCGGCAGGTGTCGTGTGGAAGCTTGAACACATATTGGATGTGCGAGAAACCCGCTTCAAAGATGAGGTGAAACTAATAGCGCCAGCCGCTGATGAGACCAATGTCAATAACTTGGAAAACACATTGGAAGCTGCAGCTGCATTAAATATTATCTACAAAGTTATTCGCCACTTCTATATTTTGGGAAAAAAAACCTTAAGCCTCTACATCATTATGCAAATTCAAATGATTCTTCCACTAATTATGCGCGAGGCAGAAGCCTATGCAAGTGCCCTCAAAGCTTTCTCACATGGTCAACCCATCGGGGATGGCGCTGGTGCTCTTGTTGCAGCTAAGCTAATGCATAGACACAAGAAGAAGAAGATCGAAAAGGACTGTGTTGTGGCAAAGGTCCCCCTGGAAGGGAGAACCGCATTCGTCATTAAAGCGGAAGGCCCTGGCGGAAATGTGGGAAAACCAGGCGAAGCAATAAAGAGGATTGTTGAGGAGAACGACGGGAAAATCGCCACAATTATCATGATCGATGCAGCACTGAAACTGGAGGGTGAGAAGCCAGGCGAGGTCGCAGAAGGTGTAGGTGCAGCCATCGGTGGACCGGGGACAGAGCAATATAAAATCGAAGAAAGCATTGTGAAATATAAGATTCCTCTCAACGCGATCATCATCAAGGAAGACATTGGCGACGCCGTGTCACCAATGAGAAAAGAGGTTTTTGAGGCGTGCGAAGTTGCAGCCGATCGGGTCAAGCGCGTGATCAAAGAAAAGACGAAAGAAGGGGACAGCGTGATCGTTGCTGGTATCGGAAACAGTATCGGGGTGGGGCAATAAAATGAAGCGTAATGCGCGCGCGCGTAAATTCTCCTCCATTGTACTCATTGTCATTGTTGTTGTGCTGGCCCTCTCGCTGACTGCGCTATACCAAGCATATGAGTTGTTTCTGATGAATGACCCTACTATGGGATACTACTTGCTAATTGGGTTCATTGGGTTGATCCTATCCACCTACATGTTACTCCAAACCAGGAGGCGTGTGCGGAAATTCACCTTAGAAACGAAACCAGTTACCACAACTATAATTTGCCCAAGCTGTGACTTCAAAGAAGTGAGAAACTTCGAACGAGGCGACTACATACTCAAGGAACTTGGGCCATGCACAAAATGCGAAGGAATCATGATGATCTCTGCGATCTACCGGGAAATCCCTGAAAAGAAAAGAAAAGAAGAGAAGGTCTTCACCTAGGTTAAGACTTCACATCCATCTTCTAAAATCAAAACTGTGTGTTCTGCTTGGGCTACAGGTTTTCCATGTGCTTCGATGAAGACAGGATACGATGTAAGGCATTTGGAGCGGAGGAGTTCTTGGAAGGCCTCAGAAAGGTGTTGCTGAGGTACCGCTCCTACCAACCAACGTTCTGCGAATGGTAAAGTCCTATAGCTGCGTTCGATATGTTGCAGAAGACGCTTCGCGTAGGGATTCCTTAGTGATTTGTGCTTGACAAACCTGAAAATCGTCTTCTGGTCTCCCTCAATCACTTTGCCAGCTCCATTGACGACGGTGACGAATGGTTCGACAGCGATCACTTCACCTCCCTTTATCTTCGAACCAAAGAGATGCGAAACGTTGGGAATTGATTTTCCCGTGTGGATCAAATATCGCCCAACTTGATGGCCTGTTAGGTTTGAAATTGGCTTACATCCATGAGCTTTAATTGTGTTTTCAATGGCAGTGCCAAGTTTTGACGTTGAAATGCCAGCGTAAAGTGTTTTCACGGCAGTCTCTAAAGCTTTTTCAGCTGTTCGCACGAGGTTGGTCTGTTCTGGATTGAAGCAGATAGTAATTGCAGTGTCGGCGATGTAACCATCGAGGTGTACGCCCACATCTACTTTTACGACGGAGTTCGATGGCACAATTTGCTTGTCGTTTGGGGGCGACGTGAAATGAGCAGCAACTTCGTCTATAGACACATTACAGGGAAAGGCAGGTTTTCCACCCTTCTCGCCAATCAGTTTTTCGGCATTTTTGCATACGTCAACTAGTGGCTGGCCTTCACGGACAAACCGTTTTAATTCCTGCCGCACTTCCCTGGCAATTTTTCCTGCGGTTTGATATTTTCTTAGGACATCGTTTGGTAGACTCATGCTTTCCTCGCACGCCGCTTTCTTTAAATCGGAAGAACATTAAAAAAGTTTGGACATGAAATGACCTGAGCAGCCGGCAGGATTCTTCCTGAGGAGATCATGGCCTGAAGCGACAGTAATCCTTTCTGTTGCATGCGAAATCGATTGCTAGCTAGAGAGGGGGCTCAACTATTTTGTCCGAGAGCGTAACAAATTTGTCGCTGGCGATGTGATAGATGAGCTTGACCTTTTCCATGTTGAATTCATCACTGAAGCTGTCCTCATTCGCGTAGGCCTCAACAATTTCTCCGACAAAGATACTATGGTCCCCTGTTTTAAACAGCTGTTTTAGCTGGCATTCCAGATGAGCAACACATTCTTCTATGACGAATGTTTTGACGGTTCTGGCGTTTAAAGGTGTTAATTGTGTTTCTTTGAATTTGTCGTAGGTTTTTCCGCTGCGTCTACCGCAAAACAACGTTTCTGTTACTATATCCATAGTCGGAATGTTTACGACGAATTCTCTGGTCTTCTTTATGAGTTTGTAAGAGTGGCGAGTTGGTCTGATACTCATAGCGACGAGAGGCGGCTCAATTGAGGTGGGCATTGCCCATGCTAAGGTGATTATGTTAGTTTCTCCGACTTTGCCACACGTTACTAAAACGGTGTGCATTGGATGTAAGCATCTGTAGGCTTTGGAAGGGCGGATACTGACTTTTCTGACTTTCATGACTGATCCCCATGTCAGCGATTTATGTAGAACTCTTCGACCTTATCTTTTGCCTTCTCCCTTTTCTTTTGATGCTCCAAAAGGAATTTGGTCACTCTCTCTGTTAGGATTGCCTTGCAGTCGCCACACACGGTCTCTCCAGCTTTGCATTGCCTCACGAGGTCAGCGAGTTTTTCGTCGTTTTGCTCGAATAAGTAGAGGAAATATTGGTAGATGGTGCATAGCTCGGGTTCGCCCCCCAGTCGTCTCTGTTCTTCAACTGTGGGTTTGCCGCCTGTAAATGCATTCCAAATCTTCTTTTTAACAGTACTAGGACTATCGACTGTGAAAATGCAGGTCTCTGGCTCTGAGGCACTCATCTTCCCGCCTTTTCCAAGGCCCGGAACAAAACGGCAGTGGACTTGAGCTGGTTTCTGATAGCCCAATTTTGGCGCTATGTCTCGAGTGATGCGCCAGTAAGGGTCTTGGTCGATGGCAGCGGGGATGAGACTAGGCACGTTTTCTCCGGTGAGTTTCGCGTGGATGAAGCACGGAACCGCTTGAATTGCGGGCCAGAAAATCCACCCTATATTTGTGCTGTCTTGAAAACCGAAAACAGCTTTTGCTGTAGAAAAGGTGACTCGCTTAGCCACCTCTAAAGCAATATCGTAGAGAAGAGCGATGTCTTTGATGTCAAAAATAATGTAGGTATTTCGTGGTTGAAATCCCAAGGCGATGAGGTCTAAAGCGTTGTCATAAGCATATTTTGTGGTTTCTTCTATTCTAAGATCTTGCTCGATGACGAATTTTTCGTCGTCGGTCATCTGAAAATAAAGGTTTGTCTTGAATTTGTCTTGCAGGTACTTTGTGAAAATCCATGGAACAAGGTGACCTACATGAACCGGACCTGAAGGGCCTCTGCCGGTATACAAAACAAATCTCTTTCCCTTTTCGTACAGATCCAAAACGGTGTCGAGGTCTCGGTGGGAGAAAAACAGTCGTCGCCTGAGTTGGAGATGGAGTTTTCCCACCTGTTTCTGAAGTCTTTTTAAGAGTTGATCAGTGATGGGTTGAGTCCCAAACTGACGAATGAGTTTGTCGTAGTCGACCTCTCCTCTAACTTCCCACGGAGTGACAACCATTTCCTCGTCATTTGACATAGTAGCATTCGCTCGCTTTTTCCTTAGTGAATTTGAGAAGGAATATTAAGCTTTGTGGGTGCGTGTGCGCACGAGTTGTTCTGATCTCTGAGCGTGATGGACTGCTTCTCAGGAATATGGTGTCTTGATTAGTAAGATTTAAATCTCAATATGCCGTTATCTTTTTTGTGAACCCAGAAAAGGAGGGATAAAAACCGAAATGAAGAGACTTCTAAAGAGCAGAAAAGCCCTTAGCCCTGTCGTCGCAGCCATCATACTCATTGCCGTAACAGTCGCGGTATCCATCGCAGTTGCCGCTTGGATGGGAGCACTGACATTCACGTTCATGCAAACAGAACAAATGCAGATTACCAGCATGAATTTCTCAGGTACAAACAACATCACTCTTGCCGTGAAAAATACTGGTTCTGGACCAGTGACAATTACTGCAGTAACCGTTAATGGAGGAGCTGCTACATTCACGACCGACCAATACCAGCAATGAATGGGATGCTGGAGTAACTGGGTATGTGTACATTACGTCTGCTTGGACATCTGGTAATACTTACAGGGTTGTGCTACAGTCAAGCACTGGCACTAACGTTGCCTCGTATGAAAAGAGAGCTTCCTGACCAACACCCTTTATTTGTTTGAGAATGGGGGGTAGGGTAGAAGCACCCCTCTTCTTCCACCTCTTTGGAGGGATAAAAATGGTAATAGAATTGAAAGAATACGATTCAGCACAAGATATAGCTAGAACAATAGATGATGAAATCAGCAGAACAAAAAGCATGCTCGGCGAATACCTGCGTCGTTTAGACGAGATCCGAGCACTAGCTGAAAGATCAAAGAAAATTCGCGATGTAGTCTTTAAGCTGGCAGGCAAGAAAGCAAATCAAGAAAACCTTGGCGAGATTTCTGTAGGCGGCCTAAGCGTGGTTTTAGATGCTAACCCATTTCATGAGTTAACGGCTATAGAAGAAGTTGTTCGAAGCCAGCAAGACAGGCTTTTGGTTTTGCAGAAGTCACGTGAGGCGTTGAAGTGGGTTGACCAAATAGGTGACACTGAAGGACTCAAATATCTAGTTTTAGAAAACGATGGGGTCCCTGGAAGAGTGCTGTTTAAGATTTCCTAGATTTTCAAGGAAGTTGAACCATGGATAACGAAGCATATTCGTCTGCCTTAAAGAACGCTCTCTTAGAGATTCGAAATGTTTGCCCCGAAGTGCAGTCTTCATTCCTCTTCGACAAAGAGGTTGCTCTAGTTACAGCGGATCCTGAGACACCTGACGCTACATTAGACGGCGTGAGCGCGTCTCTGGAAGGCGTATTGGAGAAAGCGGACGCGATTGGAGGTTTAGAATCTCTAGTTATCGAAGGCACAAAGGGGAATGTCCACGTATCTCGCGCTGATGATTTATATTTGGCCATGATAGCCTCGCAAAAAGTAGATATGAAATATCTTGAAACCGTGGCGCGAGTATTAATTCCAACTGTCATCAAGCTACTTGATAACCTCAACCCTGCTTCCCTCAGACACACATTCCCCTCCCCCTCTTCGTTGGAGCTTGGTGCAGACAAAGAACATGAAAGCGAAATCGAGGAAACGCAGGAGGAAGAGGTTGAGGGGCCAAAAAGACAGGAAGAACTTGAGTTTGAATTGCCATCTAATCAATTGATAGTTGAGAGCTTTGGTGGATTGTTGGTTCGCAATGACACTGTGCAAATGAGTAGAGACATCGTGTCACAGTGGGAAGAGCTTCTGGATGGTGAGGAAATCGAGTTTGTCGAGGTTGAATCGTTCAACGGGAAGGCTAGTCAGTGTAAAGTCAAGATTGTAGACAATTCTAAGCTTGAAAACAAAGCTGTCATTCGCATTCCAGAAAAGCTCTGCAAAACCTTGGACATCAAGAAAGGTGAGTTGGTGCGGGTTAAGCCCGTAATTAGCTAATGAAGATGATGTGAATGGCACCGAGAAAACGTAGATCACGCAAAGCAGCTTTAAAAGAGGAAGAGAAGCCGAAAATCGCACTTGACTTTTCAGGAGAGCAAGAAAGCGAGACAAACCAAGTCGAAAACCCAGAGGCTTCTGTAAATGCCATTGTGGAAGCAATAAAAAAGTTTGAACGAAAGCGAAGCGAACCAATTGAGTTGTCCGAAATCGAGGAAATTAGCCCAGCGAACCTTGAAATTCTAAGGGAACATGAAATAGATTCGGTTCAAACTTTGATTGCGGCGGATGTTGGCTCCTTGTCGGATGAGACACAATTTTCCGTAGAAGTGATATTGGAGTGGCAGGAAAAAGGCAAAAGACTGTTGGAGAACGGTGAGAAGAAAGAGAGAAAGGAGAAAGTGGAAGAAGTAGAAAAGATAAAAAAGAGTGGGAAACAAAGAGAAACTGAATCTCACATGGGGAAGAAGCTTAGGCAAAACATCCAGAAGTTGAAACACGAAGATGGTGTAATCGGATATATTCTACGGGATGCTAAATCTGCGAGTATCGATTTAAAAGATCCAACAAGAGTAATTAATTTCGCCATCTTATCTTCCTCAGCTTTTGAAGCAAGCGAAAAACTTTCGAGCATCTTTGCTCTGGGCAACATAAGGCATATCGTCGTTGAAGGAGACTCCGTAAAGTTTCTTTCATTAACCGTTGGAGAAAGCATCATCAGTATTTTCGTGGAGAAGAACGTCGACCTCAAAGATCTCTATAAAGATTTATTAGATTAAAACGGAGACACGCTTGCGTGTTCCTTTTCCTTTTCTAATCCCCAGGGAAAATGGGTTAGGAACGGAGAAGGGATTCTTATGATAGCCCCCTCCCCCCTTTTCTTCTGTTCCTTCCCATCCCTAAAGGCTATCGATAATTAACGCAATGGTAGGCGGTTTTGAATGTTTCGATCAAGCCTGGTGTGACATTCAGTATAAATGTTGTCACGCAAGAGCTCTTGCGGTTCCTTCCAGAGCATACATGAACGTTTCGCTGCGCTGAACGCGGCTTGCACATCTGTCCTATCCACTATTATGAATTCTCTGAGACCCTATAGAGTCTTTGTATAGTCTTTCAAAGCTAAGTTCACGGTTGTCCAATAAGGCATCAGGAGATTGGTGTTTTTTGGCTGGTATTTGGTCTTAGGAACATGAAATTCAGTTCTTTCTACTTCAGCGAGTGGTTTGTAAAACTAGTTAATATTTTATTGTAGTGCATGAGAGTATGTTCGATTAGGGCCGGGATGGCAGAGTGGATAATGCGCAGGCCTTGAGAGCCTGTGGCCTTGTTGGCCACATGGGTTCGAATCCCATTCCCGGCGCCTTTTTACTAGTAAAATTTATATTGTTTTCCGTCGTTTTGATGGTGGGATAGTGGTTTGGGGAAGACTGATACGATTAAGAGGAGGGCGATTTACGTTTATCTTCCTTCGTTGGGTCAGAAGGCCCGGTGGGAGGAATGTGCGCGGGCGCAAGGAGTTAGCGTTTCAAAGTTTGTGGTTGCGCATGTCGAAAATTCGATCAGCCAGGTGGAAGATGCGAGTTACCAGTCGATGGGCGACCTGTGGCGTGAGATAAAAGACTTACGCGAACAACTTGCCAAGGTGGCGAAGGAGAAGCACATTTTAGAGGTGGCTATTGAGAGGTTGGAAGAAGAGTTGAGAAGGTATCGGGCGCAACCGTTTCTGGAAGATGGCTTTGTTGGCGTCAGAAGCTATCAAAAGGAGCTCGTCGAGCTTCTTAAAGAAGGGCGAACTGTCGGCAGTCAAGAAATACTCTCGCGGCTGAGAATCAAGCCCACGGAAGAAGACGCGGTGAAAGCCGTTTCAAGGCAGCTGGAGAATCTGGAGAATTATGGTATCGTGAAATCCTCGTCGAAAGGTTGGAGATGGACCTTGAAATGACTGCCGCACAGGGCATAATGGAGAGTCCGAAAGTCTCAGATGACACGCTAATAGGCGACTTCCTGAGGGATTGCGAATTGAGACGACTAAGCCCCGGAACGATTGAAGGTTACAAATCCAGCTTGCAAATCGCCTCAAAGATCCTTCGACGCAATGGACTCTGCATAAGTAAGCTTGATAATGGCGCTTTGAAGGAAATCCTGCGGTTCCTGATTGACCGATGTTATGCCTATAACACGTTCCTCCAGTATTTTGCGGCGTTGTCGGGGTTCTGCGATTATCTCGTGTGGGAGAAGATTGCTCAGACAAACCAGGTATTATTGTTTCGAAAGAGGTATGTTCGACAGTTCAAGAAGCAGGAAACGCCTGAAAGGAAGTTAATCTCGGTTACAGAGATGGCGATGCTCATCAATTCGGCTCTTGACCCGCGAGATAGGGCAATCTTGATGCTTCTTGCCAAGACAGGCATTCGAAGGGGAGAACTCATCAGTCTAGACATCGACGAAATTAGCTGGCTAGACCAGAGCATTCGACTTAAGCCTCATCCGAAGAGGAGCAACTGCACAGTCTTCTTCGACGATGAGACTGCGCGAGTATTGAAGCGATGGATGAAAGCCAGAAGCCACTATGAAGGCGCACAGGAGTGCAAAGCGCTGTTTATGAATGAACGTGGCGGACGCTTGAAACGGCACGGAGTCACTCACGCTGTCACAAAACACGCAAGACGTGTGGGCCTTCACGACCCCGAAAGCAGAAAAATGGAGGACCACTTTACGCCTCACTGTTGTAGACATTGGTTCACCACCCATTTAAGGAGAAACGGCATGAGACGCGAGCTCATAAAAGAGCTTAGAGGGGATGCCAGAAAAGAGGCAGTTGACATCTACGACCACATAGACAAAAAAGAGCTCAAGCGAGCCTACCTCGCGGCTATCCCCCTTTTGGGAATAGACTACAAACTGGCTAGGAGATCTGCGCGCGCGTAGTTTTATGCGCGCGCATTGCCAGTCTTGATGTCGTTGACTATTGACAGAATATTCTGTTCGACATCGATCTTCGACTCGCCTTCACTGGTTGTTATCAAAACATCTACTATTCCTATTTTTGCTCTGTGCTATGTTGTTCTATTCGTAACTCCTCTTGAGAGCCGATGAAGCCCTTGTTCATTTTCCATATTACCTTTGACAAACTGCTAGGGAAATGCTCGACACTGACCCCATTATGAAAGAGTATGAGTTCTCCACGTCCATGGACACTCCAGAATGGATCGAGCATTCCGATTACGACCTTTTTTATCTTCCTTTCAATTATTCTCTGTGAGCACGACATTTTTGGATGCTTTCTTGACGTACATGGCTCCAAGGTGGTGATCAAAGTAGCTCCTTCCAAGTCGACATTAAAACACTTTCGTTCAAGGGCAACATACTCGGCGTGTTCACCATATCCAAACTCGTTTCTGAAGGCTTCACATATGATCTTGCCGTCTTTTATAATCAGAACGCCGACCTTTGGATGTATTCTTCTATCCTCACCCTTGCACTTTCTCGCCAGTTCTATGGCTTTCTCCAAATAACTGATTTCGGTCTCAGTCTTAGCCATAGCCTGAACTATAATCTTCCCATTCCGAATGGCAAAGGGGTGCCAAAAGTCATCAGTTGCTATAGGCATTCTGAACCTAACCCGAAGATATCGTTTGCCCTCAGAATCAATGTCACATTCTATCGTTCCGTCCTCAAAATAATGGAACATTTCCGCAAACTTTGCTAGATCCTGATGAACCATTGGAGTATACAGATGAAGGGCCATTAAACTGGACTGCTTTGTCAGTTTTTCTCTAAAGTTCTTCCACTGCCTTAACACAATTTCTGCTGGTGTTCTCTCAAGTCTTTCATTCAATGAGTCAACAATGACGATTCCAGCTTTGCCTATTCTCTTTATCGAATCTTGGTGTAACTTTATGTAGGCTCTTCTTTTCTCTTCATCTTCGATGTACTCCGGGAGAATGAAGATTACTCCTTCACTTTCGATTGTTGAAAGTTGAGCGTCTAATTCCTCTCTCTCGTAAAAGTCAAGTGAAAAGTAGTCTGAAATCCGAAGGAAGCCATTCTTCATAAGCTTCAGCGGATCTAGGTCGAGTACACGAAGATCATCCATAATTGTCTTGTAAGACTGCCCATAAGTAACATACAGGCAATATTCACCTCTAAGCAGTGATTCTTTCATAATTCGCATGGCGAGTAATCGGTGTCCGCTTTCAGCTTTGCCAGTGATCATGTATCCTCTATCACCCGGAAGTCCTCCTTTAAGCAGTTTGTCAAGCTCTTTTATTCCGGTGGGATACACTCGCATTGCTATCTTTTCTCCGCTGTCATCACGCTGATTGGACCGATGAGATGCTGTTTCCTAGTATCCTGAAATCCAGCATTATGCAGGAACTCTGTGACTTCAGCAAAGCTATATGCGTTTCCAGCTTTGCTTCCAACTATCATGTTAAGTGCAAATAACGCTGGATACAATGGTCCTTTCTTGTCATCGCTGAGGAAGAAATCAGTTACTATTATCGACCCTCGAGGTCTCAAAGCTTCTGAGGACAATTCCATGATTCTTCTGCATTCTGGGATTGAGTAGCTATGAAGAATTTGACCCAATATCACTACATCAACATCCTTGGGAAGGTTGGTCTTGAAAAAGTCGCCACCCATGGTACTTACTTGTGAAGACATGTTGCATTTCTCGATGTACTCTTGGGCAACTCGACAAATTGGTGGAAAATCGAAGACTATAGCCTTCAACTCGGGATATTTCTTGGCCAGCATGATGCTATAGATGCCTGAACCACCACCTAAATCAAGAACGGTCCTGCAATTAGAGAAGTCTATTAAATTTGGCAACATCGATGCAGGAGCTACGGCGTTGTTATGCATGGCTCTCGTAAAGAGAACCCCAAAGTCTGGATCACGTTTAAACGCTTCTCCCAAAGTTTCCTCTTGAGGATAGTTGGCCAAGATAGATTCCTTCAATGTTCTCCATGTAATTAGAGATCGCTTGGAAAGCATTTCTATGAAATCTCCATAGTATCTTTTTCTCCCTTTAACTAGAAATGCATCAGACAATTCGGTATTGTGATAAGTCCCGTTCTCTCTTTCAATAAGCCCAAGTGCNNTGCGACGCAGGCATTAAGTAATGCCTCCACGGGCCTTTGTTTCGTGTCAAGTGCTTTTGCTATTTTCTCAATATTGTCAATCCCAATGTCAATTTTGGTGAATATCTCAAGCTCCACTGCGACAGTGAGGGTTTGTGTGAGCCAAAGACCGTTCAACATCTTCAAGATAGGCTCAGGATTTATCGGTTTCGACATTTTTCTCTCTCGAATTAATGCTTATATCTTGTTCTGATAAGTGAATATAGTTCTAGTGGTCTTCATTATTAGTTGGCGCGCGCGCAGCCATAAATGGAGTGAACAGGCTAGGCCAAAGCCCACGTTTGGGCCCATTAATTGGACTGCATCCATGTTGTATGTATATGCTGGATTCATAAAATCAAAGAATCCGGTTGTTGAACATCACTGGTATGAAACACATTGTTGAATCTGATGGGGCTATTGCGTTCAACGGCAAAGTCGCCTTGCTAGTCTTGGTTGCCTTTGTTTGCGTTGGCACTTTCGGTATATTTCTGTACCAATCATTAGACAACACTCAACCTGAGGAGGCTTTAGAATTAGCGAATCAACATGTGTGGTACAATAGCACTGGATGGGCCGAGGCTGCTCTAGCTGTGACAAATACTGGAGGACGAGATGCAGTGATTCAACGCATAGCTGTGCGAGGAGTAGAATGCTCTTGGAGCGACGTCTATCATTGGAAAACCGACCTAGGCCCAATATCCGACGACCTAGGGCTAACATCAAGTGAACTTTCTGGAAACTTTTCTGAAATTTCTGTAGATGGACAGCCACGAGTTTTTCAACAAGCTACGGACAAACTTACTCTTGAGCCTGGTTGGACTATTGTGCTATATGTCAAGAATCCCGGTAATATAACTGCAAGCGACGCAGGTGTCAGAGCCACCGTTACCGTATTTACGCTCAACACACTCTATCACCGGGAAACCTATGTTCAAGCACCACAAGGTGGCACAGCTGGAACACTATTTCAGATTCAAAACGTATATTGGGACTCACTCACTAACAAAACCAGAATTGCCATCCAGAACTATGGAACCAGTGTTGTAAAAGTTGTCGCTCTATATGTCGGAGCCTCTAGAGAGAACACTTTAGACGTGACTGTGTATACTGATGTTGGCGATGGCGCCACGATCAGAGTGGACGATTTTGAAACTGTTACACTCGATTGGCCAAACGCCTTTGACACGATGTGGGCAAGTGGAGAAAAGTACTATTTTAAAGTTGTAGCAGAGAGCGGATCACCCATAACTCAAGGACCCTACACAGCTTCATAACCATTAAGACTAATGCAGTTTCGCGAAGGATATTCATCACATATTACAGCTGCAGGCTTGTTGCGCGCGCGCACGCAATTCATTGAAGCCGGATTGAATACAAGAGAGAGATGACTAGATTATCTCAAAAATTTGTACTTTCTTATTATCCATAATACTCACTGAAATTCCTCCTGAAGTACACAGGTTAGTCAACGCTTTTCGAAGACTCTCCTTCCGTCTTTTGTTAGCTTGGATCTCTACAACTACTTTTATGCGATGTGTTGAGCTTGACTTCGTCACATCAATGTTCCTAAAAATGAGTGGTGATTGCAAAGTAAGTAGATTCGATGGACGCCCCCAATCCTGCAATTCATCGCACAGGGATAACAAGAAAGCTATTGGGTGTAGTTCAAATTTTATTGGAACCTTTAAATGGTGAAGACAGATTGCATGGCAAGCAGGTAAGTGATTATAGAAAAAGTCCCATGTGTTTTCCCTTTCAGTAAAACCTTCTCTAACAGCCAATAGATGAGCCAACATAATTCCTCCTAAGACGCCGTGCTCTTTCTTACTGAGCTTATTGCAGAGTTTATTATAGAATGTCCAGTCTTGCATATCCAAAGTTCCTCCCATAGGTCTAACGAGAGGTCGTCTATGCCACTGACTTATCATTCGCAAGAAGTCGTCGTATATCATAGGTAATGCTCGCGAAATATCAAATGAAAAACTTTCCACACCAAGGAAATTCTGAAGTAGTGCATTCATCCACTTGTCGATCTCTTGTATAGCATAAGCAATGTCATGGAATGTTGAGGTCAGCATCCACGTAAGGTTATGGTCATTCGATCGCCAATCTATCGCTGGATGGATTTCATTTGAGCGGTTGATTACATAATAGCCCAACAAGAATACGTTTAGACTATGTAAGAAGTGATCCCTATAGTATGGAATCTTCTGGAGTAAAGGTTCAAATTCCTTGACTTCTTTGAAGATAGATGGGTTTTTTGAAGAATGTTTCCAGAAGTTTGAAACTATGTCAAGAACGCTTCTATACTTAATCTCTGTTTGTGGTTTCCGACCGTGTTCCTGTTGCTTGTTGAAATACTCTAGAATTAGATCTAAATATCTCGGATTATTCTCGAGTGACCGAATTCTGGTTTCAATCAGGGCTTCATTCTGCACAATTCCTTTTGGTGAAAAAGCGATCAACTCTCTATAACCCCTTTGAGATTTTTAATGCATCTTGAATATTTGACTATTGCGTGCACATGATATATTTTCCATACAGAACTATTACACAATGTGGACGAGAGCGCGCGCGGCCATAGAAGAATGAAATAGAAAATTCATTCACAAATCTTATTTACTTATTGCATCCTCTTCGAAAAGGAGATCATAATTGTTGAGAAGGATCATTGTTTTAATATTATTAGGTTTAATAGTCTCAAGCATACTAACAGCAACAATTAGTACGCGCTTGGTTTGGTCAATCACGCAAAATTCTCCGGAACTCATAAAGATGAACACCTTGGAAAGCCTTACAATAAACGAGAATGGCCTTGTTGGACTCGCGATTTTAATGAATGCATCATCTCCACCACTAGCTGAGATGTACAGGGATTTGTTAGATGCTCCATCTGATGCAGTCATTGAAGAGGAAATGCCAATCCCTGATAACATGACAAACATAATTTCCCCTGGTGAAAATACAACTGAGATTATTGTACCATTAAAAGAAAAGTTTCTCCAATCAATTGCCAAAGAGCAACGACTCTCTTTAGGTTTGATGACAGAAATATTTGATTCAAGAATGGTTCCAAAAGGACTGCACAATGAATGCAGAGTGAGTATAAGTGGCTATGCGGCTTTTGAAATCTTCAATGTTTCAAGTATTAATGAAAGTGAGTTTTGGAATATAACTGTAGGATCCATCAACGGAGAGAGAATAACTGGGTTAACGCTGACAAAAGTCATGTTCACAAAGCAGATGTTAGAATCTCTAACTAAAGAACAAGAATATCAAAGCATCTGGCAAACAGAGATCAAGTTGCCAAGAAACGCAACGCTCCTCAACAAACTCCAACTTAATGGACTGAATTGGACGGTTGATTTCGGGGGAGGCACACGCCTCTGCGCATTAGTAACTGTCAACGAATCTACGACAATAGTTGTTACTGAAGAATTGATCGTGACGGAACGAAATGTTACCGCGAGTGAGGAGATCCTATCAGATGCCCTTTCAAACTACAAGACTTTCCAGATTGAATATATGCTTCCCCAAAGTAATTCAGAGAATCCGAGAAGTAAAGACTTCAATGAAATTAACACCAATTGGAGTTACCCTTATGAGATTGGCTGGGTGACATTGCCACCCATTTCCAAAACATTTCATAGTGATCTATGTAGTTTGAGAGTAACTGCAACGCCAAGTTTTCTGCTTAATGGTTTCATAGGCTGGCAGTTTATTATAGGTTGGCCGCCCCCTTTCATACATCTTAACTGGTTTGAAACATGGATGAAACTCTGTACCTCCGTAAAGCTTGAAATACAAGTCTCAGCTTCCCTAACGTTCACGAAAATCTGGGAAGCAGCTCTCTGGGAAGTAAGGTACCCTTATTTCTTTTACATCGGCGTTCCTGTTTGGGTAGACCTCATATTCACAATTAATGCAGCCATGACTATTGATGCATATGCTGAAATGTCAATTGAGGCAGAAACAGCAATTAACGGCAGCTTTAAGGGTGGTGTAAGATGGGAAGCAGGTCAATGGTTCCCAATAATCGAGAAGGAAATAGTAGCAGAAACTCCAGACTACAAAGCCTCAGCTGCAGCTGGTTTCATGATTAGACCAAGTCTGCAATTCAGATTTGCATTCCTTTTTTACAGCTTAGCTGGGCCTTTCCTAGGATTTGAACCATACGCAGAAACAACAGCACAATATCCTGAGCAGACCTGGACTATGACACTTGGTTTTAAGATCAACACAGGCATTACTTTTGCTGGTTGGCTCAAGCAATTGCTGAAACTAGATGACATTAGTAGGAATTGGAACTGGACATTGAAATCATGGAATGGAACGTGGGGAGACCCCCCTACAGCATTTCCAGAAATTCGCAATTTGGCTTTAATCAATATTGAACCTACTGTTACTCCGAATTATGTTGGAGCCATTGTAAATCTCAACGTATCCTTGACAAACAATGGAGATTTCATAGAATCTATATCTGTAGGAGTATATCATGGCACTTTTTGCATCGACAGCTATACTGACATCCAGATATTACAGGGGCAGCACTTGATTTTACCCTTCAAATGGGACACGAGTGGCTTGGAGGGCGGCGACTACATTCTCACAGGTGAAATAGCTCCAACAGAGAACGAAACTAATCTTGAAGATAATTCCAAAAATATAACAATCCATTTAGTGGAGTCGAGTGATGTCGCACTAAGCGAAATAGCCTTGAGTGCTAATGAGACATATGTAGGTCGAACTGTAAACGTTACAGTCACTCTCCAGAACATTGGAAACTTCACACGAGAGGTTGAAGTTATTCTCTATTGTGATAGATCTGTAACAACCTGCATTTCAAAGGAGCTAGCTGCAAATGAGGAAGTGACTTTTATGTTTCCATGGAATACTAATGACCTCGAAGAAGGCGAAAATTATGTGATTTGGGCAAATGTCACCACACCTCATTATGACACTAACATTACAAACAATGTACTTGTTTTTGGTATTATGAAAATCAAGTTACTAGGTGACATCAATGGAGATAGCAAAGTTGATATTAGAGATCTCTCCAAGGCCGCTCTCTGTTTTGGGGGCTTTCCAAATCATAGCAGATGGGATGTAAACGCAGATGTTAACGATGACTACGAAATAGACATATATGACCTAGTCATCATCGCTTCCAATTTTGGCAAATCAATTTAGAGAAAACTCGCTGGATATAAGCGCGCGCACTAAGGTTTTTGCAAAACTCTCAGAGAAAAAAACAACGCTTTTTCTTCCTCCTTTTTGATATACTTACTAAGTATGTAATAAACAGTTACCGACGGTCTCCCTCGTCCGCGTCCGTACGTGTGTCAGTAGTTGCAAAACCTTTTTGTTTCCATGCAATGCAAATGCATGTATTTGAAAAAACTCAATAATAGTTGAAACTCAACTTTCCTTTATATCCATATCCTTTTTGAAAATTCATCTACTCTGTTGGGATTCTCTCGTATTCATGTTCATTGATAGTGTTGGTGTCACCGCAAAACATGCATCGGTAAGTGTTTCGATAGATCCTTTCAATTCTCGTTTCTGTTTTGGTTTCATAGACTTTCTCATCAACTTTTCGAGAGTCAATAGCCTCGATTCCGAAATACCCCTTGCATTCACGGCATCTGCGTTGAAAGATTGCGCGCGCGCGAATGGCTTGCGCTAGCTCTGTTGCTGAGGCGTAGATCAGTTCATCCATATCTTCTTCCCCTTGAACTGCGTGGATATGATTATGTCGTTGAAAACTAAATTAGATTTGCTTTCAATGCATGCAGTGATCCAGCGGTAGTGAAAGGACTTATGAGCTGCAGAGATGCATCCATTTCGTGTTGGGCTTACCTCTAAGGGAAGCGGGCAGTGAGCTTTTTCACCCTATTACCACGTTGCCATATGAGTACCATATTGTTTTGCTCTTGCTATTTTGATATTCGCTTTTTTAGGACTAGGTAGGCTACTGCGGCTAGGGAGGCAACTACAGGCACGGTGACGGTGAACTCAGGAACTCCTGTTGGAGTTTCATAAGTGATTTCAAGTTTCGGTGAAGGAGATATTGTCCGCTCTTTGCTGCTGAAGGATCCTCCTTTAGTGGTGAGGGTAGATTCATCTTCGAGCTTTACTAAAAAGCCATAGTTTTGGTAGGTGCCACTTGCCCAGCCTTGAACGATACTTGTCACTGTCCAGTTCACCCATGTCACTGGTAAAGGAGGAAAAACAACGGTTGAACTATCTGTCAGCGTGAAGTCTCCGCCCGGCGTAGCCCAGTTGTTTGCGGCGGTGGTGAGTCCATCAAAGTAGTTATATTCGTTCCACGTGACTCCGTCCTTGCTATTCGTACCCCACAGTCCTGTTCCTTCCCCCCAATCGTGGGTGACTCTGCACACTCGAACGAACTCACCCGTAGGACTGGCCCCCGTCCAAGGGGCTATAAAATAGAGACCTAGTGTAGCTGAGATGATAGAGGCTCCCGATAATGCTGGGGGAAGGTCAAACTGGACCAAAATACGATATTCTTCTATGAGGCCAGGTATATCTCCAAGTTCAAGTTCAGGATCAGAACCATAATTCCAATCCATAATTCCACTAATGATTCTAGTGTCTTTTGAGGGTGTGCTGATGGTGACTGAGGCTGCTTGAACATTTGTTGCAAATAGCGGCGTTAAAATGGATACGCATAACAGTCCTAATACAACGTTTTCTAACTTTGGCATGAAGATTCCTGAATCTTATTTGAACATTCTGAATTTAATGTTTATGATAGTATAAATCATAAAAATGTATTACTAATGTGGGTTGATCTTCTATGTCAATTTAATAAGTCTTCTGGGACGCATAAAGATCAAAGAGGCAGAGATAGCGCGCGCGCGCACTCGCGCCGCAAGCTCCCTTTGTAACAATAGAACCTTTTTTCACAATGCTTTTTAACACAAATGTAGAAATGAGTTGACTCAGAATGGGAACAGAGCTGAGAAGAAGGGAGGTGATCAGATGAATAGAGAAATTCTCGGAGTAGCCATATTATTTCTCTGTTTTGGTTTGTTAGCATTTAATGTTTCTTCGGTCGAAATACCTGTTGAAGTTGAAAGAATCAAGGATGTATGCTTCGTGAGGATTAGAGGTGCACATCAATTACCACCTGATCCTAATGTTGAGACAAAACCCGGATATGGCGCGTTCTTGCTGCATTACGAAAATCTGATAAAACCGCCCCCAAACGAGATATGCCATCAAGATGTCAGTGTTACATGGTTGATCCCTAGCCCCGATCCCCAAACGCCTGGTGATTTGGTTCATATAGAATTCGATGCGACTAATGACGTACCTGTGGATATAATACTATGGGTTGCTCCCATAGGTTCCGTAATGGACTTTGTGGTTCAAGTATACTTTGGAAGTCAACTCCAAGCTACCATAGATGGCGTCGTAGTCATTCCACCAGCATAGTCAACACCACCTCAATGAAGCGTACAGGCTTTAAGCTGAACATTGATTCCCTTCTGCTTGCAGTGATCCATGCAAATAGAGATCATTCCTGAATTCTC
>JABAOF010010503.1_pt1 | contig 20006 bp, 19 predicted proteins | sample 7062171 | NCBI WGS metagenome assembly JABAOF01 (sample SAMN14538628, study PRJNA623070) | marine sediment metagenome | biome: marine biome [ENVO:00000428]; feature: marine pelagic biome [ENVO:01000023]; material: deep marine sediment [ENVO:00002113] | place: India: Gulf of Khambhat ...
TATTCTGTTGTGTTTGCCCCATGGGAATAGTAAGCAGAGGCATAGTGCATCTCAAAGCCCTCTCGATGCGGTTACCAACAGCGCGCGTTACTGGGCAATATATGGCAATCGTACCTGAGCTGCTGGTAATCCCAGTAGCAGCAGTCCTCGCAAGCCTAAGAGAAAAAAGATTCTGGTGCAGGAAACTTTGTCCTCTTGGCGGACTTTTAAATGCAATAGGCACTTTGAATCCATTCATCAAACCTAAAGTAAAGCAAAATAAGTGCATTATGAAGGGGTGCCCGTCAGACTGTGAGGATTATCGCATCGATTATTGCGGGTTCTGTTTTATGGACGACAATAGAAAATGTGAAAAAGTTTGTCCGGCGGGCATTAATCTGGTTGATCCTGAATCCCTTCATAAATGCACCAAATGCATGGAATGTTATATAGTCTGCGACTGGAATGCGGTCAAGATCGATTTAGTAGGCAAACCCGACGTTTCCCGCATTAGTGGCTTTTTTAAAAATCTAAGCGCACGCCGGCAAAAGGATCAAGTTACGCCGATGGAGAATTGACACAATGCTACGGGATAGCAGCGCACGCTTGCATCAGCTAGAAATCACAGATGGAAACGCAAATAAACATAATAACCGAGTGAAAACTGGTGAAATCGAGTGAAAATCGCGATTTCATCCCGCCATAAAAACCTATGAAGTGAAAAAATGAGAATTTCAAAGTGTGTCCGCCCAATAGTTACAATCGTCTCGGCTTTGCTATTAACCTTAACCGCCTTCGTGGTTTTTTCAAATTCTACAAGCAGCACAGCTGATACCTCAATTGGGACTACCAACGGTGACGAAGCAATTGAATACGGCGATTTACTCAATTACGAGTGGCCACAGATTCATGGCGACCCAGCTTTTACGCGTTTCTCAGCTGGCCCAGCCCCAGAAGCACCCGAAATCCTATGGAAAACAAAAATAAATGACATACAGAGTTATGTTGCAGCCTTCAACGGCAAGGTTTACGTCACAACAAGGACGAGTGCTATCGCCCTTGACAAGGACACAGGAAGCATCATTTGGAATACCACCTTGCCTGCACGCCAGAGATGGCCAACAGTATATGAAATAGATGACGCCCACCTTGTTGTAGGGCAATATTGTCTTGATCCAGAAAGTGGAAAAATTTTATGGGTAAGCAGCGAATTTTCTGCTAATACAGGCAATTTTGCCGAGGGTGTCTACAGCCCAGATGAAGAACTTTTCTACACTAAAGGTAGGTCGTCAGTTCAAGCTTGGAACTTTTCTGATCCATCGAAACCACCCACACTTGCATGGGAGACTTATGTCCCTGATAGCGGATCGGTTGGAGCGGGTATACAGTATGGTGATGGAAAAGTGTTCCCAGGATCAGGTGCGCCTAACCAAATGGCTTTAGACGCTAAGACAGGAAAGGTCGTCTGGGAAACACTAACAACAGGGATTATGACGTGGTCCGGTTCCTATTATCAGGGCAGATTCCTTAGGGGTGGGACGGATAACCAATTCTACTGTTTCAACGCCACAACTGGTAAGGTTCTGTGGGTGTATAACCCTGGCACGGAGATGGGACATTGGGCAAGTGGTTGCGCTGCTGCATACGACAAAGTCTACGAGATCAATAAGGATGGGCATCTATACGCCCTAGATGTTAACACAGGACAGGTTGTGTGGAAATACAAGTGCCCAGGCTATCTCTTCTTTCCAGGATGGCCAGTGGTTGCTGACGGCAAAGTCTACGCTACAACAGGACAAGAAAATTCAACCGACCCCTATACTGGTGCAGTCTGCAGTAAACCTGAGTTTGCATGTCTCGACGCCTACACGGGTAAGCTGTTATGGACAATACCCATACAAGCCTATGCTCCCAGAGAATCTACCGCCATCGCCTACGGTAACCTATACCTTATCCCAGGCTCTATTAATTATATGGAGATGGATAGCTACCTAGTCCTCAACGAGATATGGGCTATCGGTTCCAAGCAATGGCCTATGTTCCGCGGTGACCCATCGCACACTGCCGCTAGAAATTCAGGTCCCACAAATCTAACCCTAAGGTGGAATTTCACTACAGGTGGAGCGGTAATCTCCTCGCCGACCGTCGTTGACGAAAGAGTCTACGTGGGCTCATACGATAAAAAAATTTACTGCCTTGATGCTTTGAGCGGCAGCCTCCTATGGAATTTCACAACGGGAATTGGAATCAAATCGTCGCCAGCTGTTGTTGACGGGAAAGTCTACATAGGACCTGACGACGGGTACGTTTACTGCCTCGACGCCAAAAACGGTAGCCTCGTATGGAAAAGGTACGCCGGCGGCTACATCCAAGCCCACTTTAACGTTATATCAAGATTAAGCTCCTCTCCTACCGTTGTCGAGAGCAGAGTCTATGTGGGCTCCCTGGACAACAAGACCTATTGTCTCGACGCCAATTCTGGCGAAGTCATTTGGACATATGAGACCACAGGCTATATTACCTCCTCTCCTGCTGTCGTTGATGGCGCGGTCTACGTCACTTCGCAGGAACCCACTTCAGGCGCCCTCTACAAGTTGAACGCCAAGACGGCAAGCCTCATCTGGAAGCTTCCCATTCCGTATCGATTGTCGGAAGAGAGAGGCACTGACATGATGGCATCTCCAACAGTCGCAGAGGGTATGGTCTTTACATCGTCCAATAAATTGTGGCGTTATGGGGTAAACGCGACGACTGGCGAAATAATATGGACGTACACTAATATTGCAACCGAGTTTATAGTTGACTCGATGTCCTATCATGAGGGCAATCTCTTCTTCCCCGATCTGAATTACGTAGCATGCGTCGATGCGAAGAACGGCCAAACCATCTGGAAGTCTTATCTCGGAGAAATACTGGAATCCTCACCTACCTACGCCGACGGCAAGGTTTACGTTAGTACCTCTGACCGACGTCAAATCTATGTTCTTAATGCTTCAACTGGGGAGCGGCTTTCTTGGTTCCCAACTCTTTCAAAATGCTGGTCTTCCCCAACCCTCTGGCAGGGCAGGTTATACGTAGGAAACCACGACTGGAATGTCTACTGCCTCGTGGACGCCAGCTTTCCTGTTATATCTACATCTATTGTTGCTAACCTGAGTAGAGATGCGATTGACTTAACTAAAGCTGAGTCTGTAATAGTTACTGGCCAACTTGAACCTGGAATAGCCAATGCTCCCATAACAGTAATCTTGGTTAAACCCGATGGCTCCACCGTAGATGTAGCTGTAACCACCAACGAAAAAGGCGCCTTCGCCGCTTCCTACATACCAGACACGGTTGGCAACTGGATTATCACTGCCTGGTACAGCGGCGCAGAAAACCCAAGCCGCGCCTATGCCTACGCTTACAGCGCTCACCTACCCCTAAAAGTAATTGAGCCGCAGCAACCAAGGGAATATGTCTACGCAGGCGTTACAATAATAGTCATAGTGATAATCGCTATCACTGGATATGTCTACATGAAAAGGCGTAAAAAAAATCACTGCATCCCTTAAATTGTCACTAAGAACTGTTGTAAAAGAATAGACCTAAAATAAAAGCACTTCCAGTTCTGCTCCAATAATAAAGGATCTTCCAATAAGATAGGTTTTCGTTGCCCCCATATCATATAAGCGATATCTGCAATAGCTTTCGGAAATAATGGCTCTAATCAAAACATCGGTATCACTCTGAGTCGCCTAGATTTGTGGTTATTTGTTTTCCATTGTTTTCGGGAAGAAGGGACGTGCATTGCAAAGAGTTTATGGGAGCTTCATAATGGTTAAGTAGATGATTATGTTTTAGGGAGTTGCTTTTGCTTCTAACTCGTTTTTCCTAGTAAAACTCTTATTATTTTCTTTGGGTCTCGAATGGCTCTTATAATTTTGTCACGAGTAAAAGTTGAATTCACTAAATTAGCTCGAATGCATAATTCGCGCAAATCATCTGCTGTGAACTCAGGAGTTTCAATGAGGGGTTCAACCGAAGATAAAGCCTCATCACTGAAATCATCCTTTAGGAAACCACCGCATTTAGCCTGTTCATAGAGTTCGGTTCCATATAGAGGTGTGGCTATACTGAAGTGGAAACTTTGAGCCCCTAGTCGTCTCAGCTTATAAGCATAAGTTATGGATTTTTGCATATCTTCTTTTGTTTCACCTATAAGTCCAAGTATAAAGAAACATCCTACTTTTATTCCGACTTTTTTAGATAAGATCACAGCCTTTTCCACCTCTTTTAAGTTCAGGTTCTTTTTGATAATTTGATTCACAACGCGTTGAACGCCAGACTCGGGTGCAATCCGTATTCCCTTGCAGCCGGACTTGCTCATTTTTGTCAAAAGATTTTCATCCAGAGTATCCGCTCTGACACCAGTTGGAACATACCATTCGATGTCTAACCCCTTTTCCACGATTAAGTCGCAAATAGTTTCTACCCTTTTCTTGTTTAGCGTCATATTGTCATCATAGAAATCGATCTGCTTGATGTTGTAGGCATGAATTAGCTGTTCTATCTCGGCAATCACATTCTCAGGACTTCTACCACGCCACTTTTTTCCCGTGACAACATGATTGGAACAAAAGACACAATTATGTGGGCAACCTCTACTTGTAATCATTATTGCCCAAGGTTTGCGTATTACTCCTCTTATCGGGTTTTCTTTTACAGCGGCAAAGTATGTTTCCATTGGAAGTAGGTGTCTTGCTGGAAAGGGTAGGGAATCTAAATCTTGAATAGCTGGTCTAGGAGAAGTTATAACTTCCTTCCCGTTTTCTACAAAGGCGATTCCTCTTATTTTCTTGAGATTCTGCGTTTTTCCTTGCTCCAGTGCGCCGACTAGCTCAAACATAGTGTGTTCTGCCTCTCCTATTACAGCAAAATCGATATTTGGATGTGAGAGACAATCCACCGTTCTTGCAGATGGATGTAACCCATCCAACACGGTAATTATGTCTTTGTCAATGCTTTTTACTGCCGAGGCAACCTCAAATGCGGCTTTTGACCAGCCAGAGAATGGAATGTTTATTCCAACGATGTCTGGTGAACATCGTCTTATCCGATCCGCTATCTCTTTGTTTTTTAAACCAACCCGATATCTCGTTGCATCTATTTGTTTGAGATTCCTCCAGCCTTCTGTAGGAGCATCTATAATGCATACCTTATGCTGCCTTTCGAGCATCGCTGCTACATATGCTATTCCCAAAGGTTGGTATACCGTTGGCTTTCCCCATGATTTTGGGTGGATACGAGGCGGATTAATCAAACAAACACGCATATTCGCTGCTCACTACCCTCAGCACACGAGTTCAGATCTATTATTCCCATGTATCAAAAAAGGCGAATTAAAATTGGTCAGAGAGTGAAGCACACAGGGCGGATTAACAAGCGTTATTTTGACGCAATTTCTTTCCGCCATAAGAATACCAACTGTAGCCATATTTAGTGCACGTATATAGAATAAACAATGGCTAATAAAGTTTAAAAATAAGGTCGAGTCTACTGCGGTCGTTGGATGGTTACACACGCATTTGACATCGCAAAAAGTAACCTTAGACTTTCGCACAAGTATGCCTACAAGCTCAACATCCCGGTTCTTTTATGTTTATTTACTTTGTTATACCCAATATCAATAGATTTTTGGCTTCACGACAGGTTAGATAAGAAACATTTAAAACTGCGCTACGCTGGAATAAATTAAATCTTACTAATAATTATGGGATGTTGCCTAGAAATGAGGTTGCGCACTTCAATAGAATCTGTCAACGCTGAAGTAGATAAGAATAAGTTGGTTATATTTTCTAAAAGACCTCTCGAGGTTCTTAGTTCAGCTGTTCTAAATGGGGGCTTTAAAAAAGCAAATGCAATAATCAGCATTCATGTGCCAGTACATCGCGACGAAAATCTTCACAGAAGTACAGAAGATCTTGACAAAGAAATTCATGAAAACCCAGAAGGCCTTCTAAAAAAGGCCGTGGTGGAACTGAATCTTGACCCAGAGAAGGTCGTGGGAATAATGACTGCTGCAGACCTACGAAATGTGGCGGTATTCGATCAAGGTTACAAAGACATAACTTTGAGCGTCTTTGTGACCGCAGGAGTCGATGTTTCTGCCACGGCAGGAGAAGCCACAGTTTCGAAACAAAATTTTCTCAATGGCAAAAAGGTTGGGACGATTAATATAATCTTACTCGTAGATGGAAACCTTACTGGAAGCTGCATGGTTGATGCTGTGAAAATTATCACAGAAGCTAAGACTGTAGCACTAAAAGAACTGGACGTGAGAAGTAACTTTTCCGGTGATCTCGCAAGCGGAACAGTGACAGACAGTGTTGTTGTTGCTTGCACAAAACGAGGAAAACTCAAGGAATATGCGGGAACAGCAACGGTGTTGGGAGAAATGATTGGCAAATCTGTTAAAGAATCTGTGAAGAAAGCTCTTCAGAAACAGGGAAGAATTATGGTAAACAGGTCCATAACACAAAGATTGGAAGAAAGGGGAATATCAATTGCAAAAGCAATAACTCTCTTTACAGAAACTTGCCCCAAAATTCTAGGTCCTGAAGAAATCGAGCAATTCAAAGAAGAAATGCAACGGGTCTTATCTGACCCCAATGTGGCTTCTTTAGTTGTGGCAGGTCTCAGACTTGATGATGATTTAAAAATGGGTCTGATTCCAGTCGGTAAGTTCAACAAGTCTAGGATATGTGGAATTCTCCAAACCGCTGTTATGAACTACTTTGGTGAAGAGAATGCAGCATCTAGGCATATCAAAATTGATGATACAAGCTTGGCCACTTTAGACAATTTAGGTCAATTCACTGGCAGCATCCTTTCAGCTATTATAAGCAGTGTTTATTCGAATATGGACCGAAACCATTAGATTAACAAGTATAAATTCACTAAGATGTTCATCACAAAGCGTGTGCATAGTTTCCCAAAAGGTTAATATCCTTAAACTCTAAAGAATTAAGCTCTAACTAAAGAAGGAATCCAAATGGAAAAGCAATCCAATAATATTAAAACTTCTGTTTCATGTCCAATGACAAAGGACCTCCTAATGAAATACACGTTTGTTGCGCTCTTGGTTATTGCATTCTTGTCTTACTTTGCATTTGGCCTTGCTTCACTTTTAGTATCGCTAATTTCGGTTGGAGTTGCTGTAGCTTGCGATTTTCTGCTTTCTATGGTGATGGGTTCCAGGGGACCTAGGAATACAATGTCTGCTGCTGTTTTTGGCTTAATCGTTGCTATGTCCTATTCTTTAGGTCTACCTACAATGGCTGTTGAAGCAATCCCAACATTGGCTGGTGGAATTGAACAATACCTGTACCCTGCTTTGATTTCAGCGGTCGGCTTGGTTGTTTTCAAGAAACTTCAAGGATTAGCTGGAAGAAAATATGTTAATCCCGCTGCGATCGCGAAACTTCTGGTTCTCGGTTTACTCTTTTTGCCAACTCTTTCATCTATAATGCCCACAGATCATTCCGCGTCTATAAACTTACAAAACCCTCTCACCGAAAGTGGTTTTGAGGGTTTTCCACCCTACTATCCAATGGAAACTACAACTTTCGGACTTAATCTGATCACATGTTATGGAAGTCCTTCATTGGACATTATGAATCCATATACCTATGGGACATTCGATAATCCACTCCCTGACGTACTCTATAACATGTTGCTTGTAAAGTATCATGGTTGGATAGGTGGATTTTCAAGCATCCTTGTGATGGCAGTAGGAATCGTCCTGTTTGTAGTTTGCCGCGGATATATTAAATGGAGAATAACTCTGACTTACCTAGTAACCACTGCAGTGTTTTCTATGGTTATGGGCTATATTTACGGTGGAGATATCATACTTAGAACTTTGTTCCATCTATTCCTAGGCAGTTCAATTTTCATGGCATTCTTTATGGCAACAGACCCTTCAACTACTCCCCTAACCCGTTTAGGCCAAATAATATTCGGTGTAGGCTTAGCCATCTTGACAATGCTTATTCAGGTTTACACGGGATTCTTTGGCGGTTCCATCTTAGCGTTAGTGATCATGAATTTAACAACTCCGCTGTTGGATCAGGTTGGAGTTCCGAAATCTGCCGTGAAGAGACCTGAACCGAAGCTTCTCAAAACCAGGTATTTCGAGTCCGTCAGAACCTACGATTGTATGAGATGTAGTGCATGCATGACAGTTTGCTGCAATTCACTAAGCCCGATATTGATTAAACAGGCATCTGATAAACAAAACGTAAAACAACTGATGAAACTGGATGCGGACTACTGTGCAGGTTGTGCTGATTGCAACCTCGTTTGCCCAGTAAGAATCGATCTTAGAAGCTACACACTTGATTATCCACTGAGGGATGAAGAGGCGAGAGTGATAGAGCAGCAATTCTTAAAAGGAGAGGCGGATGAAAATATTGGCCTTTTCACGGATATGTTCTCAGCTAAAAGTTCAATAGATGGGCAGGATGGCGGAGTAGCTACTGCGTTGCTAGTTTCGGGCATGCAGAGGGGTTTGTTTGATTCTGCCATAGTAGTTCAGCGGACAGATGGCTATTGGGCGGAAGCTGTTGTAGCAGAAAATGTCGATGAAGTAATGGAAGCTAAAGGGACAAAGTATTTGCGTATTCCAGTGATGTCAAAGTTAAGAGAATTGATAGCGAAAGGCAAGCGGAAAATTGCCATTATTGGCATGGCTTGTTATGTTCGAGCCGCAAGAAGGGTACAACAGGTTCTTCTTAGCGAATTTCCAGACCTAGAACTATCCATAATCGGATTGTTCTGTTACGAATGCTTCGACTACGAAAAGCTCAAAGGAGAAACGGCGAGGCTATTAGGTGTTGATTTGGACCGTGCGGAGAAAACTCAGATTCGCAAGGGGAAGTATATTGTGCAAGTTGAAGGAAAGGAAAGCTCGGTACGCGTAAAAGAATTGAATGATGCTGTCGAAAAAATGTGCCTTATATGCCCTGACTTTACTGCAAAATACTCTGATATCTCTGTTGGTTCAGTAGGCAGCGATGATGGATATTCGACTGTAATTGTGCGATCTGATGTTGGCAAAAAACTATTGGAAAGCCTAGATTTGGCTAAAGGTGAAGTGAAGAAAGAAGAAATTACAAAACTATCTATTAATAAAAAGAAACGTGCAAAACTGAACACATCGGAGTCCTAGGCAAAAAATTCTCAGTTTATGTGCTTTCAAATGCACGCTATTTTTTTATCTTTTTTTCTTATAGATCGTACGTTCTTTAGCATCTACATGTTGCATCTTTTTCAGACTTACCTGCAGCCATTGCTAGAAAAATTGTAAGTTACATAGATAGGTTATGCCTTTTTCCGTACTATTGAGAGTCTTTCGTTGCTGATAGCACTGATAAAAAAGAAAAGTGTTCAACAATATCCAAAATGTTTTGAATGCAAAAATTATATATGCACAAGAATAGTAGAAAGTAAAAAAGATAGGAGCGAACAACAATATGACAAGCTGGAAGGAATGGAAAAGAAGCGACATCTTATTTGGGATAATAGTGCCAACTTTAGTGGCGTTCCTAATTATCGTATGGATATCAGTCCTAGCTCACGTTCTTCTAGATATTGATCCTTCCTACGCTCTAAACGCCATATTAGTAGATGGACTTGGAGAAGCACTGCTGATAGTAGGTATTCCAATGTTTCTTGGGTTACTCTGGAATCAATGGGCAGGTGGAGCTTCAGGATTCTTATTAGGTAGCATCTATGCCTTGTACGTAAGTGACCAATGGGTTTTCTATGATTTGGCAATAGGCGACATCAGTATTTTGGGATATGTTATATGCGCGATGCTGACTGGGTACATGGCTGGAGCATTAAACAAAGGCTCCTTCAGCTTCCGAAGAATGGTAATCGCTGCACTTGTATCTTCAATTATTGCAGGCCTGATCATGTTGTATACTTTCTTGATCTCACCTCTTGGAATGACAACAGACATCCCCTACAATTTGTTTATTATTCTATTGCCTAGGGTAATCTACAGCATCATAATACCAATATTCGCGACCCTCTTCAACTGGTTTGGCATAACTCCAAAGCAAATGAGCTAAACGCATTAATGAACACCGTTCTTTCCTCTCACCATTTTCCTAAAGAGAACCATAGTCTTTCTGCTGCATGAATGCAATCAAATGGCATTATGGCAATACCCTGAAATGTTTGTTGATGCTTTGAAACCCTTCTTCAATCAGACAAATTGATTGAACACCGTGAAACTTTGAATTTAAAGTTTCTATTGTCATACGAATATGGCAATATCTCATTCACATGTATACCATTTGTCAGCCAATTCCATCCTTGATCTTAGTTCGGCTATTGTTGGCTGTGCGTCCTTCACTTTAACTTTTGCTCTTCAAAGATCTCGCCGAATGCTCGGCAGAAGTATTGGCATGCTTCTTCTATTCCTTGTCTGCCTTTGTCAGTTAGGCTGTATATGATTCTCTTACCTTGTTTTTCTCTTTTGATTAATCCTCTTTGGCTTAGGTCTTTGAGGGCTGGATAGATTGTTCCAGGAGTCGGTTTTGCTCCTCTTCTTTTTGCGATTTCTTGTGCGATCTTTTGTCCGTGCATCGGTTCTTTTGTTAGTAACCATAGTACGAAAAAGGATAACATGCCTCGCATGTCACAACATTCTGGTGGACAGCACTCTATTGTGGCGCTCATTGAAATTCAATCGAATATTGGGTGTCAGATACATTTAAATATTAGCCCGAAGTATTATTGGATATCCAATAATAAAGAGGTAGAGGCTATGGAAGAAAAAGAAGTCAAAAAGGCTGTTAAAGAGAGGTACGGTGAGATAGCTCGAACTGAAGGTTCTTGTTGTCCTTCATGTGACTGTGGATCCTCCTCTGAAGACGTAGCACTGCAAATAGGTTACTCTGAGGAAGAGCTTAGAACTCTTCCAGAGGCTTCAAATATGGGTCTAGGTTGCGGGAATCCAGTTGCATTGGCTAGTCTGAGGGAAGGTGAAACCGTTTTAGATCTAGGTTCCGGAGGCGGTATCGACGTTTTCTTGGCAGCCAAGAAAGTCGGAGTAGCCGGCAAGGCAATCGGAGTGGAAATGACAGAGGAAATGGTACGAAAAGCTGAGTCGACAGCTTTAAAATTCGGATACAAAAACGTCGAGTTTCGTTTAGGGGAAATAGAGAATCTGCCTATTGAAGACGACTCAGTAGACGTTGTCATTAGCAATTGTGTGATTAATCTGTCTCCCGACAAGGATAGGGTGTTCCGAGAAACATATAGAGTCTTGAAGCCAGGTGGTAGGATTATGATTTCTGACCTAGTTACTGAAGGAGAACTGCCTGATGAAGTCAGGAAGAGCTTCGAGGCTTGGGCTGATTGCTATGCTGGGGCCCTTGAGAAAAGTCAATATCTGGAAACTATAAGAGGAGCAGGATTTCAAGGCGTCAAGATAGCTTCCGAATCAACCTTCACCATAGATGTTCCTCAAGAATTAGAAGGAAAAATAACGAGTGTTCAAGTCGAAGCCTACAAAAGGGTCCAATCAGTTTGATCAAAAAAGGAAAGAGGTTCACGCTACGGAAAGTTCAAAATCTTAGACCAAGTTTTTACCTTGGTTTACAGATTACCTCTCTCACTTTTAATTCTTGAAAAATATCGCTTGTCGACGGTTTAACCACAATTGCCGTGTCTGACCCTCCGGTTTGTTTAACTTTATGAGTGGTTCCAGCGATGGCTAGGACTTCTCTGTCGAGTGGAATAAGTCTTTCATCAGCCGCTATCAGTGTTATCTGTACAGCCACCTTCATCCCCTCACAAAATCTACGAAGAACCGTCTTTGTTAAGTCTGGATATGAGTAGACAATTTCACGGCTGAACCTAACATGATGACCTTCACCTTCTATTTCTTTGACCAGTTCGGAACAAAAGCGCTTTCTATCGATTCCAACTATCACCAGAGTCATGCCCTTGAAGGCTTCAACAGCCGCACGCACATTTGCACCTAAAAGAATAAGAAGACTCCCAACCAATAAAACGCTAGAGGTGAACTTTAGTGGGTGACAAAGTAGAAAAGATAGTCTATTTCGAAGCTCCGGGTCCACAAAACACTTATGAGGTATTACGGTTGGCTAAGGAGCGAGCTGATGCCTTAGGGATCAGGGATGTAGTGGTGGCTTCTACGACTGGCGAAACAGGCATTAAGGCTTCTATGGTTTTTAAAGGGTTTAATTTGGTCGTTGTTTCTCATGCCATTGGCCACCGTTCTCCTGGTGTTCAGTCGATGCTGGAAGAGAACAAGGAAAGAATCTTGGCGAGTGGAGCACAATTATTGACGTGCATTATGGCTTTTACAGGGATTGAGCGTGCTATTAAGAAGGCCTTCGGCACCACGCTTCCTGTTGAACTAATTTCAAGTGCACTAAAATTGTTTGGAAATGGCACAGAAGCATGTGTGGAGACAACCGTAATGGCGGCCGACGCTGGTTTAATATCTGTCAATAAAGAAGTGATAGCGATAGCGGGAACCGGTAAAGGCGCTGACACCGCCCTAGTTGTTAAACCGGCGAACTCGACTTACTTCTTTGACTTTAATGTGAGCGAGATAATCACGAAACCTAGAGTCAATAAGAAAAAGTAGATGCCAGCCAGCTTCTATTATATCTCAAAATTTTATCCCTTTTCTTTGATAGATTTAGTAGCACCGGCATTTTACCTACTAAATAACTCGAAATAACAATCTTCGTCTGACTTACCCTTACTTACAATCTTCACCTACCTCTCTATTTTTAGGTGATGTACAGCGTTTGATCCACTTTTTGAACTTGCATCCAGGCTTCAGGTATTCGCAGTCTCCGCAATCCTCTGGAAACACAAGTGTTTCTCCACTTTCAGGGCACTTCTCCTTTGCCGTATACTCACCTCCCAACATTGTTTCTAGATTATTACCTCAGGGTTAGAGGGGTCTAATTCTATTATTTTAAAAATATCTTGAATGACTCTGGGAATCGCTTCTCTGACCTCGGTGGTTAAATCTATGCCTACTTCGACGTTTTTTGGTTCTATGCCGATCACAAGGATTTTTTCTGGTGTTTTGTACGCTCTTTTTCCGATTTCTATAGCCTTTACTAGATCCAGCTCGTGTAGAGAGAGCATTTTCATCTCTCCATCTTTTGCATCTATCTTATCTAGTCTAAAATTGTAGATTTCTCCAGGCTTCATTCCACCTCTGACAGCGTCGACGATGATCGCTTTGTCGGATTTTTCTAGAAATTCTAGGATGTCTAGGCCGCCCGTTCCGCAGTCGTAGACTTTTACATTATCAGGCAAATGATATTCTTTGAGGCTCTCGACAACATGAACTCCCACACCCTCGTCTTTAAATAAGACATTTCCAACGCCAACGATTACAATCGTTTGTGCGTGCATGTTGGTCATGTCTGCCAGAGCCACCTGGCCCTGAGGGCGTCTACAGTACAAGCACGTATGCAAGTGAAGCAACGGACGCATTTGAGGTCCTTAAATCTTTTATCCAGCACATCGCATTCCATGGGACATTCCTTCATGCATGCATTCTTGATGGGGCACATTGTGGGAGTGCATTTTTCTACGTCTCTGCGTAGTTTTACCAGACTGATTTTGTTGAATAGAGAAGATATGAGCCCAGCTGGGCAAGCAAAACTGCAGAAGATTCTTCCATACCTGCTTTCTTCTTTTGCTCTAATCCAAGAACCGACCGGGCAGAACCACCCACAAAAGAATCTGCCTATGGCAACAGTCAGTATGATCCCAGGCGTCAAGAGCATGGTGACCAGCAGGGCGATCACCCAATTGGCTGTTAGCCACCAGAATATGACGAAACACAACAAACCCAATGCTACAGCCAAAGTCATGCGTGTTCCGTAGATGAGAACTCTTTCACGTTTCATCAGCAATCTCCTCTGGGATTCCTTTTTTATTCGGAGAAATCGTTATGGCGCCTTCGGGGCAGCGGATGGCGCACAGGGCGCAGCCAACACATGTATCCTCTTGAACAACCGGCTTCCCCTCAATCATCTTAATCGCGATTTGACCTTCGTTGACTAATGGACATATTTTGGCGCACTTCGAGCATCCTCCAACGCTCCAATCTAGACACTTCGTATCGTCGATGACTGCTACGCCTATCTTGATCTGGTCTCGTTCTATTTTCTGAAGCGCACCGGATGCACAGGTTTTTACACAGTTTAAGCATCTAATGCAGTATCCACCAGAGTTGACAGTTATAGCCGGTGTCCACGCAACCAAAAAGCCTTTCAAAAGGGAGAGAGGGCGTATGGACTTCGTTGAACACACTTCTACACATCTTTGGCATCTCAAACAGACATTCACAAATTCGTGCTCATCCATGGCTCCTGGAGGCCTAAGGTAACCAGGATGGATCGCCCGCTTTCCCGTTAACTGTTTCGTGGACGAGGCTCCTGAAAGAGGTGAGGCCATTCTGGCGAGCTTTTGAAACAGCCGACCAACTTGATGAGCCTTTGGTGCATATGTTCTCTCTCTTAAAACAGTTTTAGTAGTGGTCATTCTTTATCCTCCAGCTTTCGGAAAAACCAAGCCGACCAACTTGATGAAACGTCCTCAGCTACCTTTTTGATTGGTCTCCCTTTGCCTCTCGTCAGCAAGTGAACCGAACATGCCAGGCAGGGATCGAATGATCGAATGACCAGCAAGGGGAGGGTGGTGTTATATCCGTCCCAGTAGTTTAAATTAGAGAGCTTCAGTTTTTCAACTTCTTCAGCGAGAGGATGCCCAAGGTTTGTGAGAAAATCATGGGTGTCTACTTTCGGGATAAGCGTCCCTGTGAGGGCCGTCTCTATGGGCCCCATTCTGCCATGGTCGTCTCTGGGAGAAGCGTTCCAGTTGGTGGGTGTCACGACCTGATATCTCTCAACCTTTTTGTTCTCGACCTTCAGCCAGTGCCCTAGAGAGCCCCTTGGCGCTTCCCAAAGTCCGGTTCCCTCCCCAGACTTTGGCACGTTTGGGTACGTCTTCCATCTTTTGAAGACTTTTTCACCAGGCCTCAGGTCTGAGATCCATTTTACCATGGCGTTAGCGATGACGCCAGCTTCTTTACATCTGGCCAGAGACCTGTCGAGTGCGGAGCCCTTTTTTTCTATCAAACAATAAAGATTTGAGTTGACCATACGTGCTAAGGGCCCAGTCTCGAAGACTTTACCTCTGTATCGTGGTGCGGTGATCCAAGAATAAGCGTTTGGTTTTCCAATCTGATCTTTGGTCTCCTTTTCACTTGGATGTTTGTTGGTCCACGCCTCGTCGTACCACGAAGCTCCCACGTATTCGCGGATTTCTTTCTCATCAAATTCTGGTGTTGATTTGAAAAGCCATCTTGTTCTATCTTCATAAGTCTCTGGGGCTGGAAAGCCGCCATAGGATAGGAAGTTGCCTGTTCCTTTGCCAATCGTCTTAACCAGGTCGTATAGCCCGAGCTTCTTAAGGTTGTTAACAATCGTCTCTGAATCGGAAATCATCATATCTTCGATGAAGTCCTTCAGCTCCGTGATCATGTTTTGAGCCAAAGCCACTTTATCTGGTGTTAGTAAAACGGTCACTCCGCCTGGTACGTAGGACACATGGTGAGGCATTTTCCCTCCAAAGATGGAGGCGAGTTCATGGGATTTTCTGCGCATTTCGATGGCTTTAATATAATGGGTTCCCAGCCCCGTTTTGATGGGAGGCAACATATCCGGTATGTCAGCCAGAACACCCCACTCAATCCCTTGCAACACATAGAAGTGTAGGATGTGGCTCTGAAGAAAGTTTGCTCCCTGTATAATGTTGCGTATCAAAATAGCGTTATCCGGAGGCCTTACGCCAAATACTTCGTCAAGTGCCATGATAGAAGCGTTCCCATGGGCCGTGGGGCACACTCCACATATTCTCTGCGCAATATGAAAGGCATCTCTTGGATCGCGATTCTTCAGTATTATCTCGATGCCCCGGAAAAGGGTGCCCGAACACTGTGCTTCACTCACTGTGGGGAACGGCTTCGTCGAGTCGTCTATTTGCAATTCTACTTTCAGGTGGCCCTCTATGCGTGTCACAGGATCTATGGTCAATATGGTCAACACGTTCACCTACTTATCTTCTTTTCTTGACAGATCCTTCAAAATGGATCTGATAACGAATACCACGGGTCCGAGTACACTAAGTCCTGTTTTGGCTTTGTTCAATAGATTAGAGGGGAGGTCGGAAAGATAACGAATACTTCTTCTAAGTAATGGTTCGACTTCCGGTTCGATTTCCTTCTCAACGTAAAACGGTGTCATTTGATCGGGAAAACCTGGGTGAGTACACCCAATACATGGTCCCCCAGAATTCACACAAAAAGTGGTGTTGTTCCACAATCTTGCAGGACAATCGGCTTTGGTAGTAGAACCTCTGCAGCCAAGTTTGAAAAGGCATTCCTTCACTCCAAAACTTTCGGCAAATTCTTCTGCCTCGAAGTATCCCCTTCTAGGACACTCGTTCTCGTGGATGTCCCTGCCGTAGAGGTTCCTCGGTCTACCGTACTTGTCTAGCGACGGAGATTTGCCTTCGAGGACTGCAGCCATCGTTAGAACTAGCCAGTCTGGGTGGGCTGGACAGCCTGGGAGATTTATTATGCGTTTGTTGATGTATCTCTCACTCAGGAACTCTTTAACCCCTCTTCCTCCGCTTGGATTTGGGGTCGCGGAGGTCACTCCCCCATATGCTGCACAGGTTCCGTAGGCGATGATTACGTCTGCATATTCTGCGGTTTCGGCGACAACGTCCTCGAAAGGTCTTCCGGCTACTTCGCAGTATCCTTTTCTGGGAATCGCGCCCTCAACAACAAGGACTCTTAGTTTAGCTTTCTTCCAGGCATCAATAACAGCTAATGCTTGTTTTCCCGCCGTTGGCATCACCGTAGGGTAGAAGTATGGCAGCCCGATATCCCATGTTGGCACTGGTTTTTCTAAACATGTCCGAAAAATCTCGATTAAATCTGGATCTGAAAAGTTTGCAAAAGAAACTGTGCATCCGGAACATTGGGCACCTTGGAGATAGCAGAGATCTGCTACTTTATGTTTGGATGATGAGAGCTTGAAGGTTTTAACACTCTCTGGCTTGTCTGTCTTCATGTCTCTCCATCTCCATCGCACGTATTACGTGCGAAATATTCAGAGACTTTGTTTTCGAGTCTCAAACCTATTAAGTGTTTTTCTTTTTTTGATTTTTGGACAATTATATACTGGCTGACTTATTTTGCTCTCCGCGGGCGATTTGTTACGTGTGCATAATGGAAAAACATAAAAATTGTTAATTAATAAAACTAGAGACGAAGGCGATAGGTTGTGACGTATAAAACAGTACCTCAAGATAAAATGTCTCCCTACGAAAGGCTAATGGCTATCCTCAGTTGGGCGAGGGCAAAACGACGAAAGGAGGATGTCGATAGGCTCCCAGCCTACAATTGTATAACCACCTACACTCTAGATGGCATGAAAATCTTTGACGCGTATTGGCCGGAAGCTCACAAAGACCCGGTAAAGATGGCGAAGCTGGGCTCAGCTCTTCATGAGCTTGCTGGATTGGAGTGTGTTGAGGTCCCATTTGAACTTACCCTTGAAGCCGAGGCGCTTGGTCTCGAATTGGAATTCTTTGATGGTAAGCTAAAGTGGCCTTCAGTTAAGGAGTATGCAGTTAAGAGCTTAGAAGATCTTGATATACCGGAGAAGCCAGAGGAGATGAGAGAGAGGGGAAGAGTCCCCGTCGTTTGTGAAGCGCTAAAGATTCTGCATGAGAGATACGGGGGGAAGGTTCCAGTACTCGCCAACATAGACTTCCCATTTCAAGCTATTGGTGGTTACATGGTTGATACGGCTAAATGGTATATGATGATTAGAAGCCATCCTGAGGCAGCTCATGAATTCATGAAAGTGCTTACGCCCTACTTCACTGAAGTTGCTGTTGCATATCTAGAAGCTGGTGCAGATGTACTAACCTATAGAGAGGAGGCCTCCTCACTCGCTAATATCCACCCAAAGACCTTTCGTTCATTGGTTATGCCATATCTCAAGGAGTCAATAGCCCGTACAAAAAAGTACGGACACGTGATTCTCCACTGTTGCGGTGAGTTGTGGAGTCCGAAAGTGGAGAATGTGAGTGGGCTGATCGAATGCGATGCTGACGCCGTTACGGTTGAGGAAGCAACATCCATGGAAAAGACAAGAGAAATCGCCAACCAGCTAAAGGGGCCATGGTATCCGATTGGTGGAAACTTAAGCGCCTACGAGGTTCTCCACAGAGGACCCATTGACAAAATAAGGGATAGGGTAAAAAAGGTCATAGATGACGGTTGTGACATGCCTATGGCTGGTTGCGACATCTGGTTGGAAACTCCTACTGAACATATAAAAGCGTTCGTGAATGCCGTAGTCGAGTTTGGAACTCCACCGCCGTGGCAGAGGGGCTAAACAAAGAATACGAAACTTCTAGTAGATCCCATACGGGAGATCAACACGCAATCCCCACTGATAGTGTGCGAATCTGGTATTTTTAGCTAGGCTTAGAGGTATCATGAAGGCGTGCAATATACTATGGAGTCTCGATCTGTCAGGTGGAGTGAATTGAAAATATGTTCAAAATACCATGACAATCGCATGCTGTTCCTATGGCTAACGTGTATGGAGCTTTGAGCCGTTTAACATCGGATAAGAATGATGCCAATTCTGGTCCTTCAAAACTCCCCACTGTCTCTCTAAATATGCGACTGACAAGTATTTTCGATAAGGTTACTTTATCATGAGTAGCGAACGCCAGTATGCGGTGCATGGGACCCATCTTGGGCCTACCAGTAGTTAGGCAAAAATCCGCAGGTTGATCACAAGGAACTCTACACATGCCCCCTTTGAACATGTAGCTTGTAATAATGACACCCATATTCTCATCGCAAAGGAAAATCAAGCTTTCAGGGATATCCTTCACCACTTTTTTTGTGACTTCTGATCTACTTTCAACGACTAAGCCTTCATACTCGAGTTGCCTTTTAATCAGCTTGCCCGACAAATTTCCGGGCATGGCCGGGAAGATGAAATCCGGTGTTGCCATCTCCAATAAATGGACTAGAAAATCTACGGCATCACTTAAGAAGAGAGTTGCAGAGCCCGCCTCTATATCTAAAATTCTTTGAATATCCTTTTCCTTAATTATTTCGTCTACGAATTTGCTTGCCTCACAATCAATTTTGTTGTCAATTACTCCCACCCTTGCATAAACATCCTTGCCAAGCATCACCGCTTTTGTGCCGAAAAATCCGCCGCCAGCCACTACTATCAACTTATTCTTTAAAAATTCTGACTTCATTTTGGTGCATCCCATAATAGCCGTGGAGTTCTAGTTTCAATGAACCATTAAGTTAATCCTTTACGTGCGTGATGATCGATAGTTATAAAAGGAGTCTATTTAAATAAATTTGTAATTGGGGTTAATTATGGCTTGGTTGGAAGAGATAGCGGAAGAAGAACCACCAGAACCAGAAGAGCCTATAGGAATTGTAGTGACTGGAAACCTTGATCCCGACATGCATGTAGGAGCAAAAGAGTTAGTCAGGAGAGCGTTGAAAGTAGCTGGATTTAAGACAATTGATCTTGGTGGAGCAGTTCCTGCAGAGAATTTCGTCAAGAAAGCAAAGGAAGTCGACGCTGATGCCATTGTCGTTTCAATAAATACCTATTCGGCAAAAGACGAGATACCATCATTAGTATCGGCATTGGAAGCAGGCGGTATAAAGGACAAGATTATCGTGTTGATTGGAGGAGCCGCAGTAAAACAAGTTGACGCTGACGAAATAGGCGCCTTATATGGCAGAACTAAGGAACAAGCTGTCGAGATCATGAAGGAAGCCATTAAGAAGAAATAAAATGCCACCACCGCATCGGAAAAGAGGGATTCTGGATGTTCAAGTTGAAGGC
>JABAOF010000956.1_pt1 | contig 19988 bp, 19 predicted proteins | sample 7062171 | NCBI WGS metagenome assembly JABAOF01 (sample SAMN14538628, study PRJNA623070) | marine sediment metagenome | biome: marine biome [ENVO:00000428]; feature: marine pelagic biome [ENVO:01000023]; material: deep marine sediment [ENVO:00002113] | place: India: Gulf of Khambhat ...
ACAAATCACACTTATACAACTAATGTTACCAATCTCAGTTGACATTACAGATACGTATATTAAAATTTTATATTTTATATAATAATATATTATGTTAATGATAACATTTGTACAACAATCCTTTAAAAGCATGAAAATAACAAAATAATTGATAATAATGATAATTGTTGGGCAAGTATCGAGTAAAGAGGAAGCAAATGAAATTACTTTTATTGCAAAACTTTTTGTAGTTGGACAACGTGCAAGATATCTTGCCCAAGAAGAAGGTAAAAATAAAAAATGAATTAGATGCTATTTTTAATAAAATATTATTGAAGTAAATTATAAATATTAAATATTGTATTTAATTTATATAGCAATTGTTAATTTATAGGGGTGAATGAAATGAAGAAAATTTTACCAATAGTAATAGTTGTACTACTTATAATAAATGGTATTGGAGCTATTGTAGTATCAGGTATCGCAAATAAAGAAAATTATAATAATCCATTGGGTACACATACGGTTTTAGGAGAATATTGCACTGCAACATGGTGTGGATATTGTAAATATGCACATGCAGCATTAAAAGAGCTTTATTCTGAAGGGCAATTAGATTTTTATTATGTTTCCTTAGTTACTGATAAAAACACACATGCATATGCTAGATATGAGGAGCTCGGAACATCTGGATTTCCAACTGTTTATTGGGATGGTGGATATGATACTGATGTAGGTGCGGGTAGTGTCGAAACTGCAAAGGCTACATATACTGCCAGTATAAATAATTGTGCTGCTCGAACTGTTGCCAATATTGGTTTAACAATCAATGTTAATTGGCTTGGATCTGCTAAAATGGATATCACAGTTATTGTTTATAACTATGAGGGGAGTACATATAATGGGTATCTTCGTTGTTATGTTACAGAGATTGCTTCTTCAATGGGTTGGTTGGATACTTGGAATTATCCTTATACATTTGCATTTCTAGATTATGCATTTGATGAAAGTATTAGTGTTTCTGCATCTAGTTCTTGGTCAGATACAATGACATGGGATGGTGCCTTGCATAATGATGGTTATGGTAACACTTTTGCAGGCATTACAAAAGATAATACTTATATTATTGCATCTGTTTTTAATTCAAACAATAATTATGTTGATGAAACAGCTGGTAAAAGAGTCGGAAGTAATAGACCTCCAAATACACCTAGTGAACCAGATCCTGATGATGGGGCAACAAATGTAGACACTGAACCAACTCTTAGCTGGGAAGGTGGAGATCCTGATTGGTTTGACGATGTTTACTATGATGTATATTTAGAAGCAGATGACCCAACCCCTGATGTTAAAGTATCAAATCATCAAACAGAAACAACATATGAACCTGAACCTCTAGAACTAGTTACTACTTATTATTGGCAGATAGTATCTGAAGATGAATATGGGGCAGATACAACTGGACCAGTCTGGTCATTTACTACTCGCGATAATGATCCTCCATACACGCCCAGCAATCCAAATCCTTCAAACGGTGCAACCGGTGTTAGTGTATTTACTGATCTAAGTTGGGATGGCGGAGATCCTGATGGTGATCCTGTAACCTATGATGTTTATTTTGGAACCAATAGCAACCCACCATTAGTATCATCTGGCCAATCAGAAGAAAGTTACGATCCAGGAACATTAGAATTATCAACAACCTACTATTGGAAAATAGTATCAGAAGACAATTTTGAAGAAACATCAACCGGTCCTCTTTGGACCTTTACCACACGAGGAAATATTCCCCCATATACTCCAAGCAATCCAAATCCTTCAAACAGTGCAACTGATGTCAGTGTAAATACGGATATAAGTTGGGATGGCGGAGATCCTGATGGTGATCCTGTAACCTATGATGTTTATTTTGGAACCAATAGCAACCCACCATTAGTATCATCTGGCCAATCAGAAGAAAGTTACGATCCAGGAACATTAGATTTTACCACAAAATATTATTGGAAAATAGTATCAGAAGACAATTTTGAAGCGCAATCAACCGGTCCTCTTTGGACCTTTACCACACGAGGAAATGATCCTCCAAATACTCCAAGCAATCCAAATCCAGTTGATGGACAAACAGGTGTTCCTAAAAATCCAACATTGGATTGGGACGGTGGAGACCCAGATGGAGATGCAACATACTATGATGTCTATTTAGATGAAAATCCAAATCCAAGTACTCTTGTTTCAGAACATCAAACCGTAACAAATTACGAGCCTGGCGAATTAGAATACGAGACAACTTACTATTGGAAGATTGTTGCAGAAGATGCATTTGGAGAAATAACAGAAGGACCTATCTGGTCATTTACAGTAAGAGAAGAACAGCAAATTGTTCCTAATCTCGAATGTACCGGTAATCTAAAATGGAATAATGTAGAACCTGGGACAGAATTAACAGGATCTTTTACTGTTGAAAATAAAGGTGAGCCAACATCTAAACTTTATTGGAAAATAAGTGAATATCCTGAATGGGGAACATGGACCTTTACACCAGATCATGGAAACGAACTCACTCCTGAGGACCCAGCAGTTATAGTGCAAGTAACAGTTGTTGCACCAACTGATACAGGAGCAGAATTTATTGGTGATGTAAAAGTGATAAATCTAAACGATGTTAATGATTTTGAGGAAATTCCAATAACTCTTAAAACACCAAGAACAAGAAACCATATTTTACTAAATCTTTTCGAGTTTCTAGAAAAACTTTTACAGAGAGTTCCACTGCTGGAAAAGATATTAACACTTCTTATGACATAAAAAAGTTATAAATAATAACAAAATCTAACATCTTTTTTCTTTTTTATTCAATAAAGTTTATCTATACTTTTTCAGATAAAATATTATTGCGGTGAAAATAATTGGTTAATTTACGATTTTATGGTGGGATAAAGGAAATCGGTGGAAATAAAATTCTACTTGAAGATAATGACACAAAGATATTTTTAGATTTTGGGATGAGTTTTGGAAGAAGACAAAAATTTTTTGAAGAATTTTTAACACCAAGATCTGCAAATGGAATAGGTGATTTTATAACAATGGGACTTATTCCAGATATAAAAGGAGTTTATAGAGAGGATTTACTAAAACATTTTGGAAAAAAACCAGAAGAAGTAGATATACAAGGTGTATTACTTTCTCATGCACATGCTGATCATGCCAATTATATTTCCTTTCTTCATAAGGATATTCCAATTTTTTGTGGTGAAACTTGTAAATATATTCTAGAAGCAATTGATGAACAAAGCAAAAGAGACATTGAAAACGAGGTTTTAAATTTTAGAGAAAGGCCAATTTATAAGAGTGATTATAAAAATCCTCCTATTAAAAGAGAATTTCGGACTTTTAGAACTGGTGACAAGGTAAAAATTGATTCACTAGAAATAGAACCCTGGCACATAGACCATTCGGTGCCAGGCTCATATGGATTCATTATACATACTTCAAAAGGTGCAGTTATTTACACAGGTGATCTAAGAATGCATGGAACCCATGCGGAAATGACAGATGATTTTGTAAAAGCCGCAGAAGGAGTAAAACCAATTGCTATGATAACAGAAGGCACTAGAATTGATGTTTTAGAATCGGATGAATCGGAAGAAAGGGTTTATAATGAATCCAAAGAAAAGATACTTGAAAATAAACGTCTTACTATTGTTGATTTTAATTTTAAGGATGTTGATCGATTCAGAACATTTTATCAAATTTCAAAAGATTTAGAAAAAAAACTTGTCATTAGTTTCAAACATGCATGTTATTTAGAAAAATATCATAAAGATAAAAAGATACGATCACCTGATAGCAAAGATAAAAATATTTTAATTTTAAAACCTAAGAGACTTACTGGAACCTATATTGATGAAGATTATACAGATTGGTATATCAAAAGAAGGCTTAATTATCCAAATATTATCACTGCCGAGGATATTACTAAAAAACCAAATGATTACATGTTAGTTCTTAATTTCTGGTATTTTAACATGTTTGTAGATTTAAAACCTTATAAAGGAAAATATATTCATTCACTGTCTGAACCATTTAATGAAGAAATGGAAATTTCATATAAACGAATGATTAATTGGATTAAATTCTTTGATCTTGATTTTGTTCAATCACATTGTTCAGGTCATATTTTTGGAGCTGATTTAAAAGAATTAATTGAAAAAGTAAAAACCAAGGTTTTATTTCCGATTCATACTGAAAAACCAGGTATTTTCAGAAAGCTTAGTATGAAAACAAAAATGATCAAAGAAGGGAAAAATTATGTTATTTAATAGGTTTATTAGATTTTCAGGAATTTGTGGATTTATTTTACCAATTTATACAATAACATTGCTTTCATGTGGAATTTCACAGGCTCCCAGTTTTAATTGGACAGAAAATGCAATTAGTGATCTTGGTAGACTAGATTATGGTATATCCTGTTTCAATTATAGTCTTATGATAATTGGATTATTTCTCTTAATTTTTTCAATTGGTTTACATCTTTTATTAATTGAGCAAAGAATAGGCCCTACAATTTTTGCTTTAAGTGCAATATATTTAATAGGTGTTGGCGTCTATCCTCTACCACTCCCAGAGCATATTGATATATCTGGGTTATTTTTTATTGCATTTCCATTTGGTTTTTTAGCCTTTGGGTTAAAAAATTATCAAAGTAAAGTACAATTTTTAAGGAAAATGGGAATTTTTGCCTTAATTATTGTAATTATATCTGCAATTGCACCAGTAACACTTATTTTTTTCAAAGGTATTGCAATTCCTGAAGCAATAGTAATAATTCCTGGTTTTGTATGGTGTTTGGTTTTTGGTTTTTATATGCTAAATTATAAATTTTGATATAAAATGTAACAGACAATATATAAACCAATTAATTATTAAAATAAAGAAAAATGTTTAAACCTTAAGACAATAGGATAATAAATCCTGTGCTTATTTGAGGGAGAAATTAATGGAAAATCTTTATAGGTACAATAAAAAAAAGGATGAACAAACAATGATAGATACAAACTCTGATAAGATAAAAAAAGAGCAGTTTATTGAAAATCTTCGTGAAGGCGATGTTGTAAATGACATTTATGCAGTAAAAATAAAAAATCCCCCAAGACAATATAAAAAAGGTGTATGGTTTGACCTTGTTATAATTGATAAAACTGGTGAAATTAATTTAAAATATTGGGGAGGAGAAAATAAAGGACGTGTGAAACGACTATATGATAGTTTTAAAATTGGTGATGTAATAGAAGTTAGACTTGGAAATGTTGAAATTTTTGCTGATAAACCTCAAATATCTATTAATGAAACAGTTGGTAGTATCCGTAAATGCAAGGAAAATGAATATGAAATCACTAATTTTATTCGATCACTTGAAAAAGAAAAAATTGATGATTTATTTAAAGTTGTTAAAAAAGAAATAGCAAATGTTGAAAATAATGATTTGAAAAATCTTCTTGATATATTTTTTTCTGATGAAGTGTTTGTAAAAGATTTTTGCACTTCGCCATCTGCAATTAATCATCATCATAATTATGTTGGTGGAAACCTTGAACATACCGTTGGTGTTATGAGACTTTGTAAAAATATATGTGAGATGTATGAAGGAATCAACATAAATTTGGTGATAGCTGGTGCTATACTTCATGATATAGGAAAAATAAAGGAGTATGAAACAAAAGCAGCTATTGAAAAAACAGATCAGGGAAATTTTATTGGTCATATTGTAATTGGAGATAGATTGATTCGAGAAAAAATTAATAATTTAAGAGAAAAAGGAAAAGAGTTTGATAAGGATCTTGAAGATAAGCTTTGTCATATAATGCTGAGTCATCATGGCAAATTCGAGTTTGGCTCACCTACCATGCCAAAAACAATTGAAGCAATGGTGGTTCATGCAGCCGATTTAATGGATTCTCAAGTTAGAAATTTCATTCAAATAATAGAAGAAGGAAGAAAAACTTCTGATGATGAATGGGCGTATATCTGGGACTCAGATATTGGACAGAAAAGACCCATGTATCTTAGAGAGGATTAATTAATGAAAAAAGAGTTGATGGATATTTTATGTTGCCCAACATGTAAGGGAGAACTTGATTTAAAAATAAAAAAACAAGAAAAAAAAGAAGTAATAATTGGTTCATTAACTTGTAAAAGATGTAATACAATATATGATATTGAAGATGGTATTGCAAATCTTTTACCAAAATAACTCAACTTTTATTTATAAACTTACTGATATCTTCCATTAAATTTTTAGATTCAGTTAAATCTCGTATATAACGCTTAAAACGCGTTGCCCTACGATCAAGAATAACAGCAACACCACGGTCTTTTTCATTTCTAATAAGACGGCCAATTGATTGAAGAATTTTTCTAGCGGTAGGTGCTTCCACAGTATATTCCCATCCTTTTCTAAACTTAAGGTCATAATATCTTTGCAACCCTCTTTGTCTTGCTGTAGGCTTAGGATAAGGTATTCCAACTATTAAGGCAATTTCCAGTTGTTCTGCAGGAAAATCCATTCCTTCACTAATTCTCCCACCAATAACTGAAAATAATGTTGCACTATTCCCATCAGGGCCACCACATTCTTTAAAATCTGATACAAGCTCCATAAGTGCACTCTGTGACATGTTTTGCTCTTCGAAATAGATACATCGATTTATTTTTTTGATTTCACTATTTTTTCTAAACATATTCATAACATTAAAACTTGGAAAAAAAACCATGGTATTTTTGGGAAAATTATTACAAATTTCTGTAATATAAACATTCATTTTGGTAAGAATTTTATCATCTCTAATTATCTCATCATATTTTGTTGTAACATCAGAAACAAAGAGTATCTTTCTATTTTCTACGGGAAAGGCTGATGGATAACCCACAAGTATGGTATTATCTGGTAGTCCCAATGAATCGCGATATTCCTCAAGAGGTTCAAGAGTGCCTGACATATGAATTGAAGAATGAAATTCTTTAATTATTTGTGTGCCAACTGATGGATCAAGGCAAAATGCTTCAATTCTTGGATTGTTACCTGCTGATGCATCAACTACAAGTTTTGCATATTGATCCATTTCAAGGCTGATCCAGAAATCTAAAAATGTTCCAAGTTTATGAAGATATGAACGAGGAAGTTTACCTTCTTTCTGACGATATTCCTGAATCTTTTCACCGTATGCAATTAAGTCACCAATAATATCATGAAGGGTCTTACTAGTAATTTTTAAACGAGATAAAATTTCAGTTTCAAATTCATGAGAGGGGATAAATGCGTCATTATTTTTAGCTGTATTTTTTCTTATTCCATTTTCCAAAATACCATAAACATATGTATCTCTTAAGTCTCTAACAAGATCAATAATTATTTTACAAAATTCAGAAACAGTAAACTTTCCATCTGCCATTGATGGATCTCCATATTTTTCTGCTTCTTGAACGCAACTATTAAGCATGTACATGCTAAGTTGAGCTGAAAATAAATCTCTGATATAATCTGGTAGATTATGAGCTTCATCGATTATTAAAATCATATCATCTTCGGGAACAGCAATAGAGTCAAAAAGCATGTTTCGAATGTTCAAATCAAAAATATAAATATAAGGAACTACAACAAGGATGGATTTGCGCATAAGACTCTTATTTATTTCATATGGGCAGAGTTTTTTATCTTCACAATATTCAATAAATTCTTCAGCTGTTGGAAGTTTTTCTCTTACCCATTCTATTGCTGTTTCAACATATTTCTTATCTAAAAAATTTTTATAATAAATGCATCCCTCATCACCCTTGGATTTTGCCTTTTTCTTTAAATTCGAACAATATCGTGATAGTTCTTCAGAAGTCCCCTTTCCAAGCTCCATATCTTTTCTTGCAAGAATACACATTTTTGATCTGCCTTGAATGCCTATTCCAAATAGTTTTTCTTTGATGTCCTGATTTTTATTTCTAATTTCTCTTAGCTCTAAAATAACTTGTCTTTGTTGTGCGTTTGTTCTTGTTGAATAGATAACCTTTTTATTATTTTTTAAGGCATAATCAAGTGTTGCAGAAAGCGTGCATATTGTCTTTCCAGAGCCAGTTCCAGATTCAAAAACAAGATCACATCTATCTTCAAGGGAGCTTTTAATTGTTTGAATAATTGGAGTTTGATTCTTACGGGGCTTATAAGGAAAAAGATCCATATTAAAAAAGGAATGTAAGCATTGCTAAAAAGAGTTGTCGGAGACTATGTTGAAACTATTTTTGTAAATGGATTAAATTTTTTAATTTTAACTTATTTAACAATATAAAATGATTAAAACTCCATTTGAAGAAATAAAAAAATCTCTTTCAGAAAAAATACCATCTGAATTTATTAAAATTATTCCTAAAAAATGGGAAAAAATTGGTGATGTATTAATATTAGTTCTTCCACCCAAACTTAATATTTATAAAGAAATAATCTCAGAAAATTATGCAAGAGTTTTAAATTGTAAAACTGTTCTAAAAAGCATTGGAGGTATTTCTGGTGAATACAGAAAACCAACTGTTGAAATTATTTATGGTTCAGAAGAAACTGAAACAATTCATAATGAAAATGGCGTTAAATATAAACTGGACCCAAAAAAGATTATGTTTTCGTCAGGAAATATGGATGAAAGAATTCGTATGGCAAAAATCTCAAACAATTCTGAGATAGTTATCGATCTATTTGCAGGAATTGGTTATTTTACTTTACCAATTGCAGTTTATAGTAAACCAAAAAAGATTTTTGCTTGTGAAAAAAATAGAATATCATATAATTATCTTTGTGAAAATATTGTTTTAAATAATGTTATAGATATTGTAGAACCCCTAAGAGGGGATAATAGAAAAGTTGCTCCAAAAAATGTAGCAGACAGAATTATTATGGGATATATTGGTGATACCAATAAATTCTTAACAACTGCATTTGAATGTTTAAAAGATTATCAAGGAACAATACATTATCATGAAAAATATCCTGAAAAAATCGTGCCAGATAAACCGTTAATACAAATTCAAAAAATTGCAGATGAATATAATAGATTTGTAAAACTTATAAATCATAAACAAGTAAAATCCTATGCACCAGGAATTAGTCATTTTGTTTTTGATATTAAAATTGAGGGAAAATGAAATTAATAGTTTATCATACAAATGAGGATGATCCTAAAAAATGCAGTGCAAAAAAACTTGCTAGATTTGGGCATGTAAATCTTGAAACAAAAATTAGGCAAACACCAATAGATGCAATTTTATTAAATCCCTTTTCTAAAAGATGTTTTTCAAAGGAAGATAAGAAAAATGCAGAAAAAAATGGAATTTTAGCAGTAGATTGTTCATGGGTGAATGCTGACACAAGTTTTGGATTTTTAGATAAAAGATGTAAATCAAGAGCTCTTCCATATCTTATAGCTGCAAATCCAGTAAATTTTGGAAAGCCTTTTAAGCTTACAACTCTAGAAGCGTTTGCTGCAGCTTTATACATTTTAGATGATATTAAAAAAGCTGAGGAGATTTTAAAGCTATATAAGTGGGGGCCACATTTTTTAATTTTAAATAAAGAACCTCTTAATGAATATAGAAAAGCAAAAACAAGTAAAGAAGTAATCGGTATCATGAAACAATATATTTAGGACATTTTTGCACTATGTTTAAGTAACAAAAAATGTTGTATAAACTGCTTGTTTAAATGTTAAATGGGAATTATTTATGACACATAGACTTGAAAGTTTTTTCAAACCAAAAACAATTGCAGTTGTTGGCGCATCAAAAAATACAACAAAAATTGGCCATGCAGCATTAAAAAATATATTAATTTCAGATTATGAATGTAAAGTTTATCCTATTAATCCGCATGAAAAGGAAATTCTTGGAGTAAAATGTTATAAAAAAGTATCAGATGTTCCTTCTGATATTGATCTTGTTCTTATTTCTGTTCCAGCAAATATTGTGCCGCAGATAATGCGGAATTGTGCTCAAAAAAAGGTGAAAAATGTAATCATTATTTCATCTGGTTTTAGTGAAATTGGAAATTATGAATTAGAAGAAGAACTTGCTAAAATAATTGAAAAATCAAATATGAGAGTTCTTGGACCAAATGTAATGGGATATAAAAATGCAAGCAACGGACTAGATGCCTCATTTGCTTATGGAAATGCACGGAAGGGAAATCTTTCACTTATTTCTCAAAGTGGTGCACTTGGTATTGGCATGATTTATCTAGCAAATAACGAATTTGTTGGAATATCAAAAATAATTGGAGTTGGTAATAAAATCGATATAGATGATGATGACTTAATTGACTATTTTGCTCAGGATCCTGATACAAAAGTAATAGGTCTTTATATAGAGGCAGTAAAAGACGGTAAGGCATTTATGAACAGTATAAAAAAATGTCATAAACCAGTTCTTGTAGTAAAAGCAGGAATAAGTAAAGCAGGTGCAAGGGCAACTGCTTCACATACTGGTTCAATGGCAGGAAGTGATAAAATATATGAAGCAGCAATTAAACAAGCTGGCGGTATCAGATGCAGAGATATTATTGAATTATTTGATATGGCAAGAGCTCTTGCAGGTCAACCTCCAGCTCAAGGAAATCGTATTGGAATCATATCAAATGGTGGCGGACTCGGAATACTTTTGACAGATGCCTGTGAAGCAAATGGCCTTACTGTTCCAAAACTATCAAAAAAAACCTATAATAAAATTGACAAAATATTACCTGATTTGGTTAGACCAAATAACCCAGTAGATGTTGTAGGGGATGCAGGTTTCTATAGATATGAAGCATCCACTCGTGCATTACTTGAGGATCCGAATATCGATGGAATAATTGTTTCATCTGTTCATGGTGGATATGCCAGACCTCAAGAGTTTACTGGTGCAATATTAAAAATGGTACGTGAACGAAAACTACATGAGGAATATAAAAAACCGATACTTGCAGCCTGGGTTGGAGGAAAAGAATTCGAAGATCTTGTTTGGGATCTTAAATCAGCAGGAGTTCCTATATATCCATCATCATGGAGAATAGCACGATCAATGATGGCATTATATTTAGAAGGGCAAAGAATTAAAAGAGAAACAAAAAGAAAAAATTGATATTTTAAATGTCTAATTAATCAACCCATTCAACGCCCAGCTCTTTTTCCCAATCGGGTTGTGAGCCCTCCCATCTAGCGGCAATTTCAGATGGCACACATTTTTTACAAACACCAATTATTTTGAAATAACAAGATTTACAAATAGATTTTTCACATTTTATACAAACAAAATCTGACTTTTTTTCTCCACATATCTGACATTTCCCAGATGGCTCCTTTGTTTTAGTTTTTCTTTTATATTTTTTAATATCCTTTTTGGATTCTTCAAGCCATTTTCGAAGTTCTTCATTCATGGAATCTTTTCTTTTTTTTTCCATCTTTTTTCACTGTTTTTTTAAATATTAGAATTCAACTTAAAAATCTTATTTATTTAAATTTCTTGCCCTTGCTTTTTTATGAACAATATTTGCAAATATATGGAAAAAAGGTGTAATTATTATTAAAACAAATATATGCCAAATATTAAAAGTTTCAAAAAACCAGTTATAAGAAGTAACACTTAAAATTTGTAATATTCCTGCGATTAGAAAACATAAAACAAGAGCGCCAATTATAAAATCAAGTTGATCAAATGGAATCCAATCCTCTCCTTGTTTTTTACCTCTTCTTCTCTTTAAAAAACTTTCAAAAATATCGCCAAAAAGTGCCCCAAAACAGATACCTCCGATTATTGGAATCATTAAAGGAAAACGACCAAAATCGCTTAAACCTAAAAATGCAAAGTCACTGTTGTTTGCATAAATTGCGACAACTGAAAGCCCAAAACCACCAGTCATACCTACAAATGCACCAATAATTAGACCTCGCCATGTTTTTCCATCACCAAGAATTCTTCTACCATCTTTCCAAGTTTTTCCTAAATCAATAGGCGTACCTCCTCCTAATAAAAGCGCACTTGCATTTGCAATATAAGCAGGTAAGACAAGCCATAGAGCTTGAATTAGTATTTCATAAACCATTGTGAAAAAAGGAAATAATAGATGTATTTAAAATATCATTTGTTTATTTTAAAAATTAAACTAATCTTTTCTTGAAAGTTTTAGACCTTTATAACAAAACTTGTTTGACCTTTTTACAAGACCCTTTAAAGCAAGATTTGAAAGATTAAAGTTTTCGGCAACCATATTACCAAATTTTCCATCCTCACCTACAAATGAAAATATATCATCTTCCAATTTTTCAAATTCCTTTCTATTTAAAGAAGCAACTGTAAATATTTCAGATATTTCATTTACAGGGCAAGAAATATTGATATTGAAAGCTGAATAGTAAGATCTATACTTTTTTTGGGGTTTTCCATCAATCCCTTGATCAGGTGTTGTCCATTTGGTCTCAACAAGTTTCATTTTATCAAAATATTCTAAAGCCTCCTCACCTTCATTTCCATATTTGGTTTTTATATCACTTAATGGTTTCCAATCTAAAAGTAACTCATTGAAAACTTCTTTTTTTATTTTTGTATCAAATGCCCGTAAAAGGGGTACCAAATCTGTAGAATCATTAACAACTTTTGTTCTCATCATACTTTTTGCCCAAAATACTAAAACAGCAGTTCACATATTTAATTTTTTTGTATACCAAACTCGTTATTATGTAACTATTGATATCAAAATATATTAATTTTTGAAGTAAATAATATAAGGATATTGTCTTTATTTAATGAATCTATCCAAGTATTTACTTATTTGCTAAATTTCAGATATAATAAAAGAAAAGACCGCATCTAATTAAATATTGATAGGATTTACCAAAGGAAATCTATCTATGTTAGATTCGCTACCAATCATATAGGGCGTTTGCCAAATACCGTTTTCTTGTGTCGCATTTTGATATTTTTTAATATAATCATCCCAATAATTACCAACACTTTCGTTATCCCATTGATTAATTAATGTCTTACCGACAGTGGCATGATAATTTTTATTTTGCATAAATGTATTATAAAAAATTATATTATTTTTTGATTCACAGCATAGATAAACTCCTCCATCGCTATTTTTTATTATATTTCCGATAACGCTGTTATCATCTGAACCTGTAATACGAATACAAATACTATTGTTTGAAAAATTATTTCCAAATATTGTGTTATTATATGAACCATAAAGATATACGCTGAAATCCGAGGAATTAGAAAGATTATTTTTTGATATATTGTTATAATCCGAATAGTATGCGTAAATTCCCTTATGAGAATATGATAAATCATTCAATGTAATCTTATTATTATTTGAACCATCATCAATATTTATACCGTCATCACCATATATAATGATATTATCAGTAATTAAATTGTCAGAAGAAGTAATTTTTATCCCTTTATTATTAATATTTTGTTCACCACAATCAATTTTAAATCCTTTAATAACGCAATTATCTGCAGAAATAGTAATAGCACTTTTTAAATTGCCTGCAATACTACTATTATATAAAATAATAGTTTTTTCCTTATTTTCACCAATTAAATTAACGGTTTTATCAATATTTATTATTTCATAATACGTTCCAGCACGGACATAAATAATATCCCCATCATCGACATTTTTAATTGCGTCCTGAATACTGGTAAAATCTGCTCCACCGGTAATGTCAACATAAACTGTATTTGGTTTTTTATTATCAGAAGAATTACCATCTTCCATACAGCCGCTTGTAGACAAAAACGAAATTAAAATAATTATTGATATACCTAGTATTTTATTATTCATATATATCACTAGAGTTCTTAGGTATTTATATCTTTTATAAAAATATATGCTTGATAATGCACCTGATTATTAAAAAATTCCAATAAGTTGAATTCTTATATATAAAAAAATGAAGATACTGCAATTTATTAACAAAATAATTTAATTTCAGATTAAATTATTTTCCTAAACGTTTTTCTGCATCTGCTATCTTAAGTCTTGTTTTTACAACAGTATCAGGATTTAATGAAATGCTATCTATTCCACATTCAACTAAAAACTCTGCAAACTCTGGAAAGTCAGAAGGTGCCTGACCACAAATACCAACCTTTCTTCGGGGTTCATGGGAATGAGCACAATCAATAACCTGTTTAACAAGTCTTTTTACTGCTTCATTTCTCTCATCAAAAATATGGGCGACAAGATCTGAATCACGGTCAAGGCCAAGAGTAAGTTGGGTTAAATCATTAGACCCGATAGAAAAACCATCAAATATATCTGCAAATTGATCAGCAACAACAACATTTGATGGAATTTCACACATCACATATACTTCAAGATTGTTTTTTCCTTGCTCTAGTCCATACTCGTTCATAATTTCAATAACTTTTTTACCTTCTTCAGGAGTTCTACAAAATGGAACCATGGGTTTTATGTTAGTAAGGCCCATTTCATCTCTAGCTTTTTGGATAGCCTTACATTCAAGACTAAATGCAGGTTTAAACTTTTCATCATAATATCTTGATGCACCACGCCATCCGATCATAGGATTATGTTCATCAGGTTCATATAAAAATCCACCAATAAGATTTGCATACTCATTTGTTTTAAAGTCAGATAGTCTCACAATTACATCATTTGGATAAAAGCCAGCTGCAATTTTTGATATACCTCTTGCAAGATTGTCTACGAAAAATTCAACTTTATCTTCATACCCAATACTTCTCTCATTGATTTTTTTAACAACCTCTGCAATTTTTGGATCATTATGCGCTTTTTCTTTTAGTTGTTCATATTCAAGTAATGCAAGGGGATGAACACCAATATAAGAATTTATAATAAACTCTTCACGAGCAAGACCTACTCCATTATTTGGAATTTGGCCTTGTTGAAAGGCCTTTTCTGGAACACCAACATTCATCATAATTTGGGTTTTTGTCTCAGGAAGCTGATCCAATTTAAGCTCATCTACCTTAAACTTCAGCAAACCCTCATAGATTCTACCAACGCCCTCAGAACAATCAACAGTTACATTTGAACCAGCGGAAAGCGCTGTTGTTCCTCTTCCAGTTCCAATGACACAGGGAATTCCAAGCTCCCGAGAGATAATTGCAGCATGGCAGGTTCTACCACCCCTATTAGTGACAATTGCACTAGCAATTTTCATAATAGGTTCCCAATCTGGATCAGTCATATCTGTTACTAAAACTTGGCCTTTTTTGAACTTAACAATATCCTTTGCATTCTCAATTACGTTTACATCTCCCTGTCCAATTTTACTACCAACTGCCTCTCCTTCTATCAAAATATTTCCCTTTTCTTCTAAAACATACGTCAGAAGACTTGCAACATCTCTTTGAGAATGTACTGTTTCTGGGCGGGCCTGAACAATGTAAAGATCTCCAGTAAGTCCGTCCTTTGCCCATTCGATATCCATTGGTTTTTGATAATGATCTTCAATTATGGTTGCCCACTTCGCAAGGGTTATTAACTCATCATCATCAATTACAAATTTTTTTCGATCATCATCACTTACCTCTTTTTGAACAGTTCCTTTTTCACTATAAACAAGGCGTTTGTCTTTTGAGCCAAGTTTTTTCTCAAGAATTGGTTTAAACCCATCTTTTAAGGTTGGTTTAAAAACATAGAATTGATCTGGATTTACTGTTCCCTGGACAACATTTTCACCAAGGCCATATGCACCAGTTATATAAGCTGCATTTGAAAAACCGCTTTCTGTATCAATAGTAAACATCACACCTGATGAAGCAAGATCAGATCTAACCATCTTTTGAACGCCTACTGATAAGTACACACTAAAATGATCAAATCCTTTGTCAGTCCTATAAGATATTGCTCTATTTGTAAAAAGAGAGGCAAAACAATCCCTTACCTTTTCAAGAAGCTCTTCTTCCCCTTTTACATTAAGATAAGTTTCTTGTTGTCCTGCAAAACTAGCATCAGGTAAATCCTCAGCAGTGGCACTACTTCTAACCGCAACATCAACATTTTTACCATAACGATTCTCCATTTCTCTATAATGAACTCTAATATCTTCTTTTAGCTCTTTTGGAATTGGAGTTCTTTTAATAAGTTCTCTAATCTTTTTTCCTCTTTCTGCAAGGTTCTTAACATCATGAGTATCAAGATCAGATAAAATTTCTTTGATTTTTACATCAATTCCAGCTTTTTCAATCATATATTTATAAGCATAAGCCGTAACAGCAAAACCACCTGGAACATTAACACCCTTATCTCCAAGATTTCTAATCATCTCTCCAAGTGAAGCGTTTTTTCCACCGACAAGTGGAACATCTTCAATTTTTAACTCTTCAAACCATTTAATAAATACATTTTTCATAGATATTCCTTCCTAGATATCATCCTTAATCATAAACTGGGGTGACATCAATAACCTATATTAAAAACTTACCATAGTAAAAGTAGTTCCGAAAGTAGATTTAAACTTTTCTAATGCTTAACAAATAGATGTCATAAATGCTTTTTCATTATATAAAATTTGAATCAAAATTACAAATATAGACTGAAAAATCCAATACAAAAACAATAAAAATAAGAACTAAATCTACTCAACATTAAGACAAAAACTGTAAAAACAAACTAAAATCAGCATTCGTCAACTACTCCCATGATCAACGGTAATAAGAATTGTGCAAAAATGCTTAGAAGTTATCAGATGGCTTTCCTTAACACTACCGAACAGGGAGAGCCAAATCAGAATATCAATAAGAATCCATAGATTATAGAGTAACACAGAAAAGAGGAAATAAAAGAGACGTATGAAATAGTTTTTAGATGTTGTTTTTGATCTAAAAGAATATTTTTTTACTCGGAATCCTGTTTCTATCCCCCAACGTCTACTATATTTCATAAATAATCTATCCGAAAGAGTCACATCGTTTTCATCAAATTCTATATTTGTTGCAAATGCTCGTTTTATATTTTGTTCATCATCAACTATTACCAGATTAAACAATGTGTTTTTCATTTCATAATCTTTGATTATTTTAGGTGCTGACATTACTTCTAGTATCTTTTTGATTCGTTCATTTGTGGTACATGGCATGAGGAATTTTATTTGGTATTTTTTGAATATGTCTATTGATTTTGAATCGAAAAAACCTCTATCAATTAATAATGTATTAATTTTGATTCTTTGTTTTGTATAACTGAGTAGTTTCCGTAGCATATCTTCTTTTGTATCGAATGGTCCAAATGGTAGAACAATAAGTGTAAATCGTTTACCATTTTCTACTATATCTAGACATATAAATTTATAACAATGATGTGCTCCCCGTTCTGGTTTCTTCTCCATTACCATTGAAGCGTTCTTATTACCATAGTAAAAAATCTCTGTAAAATCTATCGCACAATCTAGTTTTTTTCGTGGATTAAAAATATTGTTTTTTCGAGCAGCTTCCCATATCATTTCAAATATCGTAATAAATATTTTTTGTAACTGTGTTATATCTCTATAATTTTTAAGATGATAGAGAAGTGTATCACCATTGGGAACAGTTTTTCTTTCTTCTTTAAATGTTTTACTTCCATTTTCTGCAAAATCATTTGTCTTACACATATGGAGAAGGAGATCTAAAAAATCATTATTTGAATAAACAGAATTGCTATGTAGATTTAAATCAAGAACAGAAGAAAATCGTTTTTTAATATACTTGCTTATTTCCCTTGTTTTTTTAGTTTTGTTGTGTTCGATACTGCTTTTGGATTGTTTTTTTCTAGGTAATTCTGGTTGCAGTGTTTTGATGTCTAAGATTATTCCAAATTTTTCTGTTATTTCTTTTATTTTTTCTACTGCATATTTGATTAATTCTTTTGTTTCTTCATCTAATATATGGTTAGCGAAATAGTTGATTGCTCTTCGATCTGGTAGCTGTTCTAAACCTAGTTTTGTTCTTTCTTTTTTATGTTTTTTTAGGTATTTCTGTAGTTGTGTTTGGAATTTGATTTCTTTGAGTTTCTGAAATAGAATAAGTTTTACGAGTGATTCATAGGAGAATTTGATTTTTCTATATTTTTTTTGTCCAAATACAGAAGTGTTAAAATTTTTAAGATAGTCAACAATAGAGACACTCTTAGTTTTTTTGAATGGTTCGAATGTCTTATATATCTCCTTTTCAATGTGCTTATAGGAGATAACTCGTTGACTACCAGTCATAAGAGTATTTCCTGCCAAGGGTGACGCCAATTTTTCCCTTGGCTATATTTTACCTTAAATTTTACCTATATTTAGGTATAGAAATAGGTGTATATAAAGTTTTAGGTATAATTTTATATATAATTACAGGTAGAAAATATTATATAATACGATACCTATGTAATAGTGATAATCATGGGTGAAAAAACTTCTTTAACAAAAGCATCATCCAAAAGTGAATCTCTCAGAACGACAGTACCTGCAGGGATAGTAAAACAATTTTATTTATACGAAAAAGATCAACTGGAATGGGAAATCCAAGTTATTGATGGAAAATTAGCAATCGTGATTAAACCCATTAAGAGTGAAAAATAAACATTATAAGTATATTTACAAATTTCTCGGTCCTAAAATATCTATTCTTTCTACTTTTAAATAGTGCGGTTTTTTATATTTATCTAAATGTAACTTTCCAAGTAGCTTTACTTTTTTGTCTAATCCCTCTTTTGCGTTATCATATAAAGATTCATCATATTCACAATGTAGTGGTTCTTGTCCATCAGGGCGTTCTCTTAACCAAAAATGCTTTTTATCCAAGTCAATTTCTCTAATTACACCAATTTCGACAGTTTTTTCTGGAGGAACGGGTCTTTCAATTGCTTCCTTGATTCGTTCTGTTGACCTTTTTGTTAAAATAATCGCCCCCTTAGGTACAAATTTCCCTCTGAACTCAACACTAGAAACTTTCCCTGCTATAGAAGGTGAAATCTTATCTATTTGCGTTAGAACAAGATGCCTCTCTTGCTCTTTAGGAAATATTTTTTCAACATTTTTTTTCTCTAAACCAACAGCCCAAGATGCCCCTTTTAATATCTTTTTAACTGCATTCTCAACAGGGTTTTCAACATATTCACCTGCTAACGTCTTCTGCGTATAAGGTGGAGGAAAGGAAAAGCCTATTCTGATACTTCCAGGTAAAATCTTTATATTAAAATCACAAAGCCTTCTAATGTCTTCCTTAGGACGACCTTTTTTAAGCAAAAGTTGGTCAGATATATAATCTGCAACTCGTCGAACACCATTTTGAAAATTCTCAAGAAAATCATATAATAAAATTATTGAGATGGTTCCTTCACCTATATGAGGACCTTTTAGCCTTATCCATAAAGGAACTGACTTTTCTTCTGCCGATACCAGACCGATATAAGAATCAATTTCATGATGTAATTTCTTAATATAATTGAGATATGGTTCTGCCATAATGTAATATCTATCTGGGCTTTTGTCAAATAATTCTTTATGAAGTTGTGTAAGTGCTTTTTCTATGTGTTCCAATGCTTGTTTAGAACTTTGGTATTCTTTTTCGTTTTTAATCATATACTGATCCTCAATAATCCTTTTCTTGTTTTAGGATCTTCTCTTACACCCGAGAAAAAAGTAATCATATCGTTTGAATTTGGATTTGCATTTATTCTAACAAATAAATGTAATTCAAACTGTTCTTGTGCAATTCTCGGAGATATGACTTCATATTCTTCAGGAGTTATTGGTCTCAGTGGCGGGTAATTGCCCTTTGTAATTAGAACTATATCAATATCGCTTGGATTGTTTTTTGAAGTTACAAAGCTACCATTAACAATCAACCATCCAGATATACCTACCTTTTTTACTTTGCTAATATATTTTTGGGGATTAAAGAAATCCCTTTTTGAAATCTTTAATTCAACATTATAATCACCTCATTCATATACCCTCTTCCTAACATCGATGGTCAAA
>JABAOF010011812.1_pt1 | contig 19988 bp, 18 predicted proteins | sample 7062171 | NCBI WGS metagenome assembly JABAOF01 (sample SAMN14538628, study PRJNA623070) | marine sediment metagenome | biome: marine biome [ENVO:00000428]; feature: marine pelagic biome [ENVO:01000023]; material: deep marine sediment [ENVO:00002113] | place: India: Gulf of Khambhat ...
TTCATATCAGGCAGTTTAAAGTCGGCAATGATGAGATCGATCTTGATTTTTTTTAAATGCTTGAAGGCCTCCTTTGAGTCTTTAGCCAGATATACTCGATAATTCTTATCAAGAATCATGGAGAATGTTTTCCTGATAGATTCGTCATCATCGATAACGACTATTTTTTTCTCTGACATTCTTTTAAGCCTTTCTTCTTTAATTCTTTATGAGATTAAAAAAGTGCAGTTTTCGTGCCAAATACATAATGAAGCTTAATTATAAGAGTAAAGAGGGATTATCTCAGGCCTGAGATCTGCACGCGGACTCAAAAAAATTTACATCAGGTAAAAAGCATTTACAATCTAGATCTTAGACTTTCTGCTCAACTAAAGGAGCTCTGCTAGGGTTCTATCTTATACTCTTTTATCTTTTTATCTAGGGTGGGCCGGGTGATTTGCAAGATGCGGCTGGCTTGAGTTTTGTTCCATTTTGTCGACTTTAAAACATGCTCTATATAATTTTTTTCTATCTCTTTTAAGGAAACAAGTTCTTCTGGAAAAATCTTCTTTTCTCCCCCTTCGAGAGGCAAATTCTCTTCAAGGATGACATCTCCCTTGGATAAGATCACGGCCCGAGTCAAAGCATTTTCAAGCTCCCTGACATTTCCCCTCCAAGGAAAATTTACAAGAATTTTCATAGCTTGAGGAGGAACTTTTTTGACGTTCTTTCGGAGTTGACGGTTGATTTTCTCCAATAGATAAGCGACCAATTCTGGAATGTCTTCTTTTCTTTCTCGAAGAGGAGGCAGATTTATCTCTACCACTTTCAGCCGATAATAGAGGTCTTCTCGGAATTTTCCCCGATCAATCAAAGACTTCAGATCTTGGTTTGTAGCGGCAATTATCCTTGCTTCGGTTTTCAGTATTTTCTCGCCTCCTACCTTCATGAAATCTCTGGTCTCAATCACCCGTAGAAGTTTTGACTGGAGATTAGGTGAGACATCTCCAATCTCATCCAGAAATAATGTTCCCTTCCCTGCAATCTCAAATTTCCCTCTAGTCTCATAAAAGGCATCCGTGAAAGCACCCTTAACATGGCCAAACAACTCGCTCTCCAAAAGAGTATCCGAGATGGCTGAACAATTGATAACTATAAAAGGTTCTCCACTATGAGGACTGTTGTAATGGATAGCTTTGGCCACCAATTCCTTTCCTGTACCGCTGTCTCCTTGAATGAGAACATTTGTCCGGGTGTTGGCCACAGATCCTATGAGTTTGAAGACCTGTCTCATGTGGGGAGAATGACCGATGATGTTATCGATGGTGTATTCCTTCTGTTGCTCCTCGACAAGATAACTGAGTTTGTCTTCCAGGCTTTTCACTTGAAAAGCCTTTTTGATGGTCAAATCTAGTTCGACAAAATCCAGAGGCTTGACCATGTATTCGAAGGCGCCCGATTTTATGGCCTCCACCGTGGTTTTCATGTCATCATAAGCTGTCATGATAATAATACAAGAGTTCTCATCCATCTCTTTTATCTTCTTTAAAGCTTCAAGGCCATCCATATCAGGAAGACGAATGTCGAGAATGACTAAATCAGGTGAATTCTCTTCATATCTCAAGAGCCCCTGCTTTCCGTCTTCGGCTACGAAAATATCGAAGCCTTCCTTGGAAAGGTGTGAAGATAATGTCTTCCTGATTAAGGGATCATCATCTATTATCAAAATGGATTTCATTTTTCCTCTCCGCCGGGAATAATAATTTCAAAGCAAGCGCCCTTTCCTTCTTTTCTCTTGACTCGAATCGAACCTTGATGCTGTTCAATAATTTTCCTGGCGTTGGCTAATCCTAAGCCGATTCCCGAGGACTTTGTGGTATAGAAGGGCTCAAAAATATTCTCCCAATCCTCTTCCGGCATCCCGCACCCATCATCCGATATTTCAATTTTTGTTTTTCTGCTGCCATCATCCTCTAGACAAGAAAGAGAAATTGTGATTTTTCCTCCTTCATCCACAGCTTCGCAAGCATTGCGCAGGATATTCAAAAAAACCTGCCTGAGTTTATCTCCATCCACAATTACTTCAGGAATTTGCTGCTGAAAGTCTTTTTCAAGGCCAATATTTTTTAACTCCAAGGAATTGGAAATCATTTTTAAAGATTCTTCAATGATCTGTTCGACAGCGAAGCGATTCAGATTCAACTCAGAGATTCGGGTAAAATTGAGAAGCTCTTTGATAAAATTTTCGATCTGGCTTATTCCCTCCTGAGATATGCTTAAATGGTCTTTCTCAATCTCTTCTAATTCGTCATTCTCCAGAATCTTCTGGATATTCAGTTTGACTGATGTCAAAGGATTTCTGATTTCGTGGGCAATTCCCGCAGCGATGCGGCCGACAGAGGCCAATTTTTCTGCCTGGATGAGCTTCCTCTGGGCTGCCTCCATCCTCTCCTTTGTCATCTGAAGCTGATGGCTCATCTCGTTGAAATTTTGCGCTAGATGACCGATTTCATCTTGGGAATCTATGTTGATCTTTTGAGAGAAATCTCCATTGGCTATTTTCACTGTTCCTTCAGCAAGTTTCTTTATAGGGCCAGTGATTCTTCTAGCTAGAAAAATCGCACCTAAAATACCGATCAACAAACCCCCAAGGCCAATCACAATCAACATCAGTTGGGTCTCTAGAATTTCTACCCGCATATCTTTCAGCGATAGACCAATTTTGATCGAACCCCATCTTATAGGCGAACCTTTAGCATAAATGGGGGTTTCGATCTCAAGAATCCTTATCATTTGTTGAAATTCCTTATCTTTGAATTTCTTTGACTCGAAGAAATAGGCCTCTTCCTCCTCTCCGCTGAGATTACTCTGATGATAAATATCCCCGTAATCTTTGATATGACTATTGGCAGCAAAGGGTCTCCTTTTACGATCGTAGATGACGACATAAATAAGCTTGTCGTCAATCTGCTCCTCTATGCTCTCCTCCACACCTGTCGTATCCCAATGGATGAAGGGCTGTAAGTTCATTTGGGCAATTTTCTCGGCTATCAATATCCCTTTTTTCTTTTCTTCTTCAAAAATGGCTTTTACTTCTCTCTTTCCGATGACGAAGAGAATGAATCCGACCAAGAAGCTGAGCAGTAAGATAACGGAGATCATAAATTTTGTCCGCAGGGCCATCCGTACTTGCATTGTTTTATCTTTTTATTTATCCAACCAAATTTTTCTGGTTTTTAAATAATACATTCCCAAAGGAGGAACTTCCACTCCCCGGACATAGGGCTGCATGGCCACTCTATTCTGTTTGGAGAAAAGAGGCACTGCAGGCATATCAGAAAAAAGGATATCCTCTATACGATGAAAAAGGTTGATCCTCTTAGTCCAGCTTCTCTCTACTTCTGCCTTAAGCAAAAGATCATCCAAGGCAGGATTTTGGTAACCGAAAAGATTGTTAAGGGATTTGGAGAAAAACAAGGGACGGATGATGTCTTCGGGAGCAGGAAAATTCATCAATCTCCCCACAAAAACAAGATAGGGACTTTTGAATTCTCTTATTTCTTTGAGTGATCTGTAATATCTAATTTTTAATTCTATCTCTGTGGCTTCAAACTGCTTTCGAAGTTCTCTTGAGATTCTAGTCTTTAGGTCTGTTTTTGGCAAATCCAGAAGTAGAGTGAGAGAAGGAAAACTCATCTCCGGTGAATACCCGGCTTGTCTCAGCAATTCTTTTGCCTTCTCTAAATCATAACTCCTTTTTCCTTCTGAAGGAAAAAAGCCCGGCAGCTTGGAAGGGATATAATTGTCGATCACCTGCTTTATGGTCCTGATATCATAGGCAGCCCGAACAATCTCGCTTTTATCGATCATATGGGAAATAGCTTCTCTAACCAGTACGCTATCCAGGGGTGGGATATGGCAGCTCATCCCCAAAAATTCGTTATAAAGTGAGCCATCTTGAAAAATTTGATAATCAGATTCTAGCAATTTCTCCGAAAGCACAGGAATGGATTCAATTTCTCTTCTGAAAAAATGAAAAAGGGTAAATAAAGGACAGAATTCTACAGCTTTCAGATAGGGCTTCCCCAAAAAATATTCGTCATTTCTTAATAAGCGGACTCCCACCACTTCTAGTCTAGGAGTCCTCAACCAGTAATCAAATTTGAAAGGTCCTGTTCCATAGGGCTTGGAGAAAAAACCTTTTCCTTTCTTCCGGACAAGATCTCTGGGGAGAATTTTGCAAAAATGCATGCTCATCAGATAAAGAGCGGAAATGAAAGGCTTTGTCCAGTGGATCTCGAAAGTGTATTCATCCAAGGCCTGAAATCCTGCAACTTCATGAGCTTTCCCTTCTCGAAAATCCTTGGCCCCATCCACCCGATTGAAAAAGAACTGAAAATAGGGGGAATTCGTTTTTCTATCCAATAGCCTCTCCAAAGAAAATTTTACATCTTCTGCCGAAAGTTCCTTTCCATGATGAAACTTAACTCCCTTTCTCAAATGGAATCTGTATATCTTCCCATCAGAAGAAATCTCCCAATATTCCGCCAAAGAGGGAACAATATTAAAATTTCTATCCAGCCTCACCAGTCCATCGTAAATCTGTTCTGAAATGAAAATAAAAGATTCTTGACTGGCTGGGTCAAGCTCCGGTCTAAACCTGTCCGTGAAAGATTTGATCCGAAAAACTCCACCGCGGCGAGGCTGGCTGTGGTTTGTCTTTTTTTGTATCCCAGAATGAAGAAAGGAAAAAATGATAAAAAAAAGAAATGATAGATTTATAAGCATAGGGAATTTTCTCAACATCTTGCCTTCCTTAAATAATAGAAAATCATTTCAACTAAAGCAATGGAATAAGGGCAATTTTCATGCCAATTTTGAGGATGTGGCAAAATTGAGAAAGATGAGTTTTTTCTGTGGATTAGATAAAGAAATTAATCTTCTCTATGTAAAATTTTTTTACAATATTAATCAGCGCTTTGCCCATAAAAAATGTTTTTAAATAATCTTCTTTTCTTTTGGTATTTTGGATATTCTCTGATAATCCTTTTCTATAATTCAAAAAAGATCTAGCAAAAACATATCTTTTATTTCTAAGCCCATTCCCTTCAGCTCCATGCTCGTCCTCTCATCTTTAGCCAATAAACTTAGTTCTTATTTTGAAAAATCATGCCTTTTTCAAAAAGCAGCCATGACATTTAAAACTACCCCTATTCATGTTGAAATGATGATTTTTTTAAAATAGAATGATGAAACGGCTATCTCATAGAGGAGAAAGAGATGAGAAAATCAATAATCTTGACACTTTTTCTTTCACTGTTTCTTCTTGTTCTTTTCTGTGATGCAGAAGATTACCAAAACAAGAAAAAGCCAATGACATTCATGGATGTTATTACTCTAAACAAAATAGAGAAATTTGATCTTTCCATAAACAAGCAGTTTTTCCTGTATGAAATATCTTCTCTCGACTGGGAACACAATAAACGTTACAGCGATCTCTATCTTACTACCCCTCAAGGGGGAGCTTCGAGACAGATGACTTACACAAAAACGAAAAACGAGACTGATCCCCAATGGCATCCCGACAGCACTTTCTTTGCCTTTCTCTCTGACCGCTCCGGTAAGAACCAAATCTATTTCATGCGACCCAACGGAGGAGAAGCCTGGCAAGTCACCGAAGCCAAGGAAGGAGTCATCTCCTATAGCTGGAACAAGGAGGGCTCATTCATCGCCTTTTTGAGCGGAAAAGATAAGGAAAAGCAGCTCTGGCTCCTCCCCAGATCTGGAGGCGATGCCTTCCAACTGACAAAACACAAGACACCCATAGAATTTTGGTTCTGGAGTCCAAATGGAGAAAGAATTTATTTTATCGCATCTGATAAATATGACGAAATTGAGAAAAAAAGAAAAGAAAAAGGATTCGATGCCCGAATCATTAATCCTGTCAAAATTCCTCGCCACCTTTGGGTGATCGATCTGGAAACAAAACAGGAAAAAAGACTGACCTCTGGAGAAGATTTTTCTATCCGATCGCCAATCTCGGGAGAAGAGTCTTTTGTTCAATCGCCGATAATCTCTGACAATGAAAAATATATTGCTTTTATCGGCAATTCCACAAACCGTTATGCCTCCCGTATCGATTCCGAAGTCTATCTTCTGGAACTGGAATCAGGAAACGCTCAACGCTTAACTCAAAATCAAACTTATGAATCCGACTTGAGCTTTTCACCTGACGGCAACTGGCTGGCCTTCAATGCGCCCGAAGAATTCACTTACATGCGGAAGATAAGAATATACCTCTATCCTCTAGGAGGAGGGGAGATGATTTCTCTTCCCCAAGATTTTGAGCTCGACACAAACCTCTCTTTCTGGAGTGAAAAGGGAGATACGATATTTTTTAATTGTCTGGAAGGAATTACATACAACTTATATGCCGTTAGCGCAGGAAAGGGTTCTCCCGCTATGAGAGTCACTGACGAGAAAGCCCGACTCTCGGCCTCCAAAGATAAAGATACAGGTCTGATCCTTATCCAGTACAGAGATCCCTATCATCCCACTGAAATCTACCTGACCGATATGAAGACGTTGAAGAGGAAAGAGAGATGGATCAAGCTTACCGAAGCCAATCCTCAAGTCGAACATTTTACCCTGGCTGAATATGAGAGGGTGACTTGGGAAAGCAGCGATGGACAAACCATCGAGGGCATTCTGATATATCCTCTTGATTACCAGGAAGAAAATCGCTATCCTCTCATCGTTCAAATACACGGCGGTCCAGCCAGTGCCTACACCTTCTCTTTTTCAGGTTCTCATGGCACCTACACAAACGTTTTTGCCGCCCATGGTTACGCCATCCTCCAGCCCAACTACCGGGGTTCCTCAGGTTATGGTGAAGAATTCAGGATGGAGATTTCAGGAGATTATTTCCGCCAGGCTTTTGATGATATCATCAGCGGTGTCGACTATCTCATCAAGAGAGGGATTGCTGATCCGGAGAAGTTAGGAATGATGGGCTGGAGTGCAGGGGGCCACTGGTCGAATTGGACTCTCGTCTCCACTGACCGCTTCAAGGCCATATCCACAGGGGCGGGAGCTGTCAACTGGATTTCTCTTTATGCCCAGACAGATGTCCAGGATACGCGAGAATTCTACTTCAAAGGCCGCCCATATGATAACTGGGATCACTATGTAGAGGTCTCTCCCCTAAAATACATCAAAAATGCTAAAACTCCCACCCTGATCCACTTCGGAGAAAAGGATAGAAGAATTCCCAAACCCCAAGGGGATGAATTGCATATGGCTCTCAAAAAACTGGGCGTTCCGACAGAATATATCGTTTACCCTGATATGCCCCACGGACTCCGCAATTCTCGCTACCAATTGATCAAGATGCAGGCTGAATTCTCTTGGTTTGAAAAGTGGATCAAGGGAAAGAAAGAATGGCTGGACTGGGAAGTTTTGCTAGAGACTTTAAATAAGAAAAAAGAGTCAGAAAAAGAATAATCTGCTATTTCTATCTTCGTTTTTCTCAGACTATTTTTTTATTGACTTCCATCTGCCATCTTGATCTTAACAGACGATATTAATCGCATTTTAAAATTTGCCGTCCATCTGGAATTCCGCGCTGTCCAGCCAGAATCCAGAATGAGTCAACGAGTCATACTGGGCTTGGAGAAGATCGTAATGGAATCTCTCTTCGTCACAGATCTTCTGGAACATCTCCTTAGCCACAGGATCATCGATCTCTTCGGCTGACTTCTGGAATAGCTCGATAGCCTTCTTCTCCAGATCCATTCCCAGCCTTAAGGCCTCGATCTCTCCTTTCCCTTCCTCTCTCTGGACACTGGCTCTCAACTCTTCAATCAGATCAGATTCTCCCTCGAGCTCCTCTTTCTTGATATGCTTTTTCCAATCTTCTCCCTTAAGGATGGAAGAAAACATATTGCTGAAAGTCTCAAGATGTTTGACTTCCTCTTCTGCCAGTCTTCGAAACATTTTCTTCCCCAGCTCATGTTGGGTGACCTCTTCGGCATGGCTAAAAAATTTGCGACCGTTGATCTCCAGTTTAATGGCCTTCTTGATTACACTCTCAACTTGTTTTGTTAACTTTTCCATGAATCATCTCCTTTGTGTGTCTTTTAAGGATGGCTATCTTAATCTTTGGAGAACATAAAAATTTCTCTTGCGATCATCCTTTTCATGAACTCTAAAATCAATAATTTTATATTTTCTCCCAAGAAGAGTCTTAAAGACTTTCCTGGATTTCATTCTCCAATCCAAGGGGATATTGCGTATCTTTTCTTGAGGAACATCCGTTTCCCTGAGTATAAAATAGAAATCATAAGGAATCTCTACGAGCATGAAATCAGATTCTAGATCAAGGTTTACTGCTTTCACAACTTCAAGCTTGACCTGCTCTCTCCGGCCTCTGACTTCGACGATATCTGAGCTGAGGGCTAACTTCCCCGAGTCGATAAGAAATTTCAAATCATAATCGGGCCTTTCCATTTTTTTTCTCAAATCCCAGGAGACAAAAAACCGATCACAGGGCACATCCACCCTGTTCAAGTAGCCACCAAAATCTCCATAACAGGCTTCTCTGTATTGTGTGACCTCCATCCCAAAATGATGGATATTCCTGTAGGCATTAATACCTGTCAAAGGATCATAAGTGCAGGTCACGGTATAAATTCCAAAAATTTCGATTATCTTTTCCCTCTGGAAGTCCTTGATCCATATCCCCAGCCCATAGTTCCAGAAATCCTTTCGGACTCCTGTGTATTGAGAGTAAAAAAGAAGATTATCGCTCTTTCGGAAGGCGATCTTTTTATTCTTGAGGCCCACAAATCCATAGGAAAAGCCGACAAAGTGTTCTTTGTCCTCTTTAAACTGCCCCCTCTCGTCGGCAACATAGACTGCTATGAAGAGACTGCTTCCCTCATGCAAATAATTTTCACAAACCATATTGCGCTCTCCAGGGAGATTATCGGTCGGTTCTCCCCAAATGCCAAACCGCAATTCTTCATATTTGGTATAATCGCTGGCCCTGTCTGAAGTCTCAACCTTAATCAGGAACTTCTTTCCTTTGATCTCTTGAATCTTCTCAAGACTTTCCATAACGATGCCTTCATCCCTGAAAATCAAGCATGGTGAACAGAGAAATTTTACGAAACATCGATCTTGTTGGCAAGAACCCTTTCTCTCTAGTAAGCATTTTTTCCGTGAATGAAGAAGGTCTTTGGGGATGGATGAAGCGACCATTGAAGATTTAGCCTTCGTAGTTCGGTCTTCGAGGGAAGTCGACAGAGTCGACCTGCGAGTATGTTTGAGCNNAAAAATCTGAAGGGAGCAAGTCCATCCCAGTAGACCTGCTGCTACAATATTAAAAATATATCCTTAGTCACGGAAAAAAAGATGCGCCCTTTCTTCTATTAAGGCTCTTTTGCGAAATCTAACGGCCTTTAAAGTTGGGGTATGCAAGAAAATAATATTAAAAATTTTAATACATAACTTTTAATATTTAAGAGATTGATATGAGCTCTTCAAAATTATGAAAAACCTAGAATATAAGTAAGGACAAATATCATATTGCTAAATTCTTACTGATAACAGAAGAAATAAAGAGACCATCCACTCAGACTCGATAGTAGATAAATGATTTGAATTCATCTTTTTTTTAGTATATGGTAGACGTCTTCTCCGATGATCTTTTCCTCCAAATCGGGGATGTTCGATGAGACAAAGATTGAAAAACTCCAGGATCTCGATCCTCTTTCTGTTGATGACGATTCCTTTTCTCCTGCACGCATCAGAATTTCAGGTCAAAATCATAAAAGATGCTGAAGATATGCCTGAAAAATTTTGCACAATCTGGAATAAAGGAGATTATCTTATCTCGGACGGGAAATACCTCGTCTTAGTCGGAGGCAAACCAAGACCGTTAAGAAGCCACCTTTTGAATTTTCCCTCTTCTAACGCAATGGGAAGCATCCTCAGTTTCGCTCCAGCAGGAGAAAATATTGTTAGTGATATGAGTATTGGATCTCCGATCTTGAAGATAAAAGAGAGAAGGACATATCTTACCTACACCTCATTAAAGCTCATCAAAGAAAACAGACAGATCGAAACTCTTGTTTTCAAAGCTTCAGCTCTCTATCAGGGAAAGGATGGCCGAAAAGCCGAGATCCATACTTTCTATCATATTCTTCCTCAAGGAAGAATAGATATCGCCTCAACCATAAAAAACACTGGAAAAGTCGGATTTAACGACCTCGACTTTGACCTCTATTTTGGCCCCCATCATCGCTACTATTTCAGCCCATTCCATCGCAAGGAATATCCGGATTTGAATTTTCGCGTCTATCAGAAAAAAGAGCATTATCTGGCCTGGATGGATTTTAATCCTGTACAACCTGAAGAGGACGAAGAGATGCCGTTTCCAGGAGATTTGGCGCCAGGAGAAGAGTTCAGTCTGAGCTATATTCTCTTGGTTGAGACTCAAGGCGACTCTTTGCTCAACAAAATCTATGAGATCTTGGACATAAAACCAGAAAAAGCTTTTCTCTTTTTTGAAGACTTTGAAGGGGATCAAATGGAGGTCATTGTCCGGAATACTTTTTCTTCTTCTATCTTTTTCCGTTCCTTCATCAAAGAGCCTTTTGTACTCCAGATTCCTCTTCCCTTAGGAGTCTACAAGGTAAGGGCCAACTTCTTCCCTGCTGTATGTGAAGAACTCTTGGTGGTGGGAGAAGAGGGGGAAAACAGATGCCTGATCAAAAACCCGCCTCATGGTGGGCTGAAGGTGAAAATAAGAAACAGCAGAGGAGAATTTGTCCCTGGCAAGGTGACCTTCATCGGTCTAGATCCGACAAAAACACCTTATTTCAAACCCGAAGACCCGATCAAGGGCGGAAGAAAGTGGGAGACTTTTAAGAATTCCTGTTTTCCGCCGGAAGAGGGATTCGAGGTTAAGATTCCAGTGGGAACTTATCTTGTCTCGGCTTCCAGAGGACCTGAGTTTTCTCTGGATCAAAAAGTCATTGAAGTCCTCAAAGATAAAAAATTGGAGTTGGCTTTTCAAATCGATAAAGTGATAGAGACAAAAAGCCTTATTTCTATCGACCCCCACATGCACACTCTTCATTCGGATGGGAGGGTCAGTATCTCCGAAAGAATAAAATCCGTTGTAGCTGAAGGGATTGATGTAGCTGTGGCTTCGGAGCACAACTTTATCATCGATTATCATCCTATCCTTAAAAAGCTTGGTCTTGAGAAATATTTGTCCGTCGTCTCAGCAAACGAAGTCTCAACCAAAGGAATTGTGCATTTTAACACTTACCCTTTGGATTGTAGAAAAGAGGAAGAAAACAACGGGGCAATATGGCCTCTTGCTGAAGAAGCCACACCTCTATTTGAAGCCAGCCGCAGAAAAAATCCCCAGGCCATCATCCAAGTCAACCACCTCCGTGATGATGACATCGGTTATTTCAATAATTATCGACTCGAGAAGGAATCTGCATCTGTCGCTTCTCCCTATTTTGATACATCTTTCGATGTTCTGGAAGTCATGAATGGGCCCTATTTTCATTCCGACAATCAATCATCCATTGAAGATTGGTTTCATCTCCTGAATCGGGGCTATTATTTTCCCATCGTCGGTTCTTCAGATTCTCATTCAATAGACAAAGATGAGCCAGGCTATTGCAGAACTTATGTTTTTTATAAAGGAGGAAAAGGGGACAACCTGGATTTGTCTTCTCTTATTCAAGCTATAAAGAAAGGACAATCTTTTATCACTAATGGCCCATTTGTGGAATTCAAAATAAATAACAAATACGCTCCCGGCGACACCTTTACCCAGACAAGAGGAGAAGTGAATGTTTCGATCAAAGTCAAGAGTGCTCCCTGGGTTTCTGTCGATGAAGTCCGGCTTATCATAAACGGAGAGAGAGAAATTGTGTATCTTCTGAAAAGTCAGCAAAAATCAATTCTCAAATTCTCAAAAGAAGTAGACTTGAAGCTCAAAAGGGATTCTTATATAACTGTTGAAGTCATAGGTGAGAAAAGCCTTTATCCTGTCTTACAAAGCGCAGCAGAGGATGGCGAGTTGGAAGAGGCGAGCTTTCCCTATGCTTTGACCAACCCTATTTTCGTCGATGTAGATGGCAACGGAACCTTTGATCCCCCTTGGCCTCAAANNAGGATCGAAAGAGGATATGATTGACAATCTTTCAACCAAACCAACAAGGGAAGAAATAAATAAAAATTGAAATTCAAACACGTTAGACCTTTAGACCCTCAATCCTTTTACAGCGTCCCTAATGTTATCACTCTTATTAGATTTGTGGCTTCCCTCTCTTTTTTCATCCTGGCCCTTATCAAGATGAATCCCACCTATAATTTCATAGGACTCGGAATACATTGGTTCGGTGATGTCCTCGATGGAAATTATGCACGAATATTCAAACAGGAGACAATCTTAGGGGCCGAAATCGATATCATTGCCGACCGGGTGGAAACACTCTTTTTCTATATCAATTTTCTTCACTTCCACCCTCAACTGTACCTTCCAGCCGCTATCTATCTTGTCGACTTTGCCTTTGTTGACTTTTACTTAAGTTATCAATTTGTGAAATTTGATATTATCTCTCCCAATTATTTCTATAAAGTCGACCGCACTGTTCACACTCTGAACTATACCAACCTGGCGAAATTTTTAAACTCCACAATGGTGACTTTAATCCTAATCTTTCTTCCCCAATTCCACATCATAGCGACAATCTCTGCTTGTCTTTTAAACGGCGTGAAAATATTTTCTATCCATCTATTGAAAAAAAAGCCGTATAAAAAATAATGCCTCATAGAGCCTTGGTTACAGGGGCTACCGGATTCATCGGAAGCCATTTGGTTGAAAATCTGGCGGCTAAAAATTGGGATGTCACTTGTATCGTCAGAGAAAAGAGCCGAACGGATTTTCTCCAAAATCTACCGGTGACAATCCTTAAGGGTCCGATGAGCCAAATCAACTTCCTGGAAAAAGCTGTCGAGGGGCAGGATTATATCTTTCATCTTGCCGGACGAATTCGCTCAACAAGCCCTGAAAGATATGATATAGCCAATCGCAAACTCACCAAAGACCTAGCTCATGCCTGTCTCAGCAATAACCGAAACCTTAAACGCTTTATCTTTGTCTCCTCCATCTCCGCCGCTGGCCCTTCCCCTCCAGGTCATTACTCTGAAGAAAAAGATCCCCCTTCCCCGACTTCTGAGTACGGAAGAAGCAAGCTCCGGGCCGAAGAAGCCATTCAGAAGATTTGGAACATCATTCCTTGCACGATCATCCGGCCATCTAGCGTTTATGGCCCAAGACAGCAAGAAACCGAACTCCTCATAAAACTGATAAGGAAAAGAATCGTCCCGCTCCTCAAAGACCGCCCCCCGACAACAAGCCTCATTTATGTCAAAGATCTCATCAAAGGCATTCTCCAGGCGGCATTCTCCTCGAAAGCAACAAGCCAGGTCTACTATCTCACTGACAGTAAAGGTTATTCCTGGCGAAAAATTATTCTCACAGTAAAAACCCATGTCTTGAAAGATGCTTTGTTTTTGCCCTTTAATGAAGGATTCATTTCTTGTTTTGCCTGGCTGGCCGACATACTAAAGACCATCAGAATTATAAAATCTTATTTTGGCCGCAGAGCATGGCAGGTGATGATTCTGACTCCTTGGCTTTTCTCATCGGACAAGGCCAGAAGAGATTTTGGATACAAGGCCTGCTACACCCTAGATGAAGGCATCAAGGAAACGGTCAATTACTATTCAAGGGCAAAATCTTCTCCCTAAGACGCTTTTCATCTTAATAGAAATCACTCCGTCTCTCCTTAAACATTTGTCCAGTTTATTCTATTCACTTAGCAGCATCCGTACTCAAGAAAAATGTCTTGAAGAATATTAAAATATTCTCTTTCACCACGGAAAATGAAATTCTTAATATGATCTATTAAAATTTGGCTACAGTTTGCCATATTTTTCATTTTCTGGTAAAAAAAAGCTGCATCATAACATATTTGGACCGATAAAAGATGACATATACTGCTCTTCCCTCCTGCTCAAAAAAAATCTGTTGTATCGTTAATCCTCAGGCCGCAAGAAAAAAATGGGAACGGAAAAAGAGCCTTAAAAAATATATCCAAGAAAACTTGCCCTGTGAGCTCGTTGATTCCCATCAAAGTAAGGAACACACCATAGAGCTTTCCAAAAGACTGTGCTCTGACCAAGATATCATCGTTGCTGTGGGAGGAGACGGCACTATTGCCGATGTGATTCAAGGAATTATAGATGCTAGGAAAGGAAAAGAAGTTCTTTTGGGAATCCTTCCTCTTGGAAGCGGAAATGCTTTCCGAAAATCTTTCAAGATCCCCAAGAACCTCAAAAGAGCCTTGTCCATCATAAAGAATGAAAAGACAAGAGAAATAGATCTGATTAAGGTAGAGGGAAAAACAGCCGGCTTTGCCAGCATTGGAGCCACAGCAGAAGTGACTCAGAAAAGATATGATCATAAAATTCCAGGCTTTTTTGGCCATCTCTATGCGGGAAGAATTTTACTCTCTATTCCCAGAAAAAACGTTGAATTAGAGCTCTTCGATGGAATGGATGAGAACAGAGAGAATTTTGATAAAAAAATCCTTCGGATCAGCATATTTGATTGTGTTGTAGCGAAGACAAGCTATTTTGGCTATGGCTGGAAGATGGCTCCCATGGCCGAGGTCGACGACGGATATCTTGATATCACCATTTTCGAGACCAGTGGAAAAAAATATCTGTCTTTATTTCCTCTCGTTTTTTTTGGCCTTTACCAAAAAACTCAGAAGCATTTCAAAGCCAGGGAGATAATCGTTCGAGGAAAAGAACTATATGTCCAGTACAACGGAGAAATGCTGGGGCTGAGGGATGAAGTCAGGATGCAGGTCCTTCCCCGAGCTCTAAAGATTATCAGTCCCTAAAGCCTAGAGGGATTGATAAGCAATTCCTGGTACCTGGTACAATAAAAGCTAAATACCTTAATTCATCTAGACTCTAAAATAAAATCTTTACCCCTTTGCTATTATCTCAACCTCGATAAAAACAGACAAAATATCCGCATTTTCAAGAGAAGTCGTCCCTCTTGTCGACGATTCTTTTTGCTAACTCAAGCGCGGTCTGGAGGGATTGTGGCTGGCCCAAATAGGAGTTTTATTTTAAGAAAAAGGCATGATGATCGCACCGGTGAGGAAGTCTCCATAAACCTCAGCTTTTCCTCTCATATAAAGAAAACCGACATAGGCTGCTGTAACGGCATCGAGTTCATGAGGGGAAAGGCTTTCCTTCAAGCCTGTGATCCCCAATCTTTTTAAACCTTGCCTAAGCTCTATGAGGCTGTGTTTTACCCGGGGAAGTCCCAAAACATCCTGCGCTCCTCCTGGGTAGATTTCCACNNTGTCTCATCGCGCCCAGGGTGATAGGGAAAAAAGGAATTTTCCTCTTCTTCAATTCCAGATCGCAGGGACGAAAATGCTTTCCACTTCTGTCCTTGATAGATTTTCTTCCTGGAGGCAAGGTCAAGGGAGCGTCGATAGTCACAAGATCAGGAGATTCCTTCGTTATAAGATGCTCTATTTCTTCATCAGAGTAGAGATGACACGTCTGGGCCTTGAGCTCTCTCAGAAGACAAATCCCTGTGGGCCGGCTGGCAACACCGGCCAGATCGATGCCTAATATGAAAAATTCATTCATCACAAACGAGGAGAAATAATATCAGGTTCAAAATTATCATCCAAAGAAATCCAAGTCAATAATCATGAATTTTTCTGTTAAGATCTTCTTTTCTGTGATAAAGAATATGTTTTTCAAATCATGGCAGAGATTCTTTGCAGATGGCCTCGCTCCCTTCAGGCATTTCAAATCTTCAAAGGCCGCTTTGACCGCCCTCGAGTATCTCTCCGATATTACAAGCGAGGAGAACTCGAATAAGCCTGTTTCGGTGGGCTAAGAATCGGGCTTTAAACTCGAATGAATCTATCGGGATCATAGGAAAATATGTTATAATTCAGGAGATATCGAATCATCGAGTTTAGGAGGAATTATGAAAAAATATTTTATTCTTATTCTCATTCTATCCTTTATTATGGCGGGATGCGCGGCTCACTTTCATCTAGATTTTCTGGGTAAGGATAAAATCGAGGAGGTCGTTCTCCTTCAAAGCAATGCGAAAGAAAAAATCCTCATCCTTGATGTCTCAGGAATCATCGGGACTTCCATCCAATCCGGGCTATTTGAAAGGGAAAAGGATATCCTCTCTCGAATCTACTACAGATTGAAAAATGCATCTGAGGACAGCCAGGTTAAGGGAGTGATTCTTCGTCTAGACACACCAGGAGGAGAAGTGACGGCCAGTGATATCCTCTATAATGAAGTGCTGAGATTCAAGAAAGAGACCGGAGCACCGGTTGTGGCTTTGATGATGGGGCTGGCCACCTCAGGCGGGTATTATGTGGCTTCAGCCTGTGATGAAATCATTGCTCATCCTTCCACGATCACAGGCAGCATCGGCGTGATCTCCATATTTCCTAACCTTCGGGAACTCTTCGGTAAAATAGGAGTGGATTTTAACATCATAAAATCAGGCGACATGAAAGACGCGGGAAGCACTTTTAGAGATCTTACAGAAGAAGAAAAAAAGGTTTTTCAAGGAATTATCGATGAACTCTATCAAAAATTCTTAGAAGCTGTCTATGCCAAAAGAAAAGAGGCTCTTTCCTTTGAAGAACTCAAAAAAATCGCCGATGGGCGCATCTATACAGCCAGCCAGGCATACCGGTCTAAACTCATAGATGAAATCGGGTATTTTGATACCGCCCTGAAAAAAGTCCTCTCACTTGCCTCCTTGAAAGAAGCCAAGGTCATCTCCTACACCTATTATCCAAAGAGAAAAACAAATATCTACGCCACCAGTCTCCACAGTTCATCACTTCTTGAAGAAAAAAATCTCGATAAAATTTTTAGCCAATTGAAAAGTGGATTTTATTATATCTGGCTTCCCCAGCTCTCAAATTAAGAGAAAGATCCGTCAGCCGAACTTCATTCACCAATTCTGGCTTCTACGACAAAAGAGGGTGCGTTCAATATATGATTCTTAACAGTGCAGGTATCGACTGACTTGATGACAGCATTCCTATATTTTTCTGGAAACTCCTGAGGAAGTCGAATCTCGATAAAAATTTTTTCAATCATCCTGGAATCTGGATTCTTTTCTGTCCGCATCACAACTTCGGCTTTTTCCGCAGGTATCCCTCTTTTCTTACAGAAAGCCAGAACATAAAACCCAGCACATGTGGCAATCGAGGCTAGGAAGAGATCGAAAGGAGCAGGCGCAGAACCTTCACCCCCTGCATGGACAGGCTGGTCGGTCTTTATCGTAAGTCCTTTATATTCAGCGTCTACACGCATTCCCCCTGGAAAAGTGATTCTCATTTCTTTGTCCACGACTCTTTTCCTCCTTGATGTAAGTCTGAAAAATTATTTTTTAATTGAATTTCTTATTGTTGTCAAAAAATTTTTCTCTTTTTATCCTGGAGAAGATAAGGTAAATATGAGTTTTAATTCTCATTCTCTTTTGTCTATCCCTTTAGAAAAGAGGGCCAATAATAACCGCCGATCCCTTGAACTCAAAGTCAGTCTTCCAAAAAGATCATGGATCATCTCTGTCACATGAGATTTATTACCTTCGTGGATAAAGTTTTTTTCCTCCAGCTTTCTCAGTATGAGCCGGATACATTCCTGCTGGTCTCTCCGAGAAATGGGCTGGTCATAGGCGGCCGTGCCTCCTTTTTTAAGCCGATGATTAAAAACCTGGAACAAAGTGAGAAGCACAGCAGAAGAAAGGTTATATGAAGGTTGTCTCGAGGCTTGGGGAATAGAAAATATGAAATTAGCGCTTTTGAGTTCTTCTGAAGTTAAACCAGTCCTTTCACATCCAAAAAGCAGTCCTATTTTAGTGGAATTAGGATACTGAAAGATTTTGGCAACAGACTCTTCCAAGCTTAACAAGCTGAAATTCTTTCTTTTTTTTGAAGTGGCGGCAAAAATAAGATGAAGATCTGCAATCGCCCTATCCAGGCTTCCATAAAACTCGGCGTTCTCCAATATCTCAATGGCATGTACAGCCGTGGAGTAAGATTTTTGAGGAAGACTGCTGGCTCCAACAATGCGCAAATTCTCGAATCCGGTGTTCATCATGTTTCGGGCCACAAGCCCTATATTCTCTGGCTTTTCTGGACGGACGAGGATAACCGTGAGCCTCTCCTTGATACAGAATTTTTCTCTTCGACTTTTTAAACTCATCCACTCTATTATAAAAGAGCTACTCTATAAAGGCGAGCTGATATAGCCATCTTTTTCCGTCATACAAGAAGATTTAAAAATAGGTTTTTGATACTAATTTCATGATGGAAAAAGACTCCTCCCGAATTGATTCTGAATTCACTGAAACCCTCGACCTGAATAAAACAGTTAGTAAGTTCTCAGGAGAGGAATCACTCGAAAAGAGTGACATCAAGGATATATAACAGCTCCCATCGGGAGCTTGAAGGCATTGAAGGATTGAAGCAGGAATGCTTCTATGGACTTTTTTTCACCTAAAATCTTCCGGTGCTTCCAAATCCTTTCTTCCCTCTTGTTGTCTCTTCGAGCTCTTCCACATCGACAACTTTCACTTCAGTCACAGGCTGGATTAAGATTTGAGCAATCTTCATCCCTTTCTTGATCACAAATGGCTTATTCCTCAGATTGGCCATAACCACCTTGACTTCTCCCCTGTAACCGGAATCAACCACTCCTGCCAAACGATGGACTCCTTCAAGGGAAAGGCCAGACTTATCCCAAATCAGCCCAACAAACCCATCGGGGACAGCCATTTGGATCCCTGTAGATATGGCCTTGACTTCCCCTGCTTGCAAAACACAATCAACCGCAGAAAAGACATCCAGGCCAGCATCTCCCCTATGGCTGTAACGGGGGAGTTTGGCTTTTTCTTGAATTCTTCTGACTTTCAGTTCCACGGTTCACAAACTCTCGACTCTAACCTCTTCAAAGTATGGTTCTGCTATCTTGGCGAAAGCTTGGATTTCCTGTTTGGAATAAGGAATGATCTGATTATAATAGTCATCGATCGTGCTCTTGGCGACAAATTGTTGGATTTGAAAGATCTTTGTTCCTTTGAGTATTTGCCCAATCTCTATGATGTCACCCGAGCTTACCAAACCAGGAACTACTGTGGTACGGAAGATGTACTCAAGGCCTGAATCTTTGATGATCGCAATACTCTTCAGAATATCTTCTGTATTGATTGGCGACTTCACAACTTCTTCATATCTCTCTAAGGCAGCTTTGACATCCATGGCCACAAAGTCTATGAGCTTCGCCTGTATCAACTCTTGCAGTCTTGAGGGAAAGGCTCCATTGGTGTCGATCTTTACCAGAAGATTCCTCTCTTTGATAAGAGAAAGAAGAACCTCCAAATCTTCATGGAGAAGAGGCTCTCCTCCTGAAATACAGATACCCTCGAGCCAGTTTCTTCTGGAATCAAGGAAGCTGAGGAAATAATCTATAGGAAACGAAGGAAGGGTCTCGGCTCTCAGTACAAGATCTGAATTATGGCAGTAGGGGCACCTGAAATTGCAGCCTCCTAAAAATACAGTGGACGAGATGTAGCCAGGNNGATGAGATGTAGCCAGGAAAATCCTTAGGGGTGAACTTTTCTATACCTTTGATCTCAACCACTCTTCGAGCTCCTGCTTATTGTTTAAAACGGTGAGCACTTTTTCGTCATCCTGGACCACAAGTGTGGGGATAATGATCGATCCCTTTTCATCACGTTTGAGAACGCCCAAAAACTCTCTTATCTTTGATTTACTTGCCTTCAAAATCAGGTTGTACTCGTGTCCCTCGAGAGGGGTTCTTTTCAAATATTCCTT
>JABAOF010001284.1_pt3 | contig 19949 bp, 17 predicted proteins | sample 7062171 | NCBI WGS metagenome assembly JABAOF01 (sample SAMN14538628, study PRJNA623070) | marine sediment metagenome | biome: marine biome [ENVO:00000428]; feature: marine pelagic biome [ENVO:01000023]; material: deep marine sediment [ENVO:00002113] | place: India: Gulf of Khambhat ...
GTGGGAGATCCTTTCAAGGATACCTCGGGTCCCTCCATGAACATACTGATAAAACTGATGGCCATGGTCTCGCTGGTGTTGGCGCCGCTATTCGTCTAACCGGCAGCCGGCCGAGAAACAATTCCTCGTTTGAATATTTCTCCGCCTTGCGGGTACATCAGGAACAGGACACAAGAAGAACTGTGAGGCAGGCCTGAACACGCGCCTCTTGCGGACACTGTGCCACGCGGAGTTTTGGATGCAAGACAGGAGAGGAAAAACATGGATTCTGTCTATCGCTGAATGCTTTGAACTGGTTCGGTGAAACTTTTGGTCTACAATTCCGTCTAAAATTGTTGAGAACTTGATATTCAGGGGAAAGGAGAAGTGATGGAGCAAACTATTCCTTCTGTTCAGCCTGAGGAGAAGACCATGGGGGGAGCATCGAAAGTCTTCAATATCTTCTTTGAGCCTCGAAAGGTGTTCGAGAGTCTGAAGATCAAGCCAACCTGGGTGCTACCTTTCATCATCGTGGCTTTGCTGGGTATGGGTTTTTTCTACTACACCTTCCCTTACATGATGGATCAACAGGTGCAGAGAATCCAGGAGAACGAGAGGATTCCGGAGGAGCAAAAGGAACGGATCATAGAGACACTTAAAGAGAAGGAGCACCCACCCGTATGGCAGCTGGCTATAGCACCGGCTGGCAGCTTGATCGCTTTGGTGATAGTATCTGCCGTGTTGTTTTTCGTCTTTAACGTCCTTATGGGCGGAGATTCCACTTTTCGAAGGGCGTTCTCCGTGTACTGCTACTCCGCGCTCGTAGCGATCCCCTCAATGATCGTGAAGTTTCCTCTGATCATGTCCAAAGGAAACCTCAATGTCCAGACCAGCCTGGCCTTGCTTTTGTCGGCCGACGCCAAGGATACCTTTCTATATAGCGTCTTGTCCAGTTTCGACATCTTTACTGTCTGGCAGGTGATACTGGTTTCAATGGGCCTGGGGGTGATGTATGGATACACCACCAAAAAAGCTTTCACCGCTGTTTTCATTCTTTGGATAGTCTGGATTCTGCTGAAATCCGGACTGGGTACCATGCTCGGAGGAATCATCAGATTCTAACAGCAGGGAGGAAAAAGATGACAAGGATTATCGTCTCAGCTTTGTGTTTATCTCTTATTCTCACTAACCTTTGTGGGGGTCAGGTTGAACCAGTTTCCCCCAGAATGTACTCGCTGGATGAGTGCATCCAGCTGGCAGAGAAACACAATGCCAATCTCATAGCTGCTGCACAATCTTATAAAGCAGCAAAGAGTCGGGTGTGGACGGGTTGGGGTGCCCTCCTTCCCCGTTTGGATTCCGACTTGTCTTATTCTCGGACGGTCTATGGGCCAAGCGAATTTCCGAGATACGATCCACTGTTGGGTAAGGTGGTTTTGGACACTGTCGGCGTACGGAGCTCCAAAGGTTATAGAGCCCAGATCAGTGCCGGCCAGAGTTGGTCTTTGGGAGGGTACAATTTCTACCAAATCAAGGAGTACAACGCGTCAAGGAGCGTTGCAAAGAATGAATACGAGCTTCAACGGCAAGAGCTGATTCTTAACGTCAAGCAGGCATACTTTGATGTCTTGAAAGCCAAGATGCTTTTGGAGATCCAGAAAGAAGCTCTCAGGCGGGCGAGTGAGCAGCTCAAGATAGCTCAGACCAGATACGAGCTAGGTGCTGCCTCTTTTTCGGATGTTCTCAAAGCCAAGGTCCAGTACGGAGACGCGGAGTTGGCGCTGATCAACGCAGATAACAGCCTTAAACTTGCCAAAGCCAGGCTGAACAGCTGGATGGGACAGAACGTCGATTCTCCAATCGACGTGGAGGAAAACTTAACCGTGCCGGAGTTTGACTACTCCTATGAGAATGCCGTGAAAGAGTCAATGAAGCAGAATCCAAGAGTGAAAAGAGCTCAGTCTGATCTAAGGGCAGCTGAGGCTTACCTGGGAATGACCCGAAGTGGCTTCTTTCCTAATCTGAACCTATCCGGCTCCTATTCCTGGAGCAACCCGGAGCTAGATCAGCTGAAATACATTCGCGAGCGCGATTACTCTTGGAGCCTCTCGGCTTCCGTAAGCCTGAACATCTTTGACAATTTCGGAAAGAATTATAACCTGTCTTGGGCCAAAGCCGCCAGAAATTCAAAAAGGGAAGATTTCTCCCAGACTAAAAGAGAGGTGGCTTTGGAGCTCAAGCAAGCTTTTCTGAATGTTCAGCAGGCTAACGAGAAGATCAATCTGACCAAGGAGAAGGTGAAATCGGCCAGGGAGGATCTGGATTTGGTGCAGGAGAAGTACAATCTGGGAGCGGCAAATATTCTGGAGCTTCTGGATGCCGAGGTGAGCTTTAAGCAGGCGGAAGCAGATCAGGTGGAAGCTCTTTACGACTATAACCTGGCAGTGGCTCAGTTTGAGAAGGCAATGGGCAGGTGAGAAAAACGCCGAAAAGATGTGAATCGGTGTTGGAAAATCGTCGAGATGAATCGTAACATTTTGTAGCCGCTGTTTCACGTCCAAGTTTTGATAAAGCGAACATAATCCCGTAACTTCAGTTTGTTGCAGAATAGTTGACTTTTTGGAGGAAACATGAAGAAGAAGAAAAAAATCCTTATCATCCTGGGCGCAGTAGTGGTGGTGGCAATCATCATCGTAGCCAATGTCTTGAAAAGCGGAGAGAAAACATACCAGGTCCAGGCGGAAAAGGTGGAAAGAGCTGATATAACCTCCATCGTGACCGCCAACGGAAAGATCATTCCCCGAACAGACGTGAAAATCTCGGCCTATGTGCCGGCAAAGATAGTAAAGCTGCCTGTGGAGGAAGGGGATATTGTCAAGAGGGGACAGCTTCTGGTGCAGCTGGATGCTACCGAGTACAGAGCAGCGGTAAACCGGGCCAAAGCTGAGCTGGCATCAGCCAAGGCCAGTAAGGAACAATCCCGACTGACCTATAACAGGAGGAAGGAGCTTTTCGAAAAGAAGCTTTCCTCCCAAGAGGAATACGACATGGCGAAAACCGATCTCGATCTGGCCGAAGCCAGACATGAACAAGCGGTAGCCAGTCTGGAGCAGGCAAACTATAATCTCAGTAAGACCACCATGACCTCTCCCATGGATGGAATAGTCACCTCTCTGAACGCCGAAGTTGGGGAAATCGTCATGATAGGGACCATGAACAATCCCGGCACGGTGATCATGACCATCTCAGACATGAGCGAGATAGAGGCAGAGGTGGAGGTGGATGAGACTGACATAGCCGAGGTGAAGGTAGGCCAGGAGACAAAGATCGAAATCGACGCTTATCCCGACACCAGCTTCAGGGGGGAGGTGACCGAAATCGGGCATACCGCGCGCATCAGCGGTCTGGGAACTCAGGATCAGGTCACCAACTTCCTGGTGAAGGTAATGCTTTTGGATGATGTGGCCAGCATCAGACCAGGGATGTCCGCCTCCGTGGATATTACCACCAATCATCGCGAAGATGCACTGAACGTTCCCATACAGGCGGTGGTGATGAGGGAAGAGAAGGGCGACACCTTGACGGCGAAGGAAGAAGAGGGGGAAGGGGCACTGGCATCCACAGATAGCGCTTCTCAAAAATCCGGTGAAAAGGAGAAGAAAGAGAAAAAAGAAGTGGAGGGAGTATTTGTGATCAAGGAAGGAAGGGCCGAATTCGTCGAGGTTGCCACCGGAATAGCTGATCAGCAGAACATAGAGATCGTCTCCGGGATGAATGAGGATGACATGGTGGTCACCGGAAGCTACAAGATACTGAGAACTTTGAAGGACGGAGATAAGGTGAAGGTGACCCAGAAAAGGGGCACAGGAGAGGAACGAAGGTGATGACGGAGACAAAACGTTCAGCCGCGGCTCGACCCAGACAGAGGTCCTGAGAGTGTGCATGACGCTGTCAGCTTATTCAGGAGAGAGGTAAAGTGTTAATCAGAACCGAAGATTTGTGGAAGATATATGAAGTGGGGGCAGAGAAGGTAAATGCCTTGGCGGGCGTCTCGATGGAGATAGAAAAGGGAGAGTATACCGCCATCATGGGGCCCTCCGGGTCCGGAAAGTCGACTTTGATGAACCTGATCGGATGCTTGGATACCCCCACCAAAGGCAGTTATTACCTGAATGACAAACTGGTGAGCCAAATGAACGATGATGAGCTGGCCCGCATCAGAAACAAGGAGATTGGATTCGTGTTTCAAACCTTCAATCTTCTGGCTCGTGCGACGGCGGCGCATAATGTGGAGCTCCCCTTAGTCTACAATGGAACAGAGTCGGAAATTCGGAGGAAGAAAGCTCGAGAGGCTCTAAGGCTGGTGGATTTAGAGGATAGAGCAACCCACAAGCCCAATGAGCTGTCCGGAGGCGAGCGACAAAGGGTGGCGCTGGCCCGTGCCTTGGTGAACAATCCTTCCCTGATTCTGGCAGACGAGCCCACCGGAAACTTAGACACCAAGACCGGTCACGAGATCATGAAGATATTCGAAAAGCTCCACCGGCAGGGAAATACTCTCATCATAGTCACCCACGAGCAAGACATCGCCTCCTGCGCCGATCGGGTGATATATATCCGGGACGGAGCCATTGAGAGAGAGGAAAGGACAAAGAAGTGATTGGGGCTGGCAAGTAATGACGCCCCACCAAAAAGGAGTATTGAACCGAAAACCCGCTTATATATGCATTTTTTGGAAGGCATATTCATCGCTTTAAGATCTCTGGTAGCAAACAAGCTCCGGTCGATTCTCACTCTCATCGGGGTGATTATCGGTGTGATGACGGTAATCGCCGTGGTCTCCATCATCTCCGGAATGAACCGCTACGTGGAGGCGGAGATCTCCAGCATGGGTTCCACCACGTTTTTGATCCGGAAGTTCGGCATCATCACCTCCGATGAGCAGTGGTGGGAACAGCGACAGAGAAAGAACTTCTCGCTGGAAGATATGGAAGCCATCAAAGAGAATTGTCCTGACTGTTGGCGGGTAGGGGCTCAGGCTGTAACCTGGCGGAAAGTCAAGTACAAGAATAAACATTTGTCCCGCATGGCCGTTGTAGGAGCTACCGCCAACATCACGGAAATCTCCGATCGGGAGGTATATGAGGGAAGGACTTTTTCCGAATTCGAAGTCCAGCATAACCGGCGGGTATGCTTTGTCGGCTGGGACATAAAAGAGAATCTGTTTCCCAATGAAGACCCCATGGGAAAAGACATCAAGATCGGTAATCACAGGTTCCGCATCATTGGCGTGGCAGCAAAAAAGGGGACCTTTTTGGGACAAAACCAGGATGATTACGTTTTGGTTCCCATAACCACTTATGAGAAGCTCTTTGCCCGGCGCTTTTATCTTTCGATTTTCGTCAAGGCAATAGACTTCATGTCCATGCAGGATGCCATGGACCAATGCCGCGTGATCCTGAGGGCGCGCAGAAACGTAGACTACGATAAGCCGGATGATTTTGCCATCCTGACCTCCGAGAGTGTCATGGACTTCTTCCGGCAGTTTACCCAGCTGGCACTGCTGGTGATGGGGGGAATCGCGTCCATCTCTCTGGTGGTGGGGGGCATAGTGATAATGAACATAATGTTGGTCTCCGTCACCGAGAGAACCAGGGAGATAGGTATTCGCAAAGCCTTGGGAGCCAGAAGAAGAAATATACTGTGGCAGTTTCTGGTGGAAGCAGTGACCGTGGCGCTGGTAGGAGGAGTGGCCGGTATAATAATGGGTGCGATCATAGCCAAGTTGATCGCGGTGGCCAGTCCTCTGCCCGCATCGGTGGAGCTCTGGTCCGTAGTGGTGGCTCTGCTTGTATCCTCCTCGGTAGGAATATTCTTCGGGATATTCCCTGCCATGAAAGCCGCCCGGCTGCACCCCATCGAAGCATTAAGATATGAATGAGCGCCGGAAATATCAATCGGCTTTGCCACATAAGATTAGTCTATGATAAACATTTTCGAGATAAAAGAAGCCATGTCCATGGCCCTGGCGGCCATCAAAGCCCATAAGATGCGCGCTTTTCTGACCGTGTTGGGAGTGCTGATCGGAGTTACCACGGTCATCGCCATGGTCTCTATAATAACCGGCTTGAACAAGAGCATGTCTCAACAGATAGAATCGTTGGGCTCGAATATCATCTGGGTCACCAGGTTTGAAATCGGCATCCGGTTTGAGGGCCCCACAGAGGAGGAGCGAAACCGCCCGCCCATAACCTTCGAGGACGCCATGGCAGTGGCGGAACTTTGCCCCTCGGTAGATGCGGTTTCTCCGCAGAACTGGGGACCCGGGTCCAAGACTGTGAAGTACAAGGACAACAAGGTCAGCCGATTTGAATTAATCGGGATTATGCCTTCGTATGAAGTGGTCAACAACAATTACGCGGAGGAAGGAAGATTCTTCACCGATAGCGACGTGAACTACCGGGCCATGGTAGCAGTTCTGGGACGGGACGTGGCCGACGTGCTCTTCCCCAACTTGGATCCGATCGGCAGAGAGATCAGCATCGCCGGGCGGAACTTCGCCCCCAGGAGATTCACTGTCATCGGTGTGATGGAAGAAAGGCCGTCGATTCTGGGAGACAGCCAGAACAACTTCGTTCTTCTGCCTCACCCCACCTACAAGAAGCTGTATCCGGAGGAAAAGGAACTTCTCCTGGTAGCAAAGCCCGAAAGCCCGGAAGTTATTGATCAAGCCATCGAGGAGATCACCCAGGTGATGCGAATTCGCAGGGGGCTGTCGGCAGACAAACCCAACAATTTTGCCATTGCCACGCAGGATGATCTGATGGACATGTACCGGAACATCACTAAAGCCATCTATATGGTGATGGTGGTGATCTCATCCATCGGGCTTCTGGTGGGAGGGGTGGGGGTGATGAACATCATGCTGGTATCGGTCACCGAGAGAACCAGAGAGATAGGCGTTCGTAAGGCCATCGGGGCAAGAAAAAAAGACATTCTGTGGCAATTCCTTATAGAGGCCATGACCTTAAGCGGAAGCGGTGGAATCCTGGGAATAATCATCGGCTTGCTTCTTGGCGAGTTCGTCGCGGCGGTGTCACCTTTGCCCGCCGGGGTTTCCTTGTTCTGGATAGTCTTGGGATTCTCCTTTGCCGTGTCAGTGGGACTCATCTTCGGAATATACCCTGCCTACCGGGCGGCGCGGCTGGATCCCATCGTGTCCCTGCGCTATGAATGAAGAGAAAAAGGTGACATGGTCTGTGCTTTGTGCTACAAAAAGTCGGACCCCTCTTTGAGCCGTGCGTTATGTCGCGCTTTTTTGTTGCAAAACCGTTTGGAATGAACTATGCTTTGAAGGGGAAGAGGCGTATCATCATAGGAGTAGCCGAAGTTTTTTCAAACCATTACAGATGAGGCCAGTATGCGAGTCTTCACTCCCTTAGCTTTTTTCTGCGTTCTACTGACGTTTGTCCCCGCTTGGGTTTGTGGTCAGACTGATTTCGGTTATCTTGAGGAGCAAGAGCCGGTCTTTTTCGTAGATTACGCCGCCTTCAGAGAGGAAACCGGAGAGAAGTTCAGGCTGGAAGTCTATTACAAAATCTTCACCAAGGCGCTGACCTTTGTCAAGCAGGGGGAAGGTTTCAGAGCCTCGTACGAGATCGAGATCTTCGTCTCTAACAAGATCAACAAGCAGGTGACCGGAACGTCAATGGAGGAGGACTACTTTGTGGACAGCTACGAGGATACGCGTTTGCCATCCGATTTCCTGATAAATCAGTTGGCTCTCTCGCTTTACTCGGGAAGATATAAACTGAGGATAAGACTTATCGACACTAACTCCGGCTCGGCATTTGAGCAGGAGAGGGATTTCAAGATTCCCTCCCGCACTGAGGAGAAAATCCTTTTTTCGGATGTTCAGTTTGTCCGCCATGTTTCTGACACCGCTGGAGCGTCGAAATTCGAAAAGAAGGGGAAAGTGGTGATTCCAAGCGTGTCCAGAACCTTCGGCGATACAGATCCGACGCTCATGTTTTACTATGAGGTCTACGGGGGGCCCGACGACCCTCGGAGCTACCTTCTTCACTACCAGGTGAACCTCCTGAGCGGCCCATTTTCCCGCCGGGAGACCACGACGGTGATGTTGGGTGCGGAGGTGTTGTGGGTCTTCGACAGCCTTTCTTTAGAGAACTTTCCGTCCGGATACTACTCTTTGGAGATTGAGCTTCTGGACAAGGATAAGGTTCAGGCGAAAACAGAAAGACAATTTCAGATAGACTGGTCTTACGTGAACCTTCTGAGGAACGATTATTTCAAAGCCATCGAGCAGTTACAGTATGCAGCTTCCTCCGATGAGATGAAGGAACTGAAGGAGTCCCCGGAGGAGGAACGTCTGCAAAGATGGCTTGAGTTCTGGAAATCCAGAGACCCCACGCCCGACACTCCGGAGAATGAGCTTAAGGATGAATACTACCGAAGGCTGAAATACGTGAATTGGAATTTCGCTTTGCCCACCAAGGAAGGTTGGGAGACGGATATGGGAATGGTGTACATGGTATATGGGCACCCGGACGAGGTGGAAAAACATCCCTTCGATCGGGACGTCCGGGCTTTTCAAAGATGGTATTACTACAAGGAGAACAGGGTATTCCTGTTTGTCGACCGGGGAGACGGTGAGTATGAGCTTCAGCCTCCCTACGACGGGAAATCACAGTATTATAGAGGACGACAATATTAAACCGAGAAAGGTTTTTCTGAAAAAGAATGGCCTTGAATCATAAGATTTTGGCCGTTATTCTATGGCGCCTGAGAAACGCGGGGTGATCATGGTGAAAAGAGACTCTTTGGGACGCAAGATTTTTCTGACTTTTCTCTTCTTTTTCGTTGCCTTCACCTGCTCGTGGGCAGAGGAACCTCGTAGCTTTCGAGTCGGGGTAGATTACGCCTCTTTTCGGAACTTTGCAGACAGTTCTCAAAGCTACGTAGAAATATATTATTCCTTTAATCGAAGAGAGCTCGAGTTCGTTTCCCAAGAGGAGGGATTGATGGCCACGGTTTTGATGCAGTTGAGCATCCTGGATCAAGAGGGAAACGAGGTGGAGAATCGGATGTGGAACAGCATGTGCAAGGTCAACGACGTGAAGGAAGCGCAGAGCGTGGACTACTTGATTATCGATCAGGTGGGAACTGACTTACGGCCCGGTAAGTACCAAATCCAACTGAAGGCGACGGACGTGAATTCCATGGCCGCAGGCGAAGTGAGCGTGCAAGCACAGGTAAAAGAATTCTCCGCAGGTCGACTACAGCTAAGTGATTTGGAGTTGGCTTTCAGCATCGAGGCGGATACCACCGGCGGACGTCTTACCAAGGCGGGTCAAAAGGTCCGGCCCAATCCCCTGAGGGCTTTCACACATAAGGGTGGAATGGTTTATTTTTACGCGGAGCTGTACAACCTGGCGTACCATGCTTCAGCCAAGCAGGAGTATGAGCTTAGCTTCAGAGTTCTGGATACCGCGGGAAAAAAGGTGAAGGATTTCGGAAAACAGACCAAGGTCAAGCCAGGGAATTCGGCCGTGGTGATGAGCGGGATCAACATCAGCACCTTGGCCGGAGGGGAATACGTTCTTCAGCTTGAAGCCAAAGATAAGGAGACCGGAAAGAAGACCTCTACCAGCAAAAATTTCGTGGTCATCAGGCAGTTGAGTGAGGAGGAGTTCATTGCCGAACAGATCAAAAGCTTCAAGCAGGAGGTTGTCTACATCGCCCTTCCCGGAGAACTGGATATGTTCGATCAGCTCAACTTCCAGGGCAAAAAGAGTTTCATGGACGAGTTCTGGAGAAAGAGGGATTCTGATCCTGAAACTCCTGAGAATGAGTCCAAACTGGAACACTATCGCCGCTTAAATTATGCTAACGCTCAGTTTTCACGAACCAGGGAGTCTAACGATGGCTGGAACACCGACATGGGAAGGGTTTACATCGTCTACGGGGAACCCAGCGAGATAGAACGACATGTTTCCAGCCGGGGTAGCAAACCCCGTGAGCAGTGGAACTACCACGAACTGGAGGGCGGCGCGTACTTCATCTTCGTGGACGAGGATGGGTATGGCGTGTATAGACTGGTTCACTCCAACTACAAGGGGGAAATAAACGACAGCCAGTGGGAGGAGCGAATCAGAACCGGAACCATGGATTAGAAAAAGGCATTCGACCGGCTATTACCCTTTCCGCATCTGGCTTTACCCAAGAAGCACCCGCTGCAGCGGATTTGAAAAGGAGAGAATGCGATCATGAAGAGGGTTCTCCTGCTCGGCATGTTCGCTTTTCTTATTGCGGGTTGCGGGAAAAAGGGCACTTCCCCGAAAGAGCCATTTGAGGTGAAGGTCGTCGATTTGTACGGACGGCCAGTACCCGGCGCCATAGTCGAAGGGGGAATAGACTGGGACTTCTTCCAGGTTAAGACCGATGACAGGGGTATTGCGACGGTCCCCGGCCAGGCTGAGGGGAAAAGAGCGGAGATCTATAAGGCCAATTACTTTCCCCATATAGTCCAATCGCTTTCGGCGACGCAATATACTCTCAATCCCACACCGCGTCAGTTCAGACGGATTGGAGATGCAGCAGGGAAGGCTATTCGGTTCGATTCAGGGACCCTGCTGACCATCGCCTATACCGGAGATTATCACGTGTATTCCTACGGCGACCAAGTGATCAGTGAAATCACCTCTGCCCAGCTTGCCCGGAATGTGAAGGAGACAAAACTCCGTGGCGATACACTCTGGCTTAGCACACACGAGGACGGCATCTATACCTATTCCCTGCAGAATCCGCTGGATCCGCAACAATTGCTCCATCTGGAGATTTTCGGAGATCTCGGCCCCTTCGCACTAAAGGATTCGATTATAGCTGTAGCCGATCCCTGGGAGCCGGGTCCGCTACGCGTTTTTTCCTACAGAGGCGACGGGCAGGTTCGAGAACTTTGTTCGATCAGGAATTTCATGGTAGGACAGATGGCTTTCCTGTCAGGCTATCTGGTCCTTATCGGCGGTAGCGAAACTCTGCCGACTGTTTTTGATTTGCAGGATCCCACGAGCCCCCGGCTGGTGTACAATGGTCTGGAATGGGAATGTGAAACCGGATTCTTGTTTGGTGACAGCTTGATCTTGGTGCCTCGATACGGCCAGGCTCACGGAACGGTTGGCTTCAGAATGCTTGATCTTTCCGACCCGTGCAATCCAGGCGCGGCGGGAGTATTCTCGGCCGACTCTTGGCTAACGCAAATCGTCAACGACAGCCTTGCGGTTGGATGCTATTACTTCCGTCGGTATTCGACCTCCGTTCTCACGGGGGACCTGTTGCATGGTTTCCAAACACAGGCGATTGTATATGAGGCTTGGGTACATCAATTCGGAGGGTGCGATCCTCCATACTTCATTATGGGAAGCGGTTTGTACAAACTGCAAGACCAATGAGATAAACTGTAAGAAAACGGCCCCGCAAGGCCTCTGAAGTTCGCTTATAGCTTTGGTTGAGGTGGTGAGCACAATAGATTGGTTTTCAATGGCTAACGAAAAGCTGCCCGGACTCCTGATGCACCCGATTCTCGGTCTTGACTAACCTTCAAACCTGCCCTTATGTTAATCAGAGACTCAAGCTCATGTAATCAGATTATAGCCGGAGACGAGACGATTCTCCGTGAGCTCCTGCATCCGGATAAAGCAAAGGTTCAAATTCGATACAGCTTAGCCCACGCCGCCATAAAACCCGGCCGGAGCTCACTGCCCCACAAGCTGAAAACCTCCGAGGTATACTATATCCTGGAAGGGGAGGGCATGATGCACGTGGATGATGAATCTGCGAAGGTTCACTGCGGGCAAGCCATCTACATCCCGCCGAATTCCACGCAACACATTGAGAATGCCGGTAGTTCCGATCTGAAATTCCTCTGCATAGTTGATCCCGCCTGGCGACCTGAAGACGAAGAAGTTCTGTAAAGCCAAAACCTTGGCTATTGTCGAAACCTGCGCGAAAGCATAAGCAATTAGCGGTGACTGAGATCACACGGCGATTTCACGCACTCCCCCTCCGATTTGGACTTGCCTTTTCTACCTCAAACTCATATATTCCCCACGACCGATGGCACTCCCGGTTTGAATTGCTGAAACCGCAAGAAGAGAATCGCCGCATTAATGATCGCCACTTCAAACCTTACCAAGATCTTTCAAGATAAAAAGAGGGGTGAAATCCGGGCCGTGGATTCCGTTAATATCGAGTGCAAGCCGGGTCGGGTTTACGGTCTTCTGGGCTTGAATGGGGCGGGCAAGACCACCCTGATGCGCCTTTTGTCCACCACGCTCAAGCCGACTTCGGGTACCGCTCAAGTGGCCGGCTGCGATGTCATTCAGGAGCCGGAGAAGGTGAAGGAAAAGATCGGATTCCTCTCTTGCGATACCGGGCTCTATCACAGGCTGACGGCTGAAGAAACGGTGGGCTATTTTGGGAGATTAAGCGGCATAAATGAAGATAAGCTTCATGATCGAGTGGACGAGATATTTGACAGGTTCAACATGAATGAGTTCAGGAAAAGGCGGGTGGATAAGTTGTCCTCGGGAATGAAACAGAAGATCTCCATCGCCCGGACTTTCATAAACGATCCGGAGGTATTGATCCTGGATGAACCAACACTGGGTCTGGACGTGGTTACTTCTCGAGGCATCATCGAGTTCATAAAGGAATCAAAACAGGCAGACAAGTGCATCCTCTTCTCCACCCACGTTATGTGGGAGGCACAGAAGCTATGTGATGATATAGCCATCATCCACAAGGGGAAAATACTGGAAGTGGGCACGCTGGAACAGCTCCAGGGGAAGACCGGGTTGAGCGATCTGGACGATATTTTTGTGAAGATAGTGGGAGAATAGGCTTATTGATATGTGAGAACCTCACCCTCTAATTTCCCTCTCCATGAGACGGAGAGGAGGACGGGGGTGGAGAGGTAGAAGACAAACACACAGGCAAAGATGAACATCAAAAAGGTCAAGATAATCTACTTCAAGGAAATGCTGGAGACGCTGAGGGACAGGCGCACTCTTATCTCCACCGTCCTTGTTCCTATAATCCTCTTCCCTGTCCTGATGTTCGGGATGAGCGCGGTGGTGGTGATGATGATGAGGAAAACAGAGGCCGAAGCCACCAAAGTTGCGGTGGTAGGGGAGGAGAACGCTTCTTCCTTTCTATCTTTTCTTCTGGATGGGGATGATTTTCAAAAAGTGGATGTGCAGGATTTCGAGTATGCTTTGAAGGAGAAAGAAATCCACGCTGCTTTGGAGTTTTCGCTCGATTTTGAGCAGAAGCTCACCCGAGGAGAAAGCAGCCAGGCAACAATATACTACGATGCGGCCGAGATCAGATCCAGCATCGCCTCGGAGAAACTGTCGGGAAAACTCAAAGACTATCAGGACAGCCTGGTGGCGGAAAGGCTCAGAGAGCGCAAAATCGAAAGATCACTGTTGCACCCCATCGAGATCAGCCGGAAAAACCTTGCTCCCGAGGAGAAGATGGGCGGATTCATGCTGGGGATGTTCTTGCCCTACATGATCGTGATTTTAGCCATGGTAGGTGCCATGTATCCCGCCATAGATCTGACTGCAGGGGAGAAGGAGCGGGGGACTCTGGAGACCATCCTGGTGACCCCGGTATCCCGTCTGGATATCGCCACGGGGAAATTCATAGCCGTCTTAACAGCTTCGTTGATAACCATCCTTCTGTCCACCGCGAGCATGAGTCTGTCAGTCGGTTTAGGGCTCGGCCAGATGAGCGAATTTGGTGCCGAACCGGTTTCCTTCACTTTGAGACCCCTTTCCATCATCCTGTTTCTGCTTTTGATGCTGCCATTAGCGGCTCTTTTCAGCTCTGCTCTTTTGTCCGTTTCCCTTTTCGCCAAGAGCTATAAGGAGGCTCAAAGCTATATTTCCCCTCTGATGTTTGTGGTGATCCTTCCCGCCATGATAAATTTTATTCCGGGAATTGAACTGGACTGGGCATTGGCTTTCGTCCCCATAGTCAACGTCTCGCTGGCATCTCGAGAGGTACTATTGGGGACATTCCGCTGGGAATTCATAGGACTGATCTTTGTCTCCACCTTCATTTATGCTTCCTTTTCAATCTTCGTCACCAAAAGACTTTTTGAGAAGGAGGATGTCCTTTTCCGCACCTGAGGCAAAAAGGGAACTGCATGATTCTACCAATGTAAGTTAAGAATATGGATGAATGCTGCCGCAGACCGTACGATAATCTCCTCTATTACGAGATAGCTTTTTCCTTTCGAGACATCTTCGCAGAATACTTCGTGAGTAGCAGAAGGCGGGGAGACTTGGGAGATGGAACGGGGGGTGTCAAGGTCAAGACTACGGTTTTTTGGAAGCTGGTAAATCGCACTGAGCAGACTTTTGAGGAAACAATTACTCAGGAGATCGACGATCACGGCAAGAAGCTCGGTATCATTGGGAAAGATATCAGAAGAACCATATTCCTCCAGAAGTTCTCGTTTCTTATGAGGGCTGACAGGCATTTTGAGTTTGTAGGCTGGTGGAACAACTGGAATCTTGACCAGCCATTGGAAGAAGCGCAGAAGATAGATCGACCAATCGCCCTGGTACGGAGAACATGAATTCTCGAACAACAAACCCAGGGTTGATGAAGATGAACGGATGAGGGCGAAATACGGTGTGGGAGAGGCGTGATGGTCACCTCTGGCGGACTGCAACGCACATCATGCCTGCTGCTCTCTGGATCCCGAGCATGACAAAGAAGCTATCTACAGGAATCCCAAAAAACGTTCTACTCTTGGGGGTGGTCAGCTTCTTGACTGATGCCTCCTCGGATATGATTTATCCGGTCTTGCCGCTGTTTCTCTCAGATGTCCTTAGATCCAGCGTGCTTTTCATCGGTCTGATTGAGGGAATTGCAGAGAGCACGGCCAGCATCCTGAAAGTTTTCTCTGGATGGTTCTCAGACAAACTGGGAAAGAGAAAACTTCTGGTAGCTTTGGGTTATGGGCTCTCTTCCCTGGGAAAACCCGTTCTCTCGGTGGTTGCCGCCGGCTGGCAGGTGCTTCTGGTCAGGTTTGCTGATCGTTTCGGCAAAGGGGTGAGGACCTCGCCCCGAGATGCCTTGATAGCTGATTCTGCTACCGAAGAGCAGAGGGGATTGTCCTACGGTTTTCATCGGGCCATGGATTCGGCTGGAGCAGTGGCAGGGCCGTTGTTGGCCTTTGTATTCCTGCCCTTGGTAAACGGGAACTACCGCGTTCTCTTCCTGATAGCCTCCGTTCCGGCGCTTCTGGCGGTCTTGATTCTGATTCTCTTCGTAAAAGAGCGGGAGAGAATAAGGGAAAAGGTTGGTGGTGCGGTTAAATTCGAGTTCTCCCGTTTCCATCCAAAGTTCAAGATATTCATCCTGGGAGTCACCATATTTGCCCTCGGCAACTCAAGCGACGCTTTTCTGCTCTTAAGGGCAAGAGATCTGGGCATTGGTCTGGTACACGTTCCTCTTCTTTGGCTGGGCATGCACCTGATTTATGCTCTGGTCTCCTCGCCCGCCGGAGTGTTGTCAGATAAAATCGGTCGCAAGAATCTGATCCTGTCCGGGTTGTTCATATACAGCCTGGTATATTTGGGCTTCGCCTTTGCCACCCGCCCCCTCCAGGTGTGGATGTTATTCGGCGCGTACGGGTTCTATTACGGACTGGCTGACGGGGCCATGCGGGCTCATGTGGCTGACTTGGTTGAGAAGAATCACCGGGCAACCGCCTTCGGCATCTATCATGGGGCGGTGGGTCTGACCACCCTACCCGCTAGCTTGGTTTTTGGCTGGCTGTGGCAGTCCGCCGGGGTGCCGGTGGCCTTTGGATTGGGGGCAGCGTTGGCATTTGTGGCCCTGCTGATTATCAAATTAGGGCCTTAGGCGAATTCGCAGGTCCGGTGGTTCAGTCCAGCCGGGCAATTGGTCAAGGAGAAGTCAATTTGCCCCAAATCTGTCTTCCTTGGGGATCGGCAGTAATGTATCTTCCAGATTTGCCGATATGAAAATTAGAAGCTGATTCCGGTTAACGGAAAAAAGATAAGATTTTTGTCGATTTTTTGAAGATTTTGCTTGACAAAGGAGGCAGAAAGGCGTACTTATATAACAGGAGTAAAAGGAAGTAAGAGGCAGCAAGAAAGTTGCAGTAAGTTTTTGGTTGGTTTGAGTTTTTCAATCCACGAAAACTTAGGCTGAATTTTCGTGGATTTTTTTTATCTGGTTGAGCAAAGGAATTCGAGGTTCCGGCCCGGAAGGATTCAATGAAAAGCGAATCCTCTGCGTCTGGACGAAGAGGTAACCCAAAAAACCCGAGCTTTATGAAAGGTGGTGAAAAGGTTTGGCGACTGGTAGAGTAAAATGGTTCAATGACTCCAAAGGATTTGGTTTCATCGAACAGGAAGAAGGAGGAAAGGATGTCTTTGTCCACTTCTCAGCCATTCAGGACGAAGGATTCAAAACCCTGAGAGAAGGGGATCAAGTAAGTTTCGACATCATTGAAGGACCTAAAGGTCCGCAGGCGGCTAACGTGGTCAAAGTGTAGATACTCCTGGTGGTTTGTCTGAATCGTGGTCAGACGAGCCATTCAAGGTGAAGCATAGCATCCAAAACCCCGAAGGGCTCAACCCTGGGCTTTTTGGGGTTTTCCTTAACCGCCGTACTTGGGGACTCATTTTATACAGCTTCCTGGTCATGTTTTCTGCAATTCTTCCGATATAAGAGGTGAACGCAGATTGTTATGATTTGGTCAGAGAGGAAGATTCGTGTTGATTTTTGTAGAATTCGCTTGACAGAAGACCCATTAAAGCTGCCAGGCGTGGCGAGGGTCACAGTTAGCGCCCAGAAAGTTGCAGTAAGTTTTTGGCTGGTTTGGATTTTTCAATCCACGAAAACTTAGACTGAATTTTCGTGGATTTTTTGTTTTCGTGTCAGCGATTGTGAACCAGGCGATTCGTGCGCGGGATCTCTACAAAGATCAGATTGAAAGATTTCGCTAGGGAGGGTTAGACAGAGCGTAGGTGAGTCGATACGGGGAGGAACTTTAACCTAAGAATACAAGTTATGTGAAAGGTGGTGAAGAAGTTTGGCGACAGGTAGAGTAAAATGGTTCAATGATTCCAAAGGATTTGGCTTCATTGAAGGAGAACAGGAAGGCACAGATATCTTCGTGCATTACTCGGCTATTCAGGATGAAGGGTTCAAGACCCTCAAGGAAGGGGAGGAAGTGAGCTTTGACGTAATCCAAGGGCCCAAAGGCCCGCAGGCGGCCAATGTGGTCAGGATATAGATAAGCCACTGGTGAGCAGTCTATCCTTTTGGAGGGTAACCCAGACACATAAGGCTCCGAGGAGTTCACCTGAACCCTTCGGGGCCTCCCGGTCTTACCGGGCCCGTAGAATCTGAAATTCAGCAAGACTCTCCGCAAACAAGATATCATCTTAGGCCAAACCTTAGAAGAGTATTCCCTCAGGCCTATCCGGGGTCCGCTCTATCACCTTGAATAACTCCCTCAGCGTGCTATCAGGCATCCCGTCCGAAGGATGGAGATCGCAGATTCCTTCGGGCAGTGTTCCTTCGGTGAAGACGTCCGTGATGAAGCGGGAACATTTGTCCGTGGCCAACGACGCGCTTTCCAGGCAGATAGTCTTAAAGTATATTCCGGGCGGGACTTTGAAACGTTCCGCCGGTAGATTCCCATGCGCCTTTATCATGAAATCGGTCCACACCGGAAGGGTCGTATGAGCGCCGGTGACGTTTTCCCCAATGACGATCTTGTCATCGTATCCCATCCACACACCGGCACTGATCTGAGGGGTGAAGCCGACGAACCAGTTATCCATGCAGTTATCGGAGGTTCCGGTCTTTCCACCGGCGGAACGAGCGAAACCCCTGGCTCTGGCACCAAAACCCGTGCCTCGGTTGATCACCGATTCAAGCATGGTGGTCATGATATATGCGGTTTGTGCCGAGAGCACCTCCTCCCTCTTTGAGATCTGGTTCTCCTCCAGTACGTTACCGTAGCGGTCCGTTACCTTCAGGACGTATTTGGGTTCCACCTTGATTCCGCCATTAGGGAATACCGAGAATGCCGTCACCATTTCCCACAGGGTAACCTCTGACGAACCCAATGCCAGAGAAGGGTAAGGAGCAAGCGGTGAGGTTATTCCCATGTGAGATGCAAAGAAGATAGTCTGCTGGGGAGTAACTGTTTGAATCAGTTTAGCTGAGATCACGTTTATCGATTTGGCTAAAGCCTCCCTCAAGGTTACCGGACCTCGGAACACGTCATCAAAGTTTCCAGGGCACCATTCCTTACCATCATCTCCGGTAAGTATGATGGGGGTGTCATACATGATGTCAGTGGGTCTGGCTCCGTTGTCGATGGCGGCTGTGTAAATGAAAGGCTTGAATCCCGAACCCGGCTGCCGGGTGGCCTGTACCGCCCGATTCCACTGGCTCTGGCTGAAGTCTCTTCCTCCCACCAGAGCCAAAACATTGCCAGTTTTGTTGTCCATGGCCAACAGAGCTCCTTGAATCTGCCTGTATTGTCTTTTCTCCACGGGCTCTTCGCCGGTTGAGTCGATCACCACCACTGCATAGATGGTGTCTGTCAAGGAATGTGTCTGCTCCATTTGCTGCTGCCGGAATTCCAACTCTTTTAACAGAGCCTCCTCTGCCGTCTCCTGCAATTCCAGATTCAGAGTGGTATAAACTGACAATCCTCCCTGGTAAAGTGCATCCTCACCGTATTCTTTCTCCAAGTACTGCCTGACCATTTCAGTAAAATAGGGAGCCTCACCCACGGGTGCAGAGGCCGGGTTAATCTCCAAAGGAAGACTCTTCAGTGAATCCGCCAGTTCTTTGGATATTTTCCCGAAGTCCTTCATGGATTCCAGTACTATGTTCCTTCTCTTCAGCGCTAATTCAGGACTGGTGATGGGGGAATATCGACTGGGACTCTTGGGAATGCCGATGAGAATTGCGCAGTCTGAGATGGTCAGATCTTCCACATTCTTGTCGAAATAAAGTTGAGCAGCAGCCTCGACTCCGTGCGCTCCTCTTCCGAAATAACACTGGTTTAGGTACATCTCCAGGATCTCTTCCTTAGTGTAGTTTCTCTCGATCTTTATGGCAGTCAGGACCTCTTTTATTTTGCGAGAGATGGTCTTTTCGGGGGTAAGAAATAGAGTTCGAGCTAGCTGCTGGGTGATAGTGCTGGCTCCCTGAAGACGTCTGCCAGCCCAGAAGTTATGCCACAGAGCGCGGCCCATGGCCAACAGATTTGCTCCCCAGTGGTCGAAGAATCTCCGATCCTCTGTTGCCAGCACGGCATCTATCAGATGAGGAGGAATCCTTGTCAGAGGGGTGAGGATGCGGCGTTCGGTGTAGAACTCTTTTATGATTTTGGCATCAGCTGAGTAGATTTTGGTCACCAAACTGGGCTCGATATTGTGAAGTTGGGCCAAAGAAGGCAGAAATTTCCGATAAGTGTTGTAGGTTTTGGTCGCCGCAGCAAGTAAAAGAACTAGAAGGAAAAAAATCGCTCCGGAAATGATAAAAAGCCTCTTCCTCCTGACCCACAGTTGACATATCGATGTCCAGGCAGTTTTCAAAAATTGCGTTTGCAACTCTACTCTCCGAATTTTGCGAATGCTCAAAGTACGTTACGCTAACAAAGTAAGCCCTATTAGACCGGCAGTCAAGAAAATTGTGATACCCGCCTGGATAATAACAAGGATTTGCACACAGACTCCCCCGTTCTCCCGGAGGGACCGAATTCCAACTTTTCCTTTGGATTCTTGAGCATTGGTTTTAAATTGACAGCGGGATGAGTGATATTCTGGTAAAAGTCTACAGGAGAGATGCGATCGAGAGCATCCATTATGGCGCGATTG